>Ga0078972_1011288_pt1 | contig 16088 bp, 16 predicted proteins | sample YelNatPaOPGAMG01_FD_67568 | JGI IMG/M metagenome (GOLD analysis project Ga0078972, IMG submission 67568) | Hot spring thermophilic microbial communities from Obsidian Pool, Yellowstone National Park, USA - OP-RAMG-01 (SPADES assembly) (version 2) | ecosystem: Environmental > Aquatic > Thermal...
TTGACGAACCCACGGGAAATCTCGATAAACAAAACACTTTAGAGCTTATGGAAATCCTGAAGGAACTAAACGAGGAATTGGGCATTACCATAATCATGGTCACCCACAATCTGAATCTTATATCCTATTTTACAAGGCATTACGCCTTATCCGACGGCATCTTGATCGAAGAATGAAGTTAGAAGCTATAAAAGACCAAGATAACTGGAACCGTTCAATACAACAGATGGCAAACTCCCTTTTCTTTAAGTATGAATGGTATAAGGCCTTTAAGACCCCCTGGAAATCAAACCTCCTTGTGAGGCTCGAAAACTGTTACCTTCCCCTTCAAGTAAACCTACTTACAAGAGTCGCCTATAGCGGGCCATGGGGAAGTTATGGCGGACCCATCGGGAATAAAAACCTCACGGAGGAAATTTTAAAATGCGCAAAGAAGAAGCTTTTTTTAAGAAAAATCGTACTTTACTGCGAAGAAAAACTACCTTTAAAGATAAGAAATTATTCACTCGAAAGGAGCAGTGTGGTGATATTAACCCTCGACAATGAAGAAAACATACTTAAAAGGCTCCACGAGAATAGAAAGAGAAACCTCAAAAAGGCAGCGCAAGGAGGCTTTTATTTTGAAATTCTTAAAGGAAAAGAAGGTGCGATAAGGTACACCAAATTGCTCAAAAGGGTTTTAAAAGGGGGAAAAGGGTACAAATTTCACAACATCGGTATTTTCAAAAACCTAAGCGAACTCGAAGAAGTCCACTTCTGCTTTTCGGGTAAGGAAAAGGACGAATCGGGTGCCGTGATACTTGAACTCAATAAGGACACCATTTTTTACTGGCATGGGGTAAATTCTGCTGAGGCCCTAAGCCAACACATCGGAGATTTCTTGCACTGGTCTATCCTCCAATTTGCCCTTAAAAAAGGAATTAAATTTTACAACCTTGGCACTTCACCTTACCAAGAACTAAGGAATTATAAATTATCCTGGGGTGGTGAAGAGAAACCTGTTTACACCTATGTGATATGAGGATATTAATCTTATCGCCCTGGTGTGACGACATAGATCTGGAAAGCTGTAGAGGCACACCCGAAAACGCCTATCTTTTCAGGGAACTTCTAAACAGGGGACACGAGGTAATTTTTATGTGTCAGGGAAAAGAGGAGGAAGTTCCTGCTAACCTTAAAGAGAAGATAAAATACTTTGTCTTAAAACCTTTTCCCCACCTGCGCCCCTCAAAATTAAATTACCTCACCTTTCCCGTATTCCACTTTTTTTATGAAAGATACCTTGCGAAAAGAGTAAAAACACTCCTTGAAGATTCAAAAATCGACATTGTATACAACATCGCCGGTTACGGGCATCCGGCCATTCTAAAATTGTGTAGAAAGCACCAAATCCCTTATGCAGTGAAAACTATGGGGACCATCCACTTCGAAAAATATGTGAAGACCTTTTTGGGAAAATTTCTTTACTTCAAGGAACACCTTGTTTTCAAACACCTTGCGGGTCACTATTTCCTTGTGGATGACGGCACCAGAAGTTTTGAAGTAGCAAAAAAATATAAAATCCCAGAGAACAGAATAACGATCCTTCCGAATGCCAGGCCTACAACTACTCCCACCGATGGCAGAGCGCCGAAATTTGCAATAGGATATTTCACAAGACTGGACAAGCTTAAAGGTACAGATCTCTTTATTAAAGTTGCTAAAAAGGTTATAAATTCGAACCCGAAAGTAAAACTTCTTGTCGCCGGTGACGGACCGATGAAGACAAAAATCCTTGAGTTAATCCAAAAATACCCCAAAAATGTCAAATACTTAGGTTTTCTAACTCACCTTGAAACCCAAAAACTCTATTCGCAAATCGACCTGTTAATCTCTACCAATCGCTACTCCAATATGACCCTTAATGTTATAGAAGCATTATCCTACGGAATCCCTGTGGTCGCCTTTGACATCCAGGATACCTCGAAATTGATCAAGGATGGAGTCAACGGATTTCTTATTAAGCCTTTTGACACTGAGAGATTTGCAGAAAAGGTCTTATCAATTTTTGAAAATCCCTCGCTTTTTTCAAAACTCAAGGAGAAAGCATTGGAAACGGCAAAAAGTATCCCTACCTGGGAGGAAAGGATGAAACTGGAGGTAAACAAATTAGAGGAGTTGGCCCATGAAATACATTAAGAATCTTGTCATGTTTTATCTTGCCTTTGCCCTTAACTTTTTAATGGGCTTTGTACTTCTTAAAATTTTAGCCATCTATGTTCCACAGGATATTCTCGGAAAGTACTTCTTCCTGAGTAATTTGGGCTTATTCACAGGCGGCCTTCTCCTCCTTGGCTTTCCCCTTACCTTTCAAAGATTCATCCCCCTCTATTTCAGAGATGGCAAGGAAGAAAAGGCCCATGCCCTCATCCACCTCCCATCTATTATTCACCTCATACTCGGCCTTTTAATTTCTGTTCCCATCCTTATATTCGAGGGCCTTGATGCTTTTATCCTTTTCCTCGCCTTCTATATCGTAAACACCCTAACCCTCTATCAAACCGCCCTCATATCCCGCGTTAAAATTCTTGAATACTCTATAACGTCCTTTGCGAGACTCCTCACCATCATCTGTCTTCTTCTTATCTCTGCTCCCCTCCTTACCTTGAGAACTATTGGAATAATAAACTTAGCTGTAAACTTCGTCTTTTTACTCATACTGTTCTCGATGTTCCCCCTCGCACTAAAACCATGGAAGGAAGTATTCACAGAGATAAGGGAATACTGGATTTATTCCCTCTTCACGCAGATCCTTTCTCCCTTCTTCCACTTCATCGATTCCCTCCTCATCCCCCTTTATCTCCCTTATTCAGAACTTTCTCTCTTCCAAATCGCAAGGAAACTGGATATGGGAGCACGGCAGACCCTTGAAGTTCCTCTTCAATTAACAGCCCCAATTATAAGTTTCAAGAAAACAGATGAACTTTTATCAAAGGAATTTGCGGAAAAATACCGCGCCTTCAGGTTGTTTTATTTCTACCTAACCCTCTTCTGGTTTTTAATATTTGAGTTTTTTGGTAAAAATATCGTTCCTCTGGTTTCAACAGGCCAGTATTTAAAGGCATACCCTCACCTCGTATTACTATCCTTTACCCTTCTCATCTCCACCCTCTACGCTACAGATACAACCCTTGCTCGCTCAACGGGAAATATAAAATTGTTCTTTTACAAAGACCTGGTCTGGGTAGTGAGCTTTCTTTTAACCTTCTTAGTATTAACCCCAAAACTGGGGCTCTTAGGCGTAACCCTTTCCTTTGGTGTAGCCACAATAGTAACTGCCACTTTTCATCTTTACAACTTTCCCGTACTCCATCCCTTGGAGTATCTTCTTGAGGTTTTAAAAATATTGGTAATTGGTATCCAGGCAATGACCTTTATGACTTCTGGCAGGTTCTTCTTATCAATTTTACTCATCGCTTCCATAATTGCCACTGATTTTAAGCAGATAAAAATGACCTTAAGAGTTTTGAAAAATTATATCGCTGCTTCTCAAAACTCTTGATTTAAACAAGAAAGAATATTAACTATTTGACAGCACAAAGTCAACTATCTATAATTTTAACACTTACAAACAAAAAGGAGGATGTTTAAAATGAAGAAGCTCGCACTCGCACTCACACTTGTAGCAATGCTGACAATTGCATGCAAGAAGGCTCAGCAGCCTCAGCAGACTACACAGCCTGCTGACACAACACAGGTCCAGCCTGCAGAATCCACACAGACACAGCCTGCAGAGTCCACACAGACACAGCAGGCACCAGCAACAAAGTAACACGAAAAAGCTCACCTGGGGCCGTAGCTCAGCTGGGAGAGCATCAGGCTGGCAGTCTGAAGGTCGTGGGTTCAAATCCCACCGGCTCCAGGGTTCAAACTGTCCTACTATATTCTCTATAAAACCCACCACGCGGGGGTGGCGGAACGGCAGACGCGCCAGATTTAGGATCTGGTGGGTTTAGCCCGTGCGGGTTCAAGTCCCGCCTCCCGCAGGAAAAAGATGAGTACAATTATATTTTTAACTTTTCTTCTGAGTTTCAAGTTTGTTTCCCTGGTTCCAAGTGTAACGGAGACGTTTTATCTCCTCTCAGCCGAGGATAAACTCCTTGCAGTTTCCTACTATTGCAATTATCCAGATGCGACAAAAGATAAAGAGAAAGTGGGGGACCTTTTAAACCCCGATTATGAAAGAATAATCAGCTTGAAACCCGATTTTGTAATCCTTTCCCTTCCCATGCAAAAACAAGTGGAACAGAATTTAAAGAAGCTCAAGATCAAATACATTGCTTTCAATCCTGAGTCCGTTAGCGAAATTCTGATGGTTATTGACTCCCTTGGCAAACTTACAGGCAAGGAGGAACGCGCGAAATTTGTTATTGATTCCCTAAAAAGTGTTTTGAAAGATTTAAAACCCTTACATAGAAAGCCCAAAGTTTATGTGGAACTCGCAGAGAACCCCATATACACTGTTGGGAAAAATAGTTTTATCAACGAAGTTGTAGAACTTGCCGGCGGTCAAAACGTTTTTTCCGACAGGGAAACACCCTACTTTGTACCATCCCAAGAAGAAATTGTTAAGAAAAATCCAGATGTGATTCTATTACTCTATCCTCAGGCAAACCCAAAGGAGGTAGCAAAACGTTATGGTTGGACGACCATAAGGGCCATAAAATATCATAAAATTTACACACTCAATCAGGATTTGTTTACGAGGCCAGGCCCTCGGGTCTTCGGTGCAATTGTTAAACTAAACCGACTACTTCAATCTTGCTTTTAGAACGCCGATACCCGTTTTAAACTGCAATTCCAAAGGTTTCCTATCTCCATCGGCTCCAAAAAGGTAGACCAGTTCTCCCGGAGTTTTGGACAATTTGGGGTCCCGTAAGTCTAAATAAATCTTAATAAGCTCCTTCCCTTTAATATTAACCCTTTGTGGGTGGATGGCAATCTTAAAACTCCTCTTATCCACATGGTAATCTAAGAGTAAGTTTGAGTCGATATTGCCCTTTTCTCTCAGGTAAAAGATCAACGAAAGGGGGTCGAAGGTTTTGCCTGAGGTTACAAATTTAGAACCATCGTCATAGTAAACGGTATCTCCTGAATAGACTGCCTTTGATTTATCCTTATACCTTCCTTCCCTTATGCTCCTTTCATAGGAGTAGGTAAAAAAACTATCGGAGTAAAAAATTGAAACAATGGAATCATAGACCGGGAAAAAGGAATTGACAACCCCTTCACTTTTCACCACAAGGGTAGCCCGAGACAGGTACCTTCCACCTATTTTTTCAAAATTTCTCTCGTATTTTAGAGAACCGCTTCCTACCCGAAAATTCCCTAAATAGATGTTGTAATTTAGTAACTCACAAAAAATTAGAAGTGGAAAAAGACTCAACCCTTTTTCCTTTTTTCCAGTTCCTTTCTATACTGCTCCTCTCTGAACTCATTTACATAATCAGGGGACTCAAAGGAGTACTTAAATTTCTCCGGAACATCGTACCTACCCTCAAGGATGGCCACCGCATCTTCCACAAGAACCAGTTCCTCATCGGTAGGGATTACAAAAACCTTCACCGGCGAGTCATCGGTTGAAATAATAAATTCATGGTTTCTTGACATTGCTTCTCTATTACGCTCTTTATCCAGTATTATGCCGAGTTTTTCAAGCCCCTCTAAGGATTTTTCCCTGATAATCCATCCCTTTTCTCCAACACCGGCGGTAAAGACGATGGCATCAACATGGCCAAGAGCCGCCATATAGGCGCCGATATAGAATCTAACCCTGTATGCCTCCATCTCTATTGCAAGAATCGCCCTCTCGTCTCCCTGAGCAGCGGCAATTTCCACATCCCTTCTGTCCGTGTACTTTCCTGTAATACCGAGAATTCCACTCTTCTTGTTGAGGATGTCCATGACCTCCTTTAGGCTCATACCAGTTTTTTCGATTATGTAAGGTATAATTGCGGGATCGATGTCGCCTGACCTTGTTCCCATTATCAAACCCTGTAATGGGGTAAAGCCCATCGAATGATCATAGGCCTTACCGTTCTTAATGGCCGTCGCCGATGCACCATTTCCTATATGCAAAGTGATCAGATTTACTTCATGTGGGTCCTTCTTAAGGAGGGCAGCTGCCCTTCTGGAAACGTAAAGATGGGAAGTACCGTGAAAACCGTACTTCCTCACGCCGTACTTCTCATACCACTCATAAGGTACCGCATAGAGGTAGGTATGCTTTGGCATGGTCTGAAGGAATGCGGTGTCCATCACAGCAATATGAGGAATATCTGGCATCAACTTCATCGCCGCTTCTATGCCCATTACGTTGGCAGGATTATGCAATGGAGCAAGGGGATAAAGTTCCTTAAAGGTTTGAACAACATCTTCGTTAATTATTACCGACTTTGTAAACTTTTCTCCACCGTGAACCACCCTATGGGAAACCGCGTTAATTTCCTTCACACTGCTTATAACACCATATTCGGGGTCGGTAATAGTATTGATAACAAGTTCAATGGCCACCTTGTGATCAGGGCATTCATGGTCTATTTTTACAGGGTCCCTTCCAGGGACCTCGTGCAAAATAAAGGAATTACCTATGGTAACTCTCTCAACAATGCCCTTACACAAGGGCCTCTTTTTATCCCAATCATAAACTTGATACTTTACCGAAGAACTACCGCAATTTAGGGTTAAAATCTTCATTGCTTAGCTCCCTTTTTACCCGCAAGGAGTGCAGCTAAAGCAATGGACATAAACTTAGAGTCTTCACTGTCTGCTCTTGATGTCAAAACGCAAGGAGCGGTTGCACCTGCAACTACAGCCGCTATTCTACCATTAGCAAGCTGGGTACAGGTCTTGAAGAAAACATTTCCCGTTTCAATATTGGGGAAAATCAATATATCGGCCTCGCCAGCGCCTTCACCCTTAAATCCTTTGATTTCTGCACACTCCTTTGACACAGCGATATCTAAGGCTACCGGCCCTTCAACCTTTGCTCCCTTAATCTGCCCCCTTTCCGCCATCACTTTAATAATGGCTGCGTCTACCGTTGAAGGCATCTTAGGATTTACTGTTTCCACCGCACTTATAAGAAAGGCGTAAGGGTTCTCAATTCCAAGGGCGTGTGCAACTTCAATGGTGTATTGCAAAATCTTCACCTTTTGCTCAAGATCTGGAAGGATAATAACCGCAACATCGGCCACTATTAGTAATTTAGGATAAGTTGGAATTTCGACAACGGTTACATGAGAAAGCACCCCACCGGGTGGAACAAGTCCATTTTCCTTATCGAGGATTGCTCTCATATAATCAGCAGTGTTCACAAGTCCTTTCATCAATATATCGCCTTCACCATCCTTCACCATCTTAACCGCCATTTTCAGGGCCTTCTTCTGATCCTTCTCATCTATGATCTTGAAAATCGCAGGGTCGACTCCGTGCTCCTTCGCCACACTCTTTATTTTATCTTCATTTCCAACCATTATTACATCAACCAGTCCTTCCTTCTTTGCCCTCGAAACTGCCTCGATGGTGTGAGGATCTTCACCACAGGCCACAACAAGCCTCATCGAAGGCATTCCCTTAACTGCCGCAACAATTTGATCAAGTCTTGTTATCATTTCTTACCTCCTTAAAATAGTTCCTTATCCTCTATAATTTCATTTTCGTAAATTTTTGCCACTTCTTCTCCCCTTAAAACCCTTAAAGCACCCTCAGCAAGGGCTCTCATCTCATCGCCGCCGGGGTACACCATAATGGGGGCAATGAATTTCACCCTTTTCTCAACCCAGGATACGAAGTCTTTGTAATAGGCGAGGCCGCCCGTCAATACGATTGCATCCACTTCTCCTTCTAACGCTGCCGCCATCATACCTATCCATTTTGCTACAGTATAGGCCATAGCTTCCATTATAAATCGAGCCTTCTTATCACCCTTATTTACCATTTCCTCAGCAACCCGCATATCATTGGTTCCAAGATAGGCAATGACCCCACCCTTCCCCGCGAGTAACTTCTTTATTTCATCCTTTGTGTACTGTCCAGAAAAGCAAAGCTCCACCAACTGCCATGCAGGGAGGCTACCAGCTCTTTCCGGTGCAATGGGACCGTCTCCATTCAAAGCGTTATTCACATCAACAATTCTACCCTTTCTATGAGCCCCGACACTGATTCCACCGCCGAGGTGAACGACAATGAGGTTTGCTTCTTCGTACTTCTTACCTAAGTCCCTGGCAGCTATCCTCGCGATCCTTTTCTGATTTAAAGCATGTAAAATGCTCTTCCTTTTAATGAAAGGTAATCCCGTTACCTTTGCAATAGGGTCCATTTCATCAACAACCACAGGGTCAACGATAAAAGCGGGAATGTTCAGTGGCCGTGCAATGGCATCGGCAATAAGGGCACCAAGGTTGGATGCATGTTCTCCATTTACACCAGCCCTTAAATCTTCCAGCATTTTTTCTGTAACTTTGTATGTACCACTCGGAATCGGCCTCAGAAGACCACCGCGGCCCACCACCGCCGATAATGTCTCCACCTTTTCACCACGACTTTCAAGTTCCTTCAATATAATTTCCTTTCGAAATTCATACTGGTCTATAATTTTAGGAAACTTTGCGAGCTCTTCAGCTGGATGGGCAATATTTACAGAAAATATCGGCTCTTCATTGTTAAACAAAGCAATCTTTGTTGAAGTTGAACCTGGATTAATTACAAGAATCCTATAGTTCATAAATACCCCCTATTTTTCAAGCCTCTTTTCAAAGTAATCTTTCCAGTAATTTTCAAGGTAATGCAAAATTTTATCCCTTACAAACCGATAGGTGCTGACCGGAGCCCCGATCGGATCCTCCAAATCCCCACCCTCCGGGTCTATCAGCTTAGCCTTAAATCTATATTTTTCCGGAAGCCAATCAATATGCTCCCTCGCCATTGCAATAATGAGATCCGCCAACCCCATTTCAAACTCAGTAATCGCCTTAGGAACGTGGGAATAGTTTTCAATTCCTATCTCTTTTAGGACCAGTTGCGCCTTTGGATTTATTTGCCTTTCGTTAACCTGTATCGTTCCCCTTGATAGTATTTGTAGATTTTCATAATCTTTCATCATTCGAGAAAATATGGCTTCAGCCATCGGGCTTCTGCAGGTATTGCCTGTGCATAGAAAAATGAGGGTAAATTTCTGCCCTTTGCTAAACTTGGCTATCCTACCCGTCGTTTCTTCAATATCTAAATAATTTATCAAGCCCTTCCTTAGAATGTATGGATTCTCTGAAGAAACATCGATAACCGTTGAAGGGATATTGCCTGATTCCCCATCTACAATAAAATCAACTTCACTACCAAGGGTTTCAGAAACTCCCCTCCCTGTTTTTAAAGGAGGTTCCCCTGAAATATTGGCACTGGTTGATGCTAAGGGTTCATTTACAATTTTTAGGAGTTCAAGCAAAAATTCCGTTTTGGGAATCCTTATTCCAATTTTGCCTTCTTCGGAAACACAGGTCTTAGGAGCAACATCCGATGCAAAGGCAACGAGGGTCAACGGGCCTGGCCAGTATTTGCTCATCAGTTTTTCTGCATATGAGGGTAAGTCTCTGAACAACTTTTTTGCAGTCTCAATATCTTTAACAAAACAGGGCAAAACCTTAATCCTTTCTCTTCTCTTAATTGTAAAAATCTTTTCGACGGCCCTTTCTGAGGATGCTCTTGCCACAAGCCCATAAACTGTCTCTGTAGGAACGGCTACAACTCCATCCTTTTTGAGTATATTGACTACCTTTTTTAAAAGGTCTTCCATATCGTCAAAAGGCGAAGTTAAACCCCCAAATAATAGGCGGGTATTTGTCGAAGGGGACAACCACTTCCATGTTCATGCCTGACGGAAATCTTATTGTCTCAAAATTACGGAAGGAAATTCCTAAGGCAACGGCGAAGAAGTTGTTAAAACGTTTTACATCGAAGTAATCAGATATCTTGCTCAAATTTCTGTAATCGGGGGCATGATGTGCCAAAAGGGCTAAATACAAGGAACTATATTGGGAAATTTTTGAGGAGGTCAGAAGTTCCGCATCCCAAGAAAAACCCTGGGCAAAGAAGTTGTAGCCAAAACCACCTGCTGCTGCAACACTTATTGGTGAAACGTATAAAAATCTCAATTTTAGTTGGGGGCCGAGTCCCTCTGCGAGATCATATCTTAACCCAAAATCCATGTTATCCGAAGCCCCAAATACAACCATACCACCGAGATTGGCTCTCGAGTAAAAGGTCCCTGAGGCCTTAGCTTCGTTTTTGTAATCGGAAGAATAATAAAGGGGTAAATTGAAATACACACTTTTTTCAACATTGCCCGCTCCAATGGGCTCGGCACTTTTAAAAGTACCAAGAAAACAGCCGTTAAAAATTAAAAAGGGCAGAAGGAAAAGTAGCTTTTTCATTTAAACCTCCCGCAGGTTTTGAAAGATTATTTCTTTGCCTAACAAATCAAAAACCTTTTTGGCCAGATCCCTGAAGGCCTTTATCACAAACTTTGAAATAATGATATTGTTTCTATCGTCAAGCTCCAAAAATCCCTTATCGTTGTGAAAGCGCAGCACAATGTAATACTTTTGATTCAAAAAGGGCTCAGCATGAATTACCCTGAAGAGGAATTCCTGCCTTTTATACTCATAAACTTTGTCGATTTTGTAGAAAAACTCTTCCTCCTTAAACCCCATGGGGAGAAGTCCTTCGACCTTTTCCAAGACATCAATGGAATTGTCCCTAACCTTGAAAATTAAATTAGGCATTTCCTCAACACCCTCATAGGGTATTAAAACCCTCTCGTCCTGCTTTTCAATTATAAAGTAACTTATTGGTTTATTTAAACTTATCCACTTTCTTGCGTATTTTGTTAAAAAGTCCTCGTAAGGGGAATCTTGAGTCTCAATGTAAGATACGCCAATATCCGCAAGAGATTCCCTGAGGTAATTTTTTAGAATGTCCGAATCCGTCGCAATAAAAAGTTTTCCCCCCTTCGTTAACCTCGAATAGTAGACCATCAATGACCTTTTTGAAGTAAGCCTTTTATTCTCCTTTGACGGCTTTTCCCAGGGATCGGGGAAGTTTATATAGATTGCATTAACCCGGTTATCTGGTACAAAAAAGTACAAAAGGGACCTTCCATCCCCCCTGTAAAGAAGAACCTTTTGAACATTCTCCCGTTTAAGTTTCCTATGGGCAAGCAAAACAAATTGATTGGCAACTTCTGCACCTACAATCAAGGCGTCAGGATACTTATTTCTCAAGTACTTCAGAAAATCGCCATTTCCAAATCCGAGCTCGAAAACGAGTACTTCCTTACCGATAAGCTGTGATAAGGAAGAAGGCTCAGTTAAAAAATTCATAAAAGGGGAATGATCTTAAAAAACCTGTTGAACCTTATCTTTTTCCAGAGAGGCGCCTGAAAGTCTATGGAAAAATAAATAATGAGGGGGGTTCCTTTAAGGTACTTTAAAGGTACAGGGCCAAAAAACCGCGAGTCAAAAGAGTAATCCCTGTTATCACCCATGGCGAAGAAATAACCCTCAGGTACTACAACCGGGCCAAAATTGTCCCTTACCCTAGGCTCCTGCATGAATTTGCCTGATTCCCAGGCTCTCTGATAATCCCGCCTTAAAACCTCGTTAGTTAACTCCACAAGAGGCGGTATGACTGTCGGGTCTTTATGGACAACGTACTTTTCCTCCTGCCTGACCCCATTAATGTAAAGCACCTTATTGATTATTTGAATGGTATCGCCGGGTAGTCCAATGCACCTCTTCACATAATCCTGTTTCTTTGTAACAGGATAAAGGAAAATTACAATTTCTCTATGGCGGGGCTTTTTAAACTGAAAAAATTTTATACCTGTATAGGGAATCTCAAGACCGTAAGTGAATTTCAAGGCAAGCAAAAAATCTCCGGGAAGTAAAGTATTTTCCATCGAGCCGGAAGGCACCACATAACCCTGAATTACAAAGGCTCTTAGTAAAAATACAATGAAAATAGTCCAAATTATTGACTCTACAGTTTTCCGAAATTTTTGATCTTTCACGTTTTAATTATAAATCAAGGAATCTGGCCCTACAAAGCAGCTTTTAAAATCCAACTTTTTGCCATTAAAATAACACAGTGAACAGGTTCAGACTTCTAATTTTGTGCTACTCCGGGGCTGGAAATTCCCTTCTGGTTGCCTCCACCATAAAGGATAGGCTTTTAAAAGATGGCTACGAGGCACAATTAAAAATGATAAATAAGAAAATTGGTGAAGTAGATCTAACCCCCTATGATCTTATTATCCTTGTTTCACCCGTTTATGCCTACCACGCACCGGAAACAGTCTTAGAGTTTGTAAAATCTTTAAAAAATGGAAACAGTCCCTTCTATCTCATTTTTACGAAGGGACTAATCCTTGGAAATTCAGGTTACGAATTACATAAAATTTTAAAAGGAAAAGGCTACAAAGTAAGGGGATTTTCCGATATCATCCTACCTGATACCCTTTTCCTTTTAACTGCTAAGAAAAACACCCTTCTTGAAAAATTTTACCTTTTACCGAACAAAATTTTCCTGTACAAGCTTAAAATTATTTACCGCTCCATCATCAAGGCCGTTCACTCTCCAAAGGAAATAAGGTTGCACAAAAAACTCTACGGTTTAATGACGGAATTTATTGCAAAAAAATTCTGGGAAAAAGTAAACACCTGGAAAAGGCTGCTTTATGCCGATGGAAAGTGTAATCTGTGTGGAGTTTGCGTACGAGTTTGTCCCCGGAGCAACATAAAAATCGAAGAGGGAAAAGTTCTATTTGGAGACGACTGTGAATTCTGCACCGCATGTATCCACAGGTGCCCTCAAGAGGCGATTCAGGTGGGAAAAAGGACCATTGGAAAAGCCAGATACAAGATTGGAAAAGAAGCTAACTATTTTAGGAAAGTTTTGAATTAAACTTTTATGTGTAAAACAATAAGGGGCCCCGCAAGGGGCCCCTTATTGTTTTAAGCCTTCCTATTAGTTTACCTTCCTATTACCTTGAGGCCAGGAATCTTCTGAATCTTTGCCTCAACGATGGTTGTCTGTGCGCTGGTAACACCGCCGAGCCTCAGCGTTCCATAGTGCCAGCCATCACTCCTCGTTACCTTGAAGCAATAAACCGCATTGTCAACGGCGAAATCCTTTTCAAGGGTAGGTTCTTGAACTATCCCACTGGATGGAGAAGCTTTTAATATCTTATTTGACCTCCAACCAGTGGTTGGAGCGTTTACTCTTCCAGGGTCATTGGCAATCTGATCTGCCGAAGCTAAATATAAATCACTACCAACATAACCTGGCTGCCAGTCCGTATAATAGAAGTCGATATTTTGCTGTGCATTCGTACCACCAACTGGGTAGGCTACGCACTGGAACTGGTCATTAAATCCAAATCCTGATGGCCCTGCGGAATTGTTGAATTCATAAACTGTTATATTGGTTGAGGTAACAGGTACTATGGAAGCTGTCACAGGTTCGGAAAGGGAATCCCCCTTGTATCCATAAAGTTTGTAAACATCTACATATCCGTTAGGGTTATGAATGTAGCTTGTTATTGTGGGGGCGATGGTATCAACAAGCGTGTTGCCAAAGTAAAGAATATAACCATCGATTTCGTCCACTGGAGCTTCCCAGGTTAACTTTACCTGTGTGCCATCGCCATAGGCTGCTACTTCAAGACCACTCGGTGTAATATCACCGACAGGTTGAGCACAGGAAGCCAGTATCAACATCACTGCTACAGGGAGAAGATATAATACTTTTTTCATTGTACCCCTCCTTTACTTTCTCTTTAAGACATCAACTGCAGTTCTGAGTTCCTGATATTTCTTCTCAAGGTCTGCAACCTTGCCTTTTAAAGCCTGTACATCAGCGGAGACCTTTGCAAAATTGGCAGCAGAAACACCCTGAGCCGTTGCCTGTGTAAGTTGTTCAATAGTGGCATTTAGAGAATCGATCTTTGCCTGAAGTGCGGTAATCTGTGCATCCATCTCGCCCACCTTCTTCTGGAGCTCATTAACCTGAGATGGGCTGGCACAGCTCATCAGCAGCACTATCCCACTGATTACTGCGATGCTTAAAAACTTCTTCATATGTAACCTCCTTTTATTGTATATAAATAATAGGTGATTTATTTCGAAATGTCAATATTTGAGTAAGGTTTCAGAATCAACAAAGTGCGAAAGTACAAAGGAAGATCGTTAAAGTAGAGAGCTTTCGAACTTCTATAAGTTTTCAGCAAACGTACGATTTTAATACCTTATTCAGGAGCAAGTGCAAAATTCGCTCCTTTTTATCCACTTCTCACCCTTCCCCTTTCTAACAACAAAACCTGCAACTCCCTTTCAAAATCCTCCAGTATTTTCTCCCTCACCCTTTCTTTCTCTACAAACTCTCTGGCTCTCCTTGCCATTTCTTTCGCCTGTTCAGGCGAATCAACAACCTTTTTAATAGCAGATGCAAGGGCCTCGGGGTCACCCGGTGGGCAGACAACAGCAAGACCTTTCTCCTCCAGATATTTTGCCAATGGTCCCTCTCCGCAGTATACCACGGGCCTGCCTACCGCCATGTATTCCCAAACCTTAGAAGGCTCAGCAATTTTGCTAATTTCTCCTGCTCTTAAAAGGGCAACACATACCCTTGCCTTTTCGTAAAATTCCCACAATTCCCGTGGCTTTATGTAAGGTATGAATTTTACATTAATTAGACCTTTTGACCTTTTCTCAAGAAGGGTCTTCTCTGGACCATCGCCAATCAACAAAAATTCATATTCAGGTAATTTCCTTGCTGCTTCAATAAAAACCGAAAGATCCTGCATATATCCCAAAATACCAGCATACAATATCACAGGTTTACTTTCTTTAGCGTAGAAGGCAGATATACGCTGAGTCGCCTCTAAAAAGTTTTTGGTAATTCCATTAGGTACTACCTTGAGTTCTGAGCGTGTATTTTTAAAATACATCTTTATTCCATTCGCAGGTGTGATAACAAGATCTGCCTTTGAAGCAATCTTTTTCATTGCCCAATCAAAAATACCCGAAAATCCGAAAGTTTTTTTGCCAGCAAACTTTGGATAGAGCCATGTTAAGTCCCTTATGTCCCAGATGAAAATTGACCTCTTTAATCGTGACAATAAGTATGCAGATGGTGCAGTTAGCATGTAAGGAGTGGTTACAAATACTATTCCGGTCCTATATTTTAGACCTTCAATAAAGCCCTTAACAGCAAAGGAGAATTCAGCTATCATTCTTAAAAAGAGGTTCTCTCTCGGTACCATTAAAGGTTTTAAACGGATTACCCTTACACCATTTTCGTATTTATCGCGGAATTCACTCTTTTCATATCCCTCATAAACTTTATTGTAGGGATAATTAGGCAATAAGGTAATTACTGTCACCTTCCAGCCTTTGCTGGCAAGAAATTCTGCGAAGGATGTGGCCCTTTTAGCACCAGCACCTGTTTCGGGATAATAATGACTACTGATAATCAAAATGGACTTTTCCATAGTTCCAACCTATAAGCTAACTTAAAAATCATTTACTATCTTTCTAACTTCGTTAACAAAATTAACTTCTGAGAAAGTTTCTGCCCTTTGCGACACACTAACCCTCAAACCCTTCTCCAACTCTGGATTTTGCAAAACGTGAATAATTTTTTTAACAGCATCATCTACATCATTATAGCGAAGTTCATCAATCTCCACAATTTCAACCTGCCCGCCACTATTATGAACAAAAGGCAAGACTCCGAGTTTAATCATTTCCGCTATTGCGATACCAAAGTGTTCATTAACTTTGCCATGGATCCCATACCTATGGGAACCAAGTAACTGGGTTAGCTGCTCCCTATTCAGATCTGTTTCAACAAACAACCAGTCGGTGTTTACCTTGGAAAGGGCAACCACCTCTTTGAAATACCTTTCATTCCCCGGTTTCCCTACGATGTGAAGGTGTACATTAATCCCACTCTCCCTCACCTTCTTTATAATTTCAATGATCTCTAAATACCTT
>Ga0078972_1011293_pt1 | contig 16078 bp, 16 predicted proteins | sample YelNatPaOPGAMG01_FD_67568 | JGI IMG/M metagenome (GOLD analysis project Ga0078972, IMG submission 67568) | Hot spring thermophilic microbial communities from Obsidian Pool, Yellowstone National Park, USA - OP-RAMG-01 (SPADES assembly) (version 2) | ecosystem: Environmental > Aquatic > Thermal...
CTTCTATGCTAGCATTTGTATTCTGTGCTATTTATATTCTTAGATCATTTCAAATTTCTACTATGATTACTGTAATTAAGTGTCTTAATGACTTAATTGGATTGCCTTTATCTCTTTAAGAACATTTGTAGGTGTGTTAGGTTTCCGATCCCACTTAGATTATATAATGTAAGTTACCTTATATATTTGAAACATGTCTAACAACAGAAGTGGCAAAGAATATGGTTAAAGTTGCTGAGTTCGCATTTAATGCTAAGAGCAATGCTATGGACATATTTCTATAATGCTTAAACAGTAGAAAAGAGATATACATTGAACGTTTATACAGAATGGGCCACATAGATATTTCGCAGGTATTATCATATGCCATTCTTGTATAACAAAATTTAAATAAATTATAATATCAATAGTCACAATTAAGATGACAATATGGCTAAAGATGCAAAAGCGAACAAAGAAAAAATGCTTATTGAAGCAGCTTCTATAGGGGAGTACTCTCAAATAGAAGATCTCATTAAGCAAGGTGTAAATATTAATGCAAAGGATAAATATGGTAAGACTGCACTTATGCATGCTGCATTTCACGGTCATCTTTATGTTGTAAGATTCCTAGTAGAGCACGGTGCAGATATTAATGCAAAGAATGAAAGGGGTTGGACTGCACTTATGCATGCTGCATTTCACGGTCATCTTTATGTTGTAAGATTCCTAGTAGAGCACGGTGCAGATATTAATGCAAAGGATAAAGACGGTTGGACTGCACTTATGTGGGCTGCATCTTACGGCCATATTGATGTTGTAAAGTTTCTTGTTGAGCACGGTGCAGATGTTAATGCAAAAGATATGGATGGTAATACTGCACTTATTTACGGTGCATTTGGAGGCAATCTTGATGCTGTAAGATTCCTAGTGGAGCATGGTGCAGATGTTAATGCAAAGGCTAATAACAGTAAGACTGCACTTATGGTTGCTGCAGAAAAGGGCCATCTTGATGTTGTAAAGTTTCTTGTTGAGCACGGTGCAAATGCTAATGCAAAAGATGAAATGGGTTGGACTGCAAGAGAATATGCTCTTGAATACGGTTATAAAAAAATAGCAGAATACCTTAAGAAACACAAAGCGCAATAGCTTCTTTAAAAATGTCATTTGCTGCAGAAGAGAGGATGGATTTGTGTAATGCCGAACCTTAAGGCGATCTGAAAAAGATAACTCTTTCAGAGTTTAAGATTCGTACCCATAAAAAACGAAAAATACAAACATTCGTACTCATAAAATACTAATATGGAAGAAAGAGATGTATCGACACTGTTTAACGAGTGGTGGAAGAGCGGCAGGGTTAGTGAAAACCTCGCAAAGGTGTATAAGAGAAAGGTTTATTTCTTCTCCAATATAAGCATGTAGTGCTCGCTAGCACCTATTCTTTCAGGCTCCTCATATCTAAGTGTGTGGCTTTATTCTATACAGTTTAAATATTTGTAACGATTATTATTTTCTTTATTAGGAAGAAAATATTTACTCGTATTTTCTTTATTAGGAAGAAAATATTTATTCTCTCACTTTACCTAGTTGTATCATATACTGCTTTTAGCCTCTTTCAGATTAAGATTCGTACTCATAAGATACTAAAATAGCTTAGCTTAATTTTTGTGCTTAAATGCTGAGCATCTTAATAACTTCGCTAGAATCGGTTATTGCCATAATTTTGTCAAGGTTTTTAAGAGATCTTTCGTGTGCATCCTTATCTGATGATGATACACAATCCTTTATTATGATAGGCAAGTAGCCTCTGTTTAATGCATCCCTTGCACTCGATTCAACCCCTATTTCTGTTGCTATGCCTGTGAATAAAATATTCTTTATCCCTGCATTATTGAGCATTAGCTCGAAAGGCGTGCCTATGAATATGCTTGCAGTGTGCTTGTTGAATACTACTTCTCCGCTTGCAGGTTCAAAGTACAAATCAAAATCTTCCTTCTTAGCATTAGAGAAACCGCCCCTGAAAGACATCTTCCTTGCCTGCGATTCAAATCTCTCGGGCAACGGTGTTATTTTTGTAAAGAAGATCGGCATTCCTGCTTTCCTTGCTGCATCTATAACGGCCTTGAGCCTCTGCACAAACTCATCTTTGTTGAATATATAATTAACAAGAATCTTCTGCACGTCCCAGACCACTAATGCGGTGTTTTTAGGCTCTACTACCTTTTTCAGATCATCTGTCTTCATCTCCATATTATCACCAAATAGAACATCTATGAAAAATCTATTATACCTTTTCTAGTTTTTATTTGTAATTTGATTTAAGTCAAAATATTATATTACTATATAAAATACAAAATTGCAGATCCGAGTTAAACAAAATAGATAAAATAAGGGCAGAAGACTGGTTTTTACAACAGTCAAAAAATTTTATTTTGTTATATAATTTTTATTACTATACTAATTTTATTGGAAAATATTTTTATAAATAGCATATTATTTCTTTTTAAGGCTCGTGGTTTCTGGGGGATGTGGTGGGTGTGAATAAAAAGAGCGGCGAGGTTAAGGTTTTTGTTAGGCAGGCTACTGGCCTTGTGAAAAACGTCTCTTTTCTCGATGCAATAAGCCTTAATATAGGAGACATGTCTGCGGGTGCAGCACTCGCAACAATCGGCTTTACAACAGTGCTTCTCGCTTCGATGTCTGGAGTAAATTTGGTATATGCATCGCTTCTTGCATTCGTGCTTTCAATACCGCAGATCATTGTATATACAATAATGAATAGGAAAATTCCTAGAACGGGCGGGGATTATATTTGGACTTCAAGGATTTTTGGCGGCCTACTGGGCGGCTCCCTTGCATTTATGGGCTATACGCTTGAGACGCTTGCTTACCTTGCTCTTATCGCTTTATCCACAGTATTTGCTATAGGTTCTGTAGGTGTTGCACTTGGCAACATGGGCTTTTTAGGCCTTGCGCTTCCAGGCAACACGCCTGGCGCAGCGACTGGCTTGCAGTTTTTGATTGCTACAGTAATATTTGCCCTGCTTATAATATTGAATATATTCAAGCCAAAATGGGGATATAAGGTAGTAACAATCTCAATACTGCTTGGAATAATAATTCTTCTTATTTCTATCGGCGTGCTTGTAGGTGCTGGGAGGAGCGGGGTAGAGAATTATATAAACAGCCTAACAAGCCAGGGATTAAATGAGACATATAGCCAGATTGCACAGTCCTATACAGGCAGTAAGTTCAACTTTATGGCAACACTTTTCCTGCTTCCTTTCTTCGCCATTTTTGTATATCCTTGGATCAATGCTTCACCTGCAGTATCATCGGAGATTAAAAGCAAGAAAGGAATAAGGTGGGCTGTGCCAATTGCTTCTTTGCTTGTAATGCTTCTTGTAACAGGTGGCTTTGCCGCAATGTACTATGCAGGCGGTTTCAATTTTATAAATGCTGCGCTTTCCAATCCGAAGCTTGTATTTGACTTTTCCTTTAATTTCTGGACTCTTTCAATGGGTGTCTCTAACTCTCCAGTTCTTAGCATTATAATAGGATTGGGCTGGATTTTGTGGGACATAGGCATACTTGCTTATGGAATCATTGTGTTCTCTAGGTATTTATTTGCACAGTCTTTTGATAGATTCTTGCCGGAGCTATTCTCAAATATAAGCAAATATGGTTCTCCTATGTATGCGCATTTGTTTGACTTGATTGTCACAGTATTCCTTATAGCTGGTGCTGCATTCTTATATGGTCCATTCTCATCGCTCTACGGCGCAGTAGTTGCAGCTATGATATACTTTGCCTTTATCGGCGTTGCTGCGGCAGTATATGGAGTAAAGTTTATGCGTGGTGGCGAAAAATACACGCTTTTAATATTTGGAGTACTTATGACATTAGTATTTGCATATATAACATACCAGTTCCTTGCATATCCTAGCATATGGGGAGGAAATGCACTAGCATATGGCTATGTCATTGCATCGTTTATTGCTGGGTTAATACTGTATGAGATTTCAAAGATAAGGAATGCAAAGAAGGGAATAGATATAAGCCTGACTTTTAAAGAGATACCACCAGAATAATGTAAATAGAAATGCAAAGGCGACAGATAAAGCATAAATAAGTCAAATACTAGGTATTATTATGGTAAGATTCTTCTTCACCGCAGACCCGCACGGTTCAGAAGTAGTGTTTAACAAGCTTATCAATGCTGCTGCATTCTACAATGTAAAACATATTATTGTTGGTGGCGATCTTACTGGCAAGGTTCTTGTACCTATAGTAAAAGATAGCAATATATACAGGCTCAATATGTTTGGGGAGCAGAAGAAAGTTAAGGAGAAAGAGCTAGAAGATGTAAAACATGAGCTAAGAGCAGCAGGCGAATACTATACAGTTATGGAGAAAAATGAGTATGAAGCAGTTGCAGATAATAAGGAAAAGATGCAGGAATTGTTCGTAAAAGAGGCAATAAGCTCGCTAGGCCAGTTTATTGAAAAGGCAACCAATAAGTTAAGGCCGCTTGGTGCAAAAATATATCTGATGGCTGGAAACGATGACTATGAGCAGGTGGCAGATTTTCTAGAAAAGAATGCTAATGAAAGTGTGGTAAATTTAGATAGTAAAATAGTAGATATAGAAGGTTACGAATTTTTAGGCTATGGCTATTCAAACCCAACTCCATGGCATACGCCAAGAGAAAAGGATGAAGACACAATATACAACGAGCTAAAAAGACTTGCTAAAAAGGTAGAGCAAGAGAGGAGCATATTTGTAATACACCCGCCTCCTATAGATACAAAGATAGACAAGGCGCCAAAGCTGGATAGTGAGCTAAAGCAGGAGATAAGCACAGGCTATATGCATGTTGCATCTGCTGGAAGTTTGTCTGTAAGAAGGATCATTGAAGAATATGCACCTATTGCTAGTTTTCACGGCCATATACACGAAGCAGCAGGCATAGACTACGTTAAGGCTAGAAATGACAGAATGGTCCCTGTATTAAACCCAGGCAGCAGCTACAGCGCTGGCATGCTTAACGGCATTATAGCAGAGATAGAAAACGGCAGGCTAGAAAAATACAACTTCACACGTGGATAACATGCATAATATGGAAGAGAAAGAATTGCTAAATAAGGCTATAGAGTTAATAACTAAGGCAAAGCAGGAAGGGCTTGAGCTCAGGCTTCTTGGTGGGCTTGCAATTGCATACTTATCGCCAAATGGAAGAGCAATAGAGCCTTTTCACAGGGAGTCTCATGATATAGATTTATTCTCGCTTCGCAGCTATGGTAAAAAAATCAGCTCATTCCTAGAGGCAAACGGCTTAGAGCCAGATAAAAGATTCAATGCACTCTACGGCACTGAAAGGCAGCAGTATTATTATAAAGGTGTAAAGGTAGACCTGCTTCTTGATGAATTCAGGATGAGCCACAGGCTTTTGCTAAAGCACAGGATAGGCATAAGCGATATAACATTGCCACCATCTGACATATTGCTTACAAAGCTCCAAATAGCAGAGATAAACGAGAAAGACATAAAGGATGTGCTTGCACTTCTTTATGACTTAAAAATGGGCAATGCAGATACCCACACAATGATAGATGCTGGCTACATAGCAGATATACTTGCGAATGACTGGGGCTTTTACAAAACAGCAACAATAAACCTTGAAAAGATAAACAGGTATTTAGAGAGCCTTAACATAGAAAAGGAAATAAGGAAGAGCATAAGCAGCGAAATAGAGTATCTTAAAAACGCAATAGAGCTAAGGCCGAAGAGCATAAATTGGAAGCTTAGGGCAAAGATAGGAGAAAAGGTAAGGTGGTATGAACTACCAGAGGAGCTTGAGGCAAGGCCCATTCCGCTTACAGAATTAGTGGAAAGGCCTTATGAGTGGATAAGCTTCGAGGAGATGAAAAAGATATCTAGCAAGATGGCAGATGAAATAATGGGCAAATACGGCAAGCCAAGGGCTATACTTTATATCGAGCGGGGAGGCATGGTGATAGCGAAGATGCTTGCTGACAAGCTGGGTGTTAAAGAGCTATACGGCGTGCAGATAGTTGCCTATACCAGTATAAACGAGCGCACAGGGACATATGTGCTGCCTCACTATATAGCATTAGAAGAAGATAACGGCTACATACTGCTTGTAGATGATATTGCAGATTCTGGAAAGACAATCAAAGTGGCATTGGACCTTTTTAGCAAGAAGTTTAAAAGAATAGTTACCGCTACACTTGCATACAAACCCCATTCAATAGTTAAGCCTGATGTAGTGGGCAAGACTGTGCCGAGCGATACATGGCTTATATTCGACTACGAGAAAAACGAATCTTTGAGAAGCCTTAGCCAGAAAAACGATAAGGCTGGTATAAAGCTTATCGAGAAAACAAACAAGGTAAAGCAGAAAGGCTATGACGAGCTAAAGGAGGGTGCGAGGAAGCTTTCGGAAGTAATTCAAAGAAATGTTGGCACGCCTTCAGCAATACTTTACATGAGCCACTCTGGACTTGTACTTGCAAGACTTCTTAGCGATTTTCTGAATGTAAAAAGGGTAAGCAGCGTAATGCCAAACAACATGAGTGATAATTACATAAAGCACATTGTGGGTATATGCAAAGACTCACTCAAGAATAGCAAGAGCGGCTTTGTAATATTGGCCGATGAGCAGCCAGAAGGCATAGCAAGGCTCAAGCAGTTGCTTAATGAGCGAAACACCGAAATCAAAATCTATACTGCTGCACTTTCTAGCGGCGATGTAGACTTCTTCCCCACTAAGCATTGAAATCTGCTTATTAGCAATACTTGCGTACGCCTCAGCAATAGAAACGTGCTTCTTGTAATTTTATTTTTCACCTCTTCCTTTGAAAAGAAGCTTATAGCTTATGCCGCTTGCAAACTGGAATATGCCTCCTACTAATAACGGCATTGGAAGTGCATAATCCATCAAATACCCGCTTGCACCTGAGCTCAGCTGCGCAACCCTAGATGCAACGCCCTGCACACTGGTTGCGGTCCCATAGTCTTCAGCATCTATCCCTCTAACATTAACAGTTGTCCTGCTTGGGCTTCCAAAACCGGCTATTACAGCCCTTGCAACATATATAATACCTGCGATTATTAGCGCTGGTGAAAACGCCATTACAAGTAGCAGCAATCCGCCAAGCACTCTTGTATATGAAGCTATGTTCAGTGGATTAAACTTGTGTGCAAACCTTGATGAGATGTAAGATCCAAGTGCAGTGAATATATACACAGCGCTGAATATAATCCCAATCTCAAAAGGCTCGGCTCCGTATGAAAGCTTGAACCATAGCGGGAGCAACGGCATGAAAACGCCCAAGCCTATGCCACCGAGCGAGTTTGCAGTAATTACCTTAAGTGAATACTTTGCACTGCTTGCTTTCATCACCTTTGTTGTTTTTATAGGCTTTTTGGCATCTTTAAGTGGTAGTAGAAGCAAAACAGACAGACCAAGCAGTGCAGATGAGAACATGAAAAGATATCTATATGCATTTAGTAAACCTACATACAAGCTTAATGGGGTGACAATACTGAAAAGCAAGCTGCCACCTATTGCAGCTGCTGATGCAACCATAGTAACAAGAGAATATCTTTTCACCCTTTCCTTCTCATCTTTATAGTTGTTGGCTATGAAAGCATTTGTGCCTGGTGAGAATGCTCCACGCATGCCACCTGCTCCACCACTCAGCCCTGCTATAATCATTCCTATTATTATGTAGGTTACAGCAGAAGATATTGCAATTATCAGCGCACCTATAAAGGCAAATAACTCTGCAATTACCAGCTCTGTTTTATAACCTTTTCTATCTCCTATTGCTCCAAGAAGGATAGTAAGGAAAATCATAAACAGCATTGTAGCTGCTGCAACAAGCCCTATATTTATTATGCTAACATGCAGAGCCACAAGATAAAGTGAGAAGGCAAGGCTCATGTATATTAATGCTATGCTCCTGAATGCCCTAGAATATAGCAGATATTTAAATCTGCTATCTATCTTTTCGATTTCAGTTTCAGCTGCAGACATAAAAACATATTTTTAGGATCCTGACAATTTTAACGAAAGTCGAAGATTTCTTAAGTCGACTTTATGAGATTGTTTTGCCAGGGCTAATTTATTCGTTAGGAGATGTTAATTCAGTCAATTCCCCACTTAGCAGCTTCTTAAGTGCGTCTTTTGGAGTTCTGTCGTTTGACTGATATATTTTTATGCCCCTGTTCTTGAACTCATAAAAGGCTCCAGGCCCCATCTCCTTTGTTATAATGGCATCAAAATTCTTGCTTAAGAGCATTTCCAGTACCAGCCTACCCCTGCCACTATGCTCTTTCATGGTTGGCGGAACTGTGTTCTTGAATACCTCCTTCGGTTTTTCAATTTCAGGCATTTCGAAAATTGCAAATTCTGGGGCCCTGCCGAAATGTTGCGATATTATCAAGCCTTCCTTCTGTGGCAAAACAGGAATAATTACCCTCATTATATCATCTATATTATTAGCTTGTTGATTTTTAAATACTTTCTTTTCGAATGTAAATCCAAGCCCGTAGCAGAGTTGCTTTCTCTCTTTCGTGATATAATTAAGAACATTGAAAAAGTGCCCATATATAAATTACAACAACCTACGAATATGTTTATAAATAGGCTATTTATAATTTTTATCATAATTTATTTTTTATTGGGCTTCCTGCCTGTTTTGCCTCAAACGGCAAGGCTGGCTATTCCAATAGTTAAATGTTGCAATCGAGGATTGGTGATGAAATAGAATTCATAGATGAATTGAAAATGCTTAAAGAACAGCTTAAGTTCAAAGAGAAGGTGGAAGTGCCAAAAGGCATAGAAAATGTGGTGATAGCAGGCATGGGTGGCTCTGGAATAGCAGGAAAGATATTCAGCGAGTTCTACTCCAAAAAACCTGTATACCTTGTGGATGACTACAAGCTGCCTGATTTTGTATCAAAATCAACGCTTGTAGTGGCGATAAGTTATTCAGGCAATACCGAGGAAACGGTAACTGTGGCAAAGCAGGCGATAAAGCGTGGCGCCTATACTGTTACAATAACTTCAGGAGGCGAGCTTGCAGGCTACGGCGACCAGCAGATCAGAATTCCAAGAAATGATCTTCAGCCGAGGTCTGCAACAGGCTACATGCTTATGCCTCTTCTTCGTGGATTCGGCATTGTAAACGAGAATGATATAAGCGAGTCCTATAGTTTACTTGAGAAGCTTGACAGAAATAATGGCAAGTGCAGAGAAATTGCAAATGATATTGCAAAGGGTATGCGTATACCAGTCATATACGGTTCAAGCCCTTTCAAGAGCATTGCCTACAGGTGGAAGACCCAGTTCAATGAGAATGCAAAGGTAATGGCGTATTCAAACAGCTTTCCTGAGCTGAATCACAACGACACAATGAGCCTTGCTAAGACATATAGGAAGGACAGCCTGTATTTTCTGGTATTCAAGCCAACTAACAAAAGAATAGCTAAACGGATAGCCATAACAGCCGAGATAACAAAATCTAATTTCAAGATTATAGCTCCAAAGGGCAGCAGCGACATAGCAAGAATGTTCTACCTGCTTCATTATGGCGACTATCTGACATACCATTTAGGCATTATCAGAGGCATGAGCCCAACCGATGTTTCGCTCATAGAGGAGCTTAAGAGGAGGCTTGGTCATTTCAGGCAGTAAGCAATCAACCTGTTGCTGATGCGCCAGTGTATTTCTATCTGTCGGACATGATGGGTTCTGGCGATTCATATACTTCAAATATCTTTATATACGATTCTATCATAATGATTAAACATTGATTAAATATGAAAAGTTTATCAGTGTCTTATTCCGCCATGCCTTCAAGCGAAAAAGCATTTAGGGGAATCGTTCTTGTTATAGATCCGCAGATGGGCTGGTTGAATAGGTACACAGAACCCACAATAAAACGCCTGCACTCCTTTTTATTAGAAGATGGAATCTTAAACAAAACCATAATTACAGTATTTTACAATAACGAAAATTCTAATTTTAGAAGGCTTTTGAGCTGGTGGAAAGGATTTACATCAGAAGATGATACAGAAATTATTCCAGGCTTCAAAGCTTTAAATGTACCTATTTTTAAGAGAAATACTTATGGAATGCCAGAAAGATTCTGGAGAAAATTAGAACTTATGAATATCAATAATATTCTTATAACAGGTGTTGAAACAGATGCCTCTGTAATAAAGACAGCAATGGATGCATTTGACAGAGGTATATCTGCATGGATTGTTGAAAGCCTTGTAGCTAGCACCTACGGGAAAAAGGGTCAGGAAGCCGGAATAGCAGTTGCAAAAAAGGTTCTGGGCAGGGATCACGTTCTCAAGACCCCGGATATGCTTAGCAAGGAGTGGTTCGCTTAAAGATAAAAGTGACAAGACAGCTAGTTAGTATTAAAGTTAAAGAATATTGGTAGAACCGGATAAGACATTCAAAAAGATACTACTTTTCGTGGCTAAAAGTAGATGAAATAGACCATTCTAGCCTACCTATCTCCTTAACATTTTGCTAAGAGGAGGCATGTCTATTATATTTTCAATTCTTCTTTTAAATAGTTCATAATTTTGGTCAGAAAACAAAACTTTTATTACATCTCCAAATTCTGAGAAGAAATTGTCTACTCCATCGTATCTATAAAGTAGTGAATTTATATCATTCCAATGCTTTTCTTTATTATCCTTATCTGCTTTGTTGTATGCGAAAAATTTTAAAACTAGAAGGACTCCTGGGTTTGCCACCTTGAAGCTGTATGTTTCGTTACCTTGGAATTTTTTTATTTCTATAGATGTTTCAAATAAGTAGTCTATTGGAATTCCAGAAATTTGCCTACTATAGTATAGATCTATCTGCATGGGTTTACCTTCATGGGTCTTTATGTCAAGGCTAGTTAACCTACCTCTATTGTCTTCGTGTATTATAAAGCCCTTTTCTATCGCTTTGCTCTTAATATCTATGATTTTATCCTTTGGCACAATTACAGCCACATCTATGTCATGCGTTGGTCTCTGGTTCTTTTCACATAGCAGGTTTATTGCCCTACCCCCTATAAATAATACATTATCCTTGCCAAATATCTCTTCTAGTTTTGAGTATACGTCGTGGAGCTCACTAGCCGAAAAGTTTGATTTATCCCTTGTAGCTTGCATAATAATTCTGCATTGCATATGATATTTAAGCTTTTTGTTTTATCTTTATGAACAAAACTAAAGAAAAGTATTTATTTAAGTTTGGATATACTCCAATATAAAATATTGAGGTGGTTGAATGAAATTTGGAACAATAGAAAGCGCAGACTACAAACCTACTATTCTTCCTGGAGGTATAGCTGAATATTCCTATAACTCTGTGTATAAGGGATTCACAATAGAATTAAGAATCCCTATCGAGCAGTTAGGAATCCCTATCGAGCAGGTTAAAACCGAAATTAAAAAAGTAATGGAAGCAGGTTTAGATGCCGAAGTAAGTACTTCTTATTTAGACGCTGAAGTGATAACAACAAAAGACGGTCACGAATACGTGGAACTTCGCTATAGGGCATATTGGAATGAGGAAGATAAAGGATATAGCAGTTTTGCTGCGTTAGTAATTAAAGCGGCAGCCAGAGAGATAACAAAAGAAGAATACTCATACCACATAAATACTCTTCCACTAGAGAATCTAAGGAGGAGGTGAATTTATTTAAGTTGAGAAGATTTATTCGTTGATAAAATGGCTGAAAATGAAAAATATAAAAACGAGGATATAGAAAAAATAAAAGATGGAGAAATTCTACACATTTCAAGAAACCTGGATGTAGTTTTTTATAAAGAACTACCAGAATCATTTTCTGATTTACTCCGTCTGCTAAGAGACGGGTATTATGTTTTAGGAATGAGCACTAAAGTAAATTCCCCCGAAGATATAGCTAAAACGATAGCTGATGCTGCAAAGAATAACCCCGATATACAATATTTTGCACCAATATTGTATGAGAATCCGGAAGAGAAGGGAAATATAATAAGAGATATAACAGAAAGGCTAGAAGGGCTTAAGGAAAACGAAGTGCCCGAAAATTCAGAAGAAGAAGAAATAGGACCATGGAGAGGATTTAAAACTGTGGATCCAGATAATGGAAAAAGGGTGTGAACAGTTAGGAAAAAGTGAAAAAGAGTATAACTATTGCTGAACATGAACGTGCATGAGCCCTTGTGGGAGCGCCTGTGAACTCAGTTGAGCATGTGAGAGCGGGTTGCAAAAATTTAGCTAGGCGCCGTTCGAGCCATCTAAGTAAAGCTCTATAGAAACAAAACCAAATGAAAGTATTTATTTAAGTTAAAATAGAAAATTTATTCGGAGATAAAATGGCTGAGATAATAAAAAGACTAAGAAATGATGGGATAGACACAGGAAAAGAAATAGAATTTGACAAAAAGCGTAAGGCCCAAGTAGCTCCAGATTTGAGCTCAGATTTTCAAGTATTAGGCATAAAGATAAATAAGGCAGTCGAAGACATTGAAACGCTACGCAAAGATTTAGATCGAAATTCATTAGATGATGCAATCAAAAACATTGAACCGTTACGCAAGGATTTTGGTCTAGATCCACTAGATTTATTCTACATACATCATGTAGTCAAAGACATCGAAGCGTTGTGCAAGGATTTGGGCATACCAATAGTCTCAAGTGTAGAAGAATTAAATCCGAATTCAACAGTTATATTTGTCTCAAACCATAAGGATTACACAGAACCACAGGAGCTAAATAAGATCCTACTTCAAAAATTAAGAAACGAAAAAACCATTCTAGGTGCTGAATTTAGTTCTAACCTTAAAGATTTATTAAACGATCCAACAAGAAACTTAACAGATTTTTACGAACTCATCATTCCATCTATGAATTTTAAAGAAACTATATTGGGATTACTAAGAGTCTTTAACAACATACAACAGACATATTCAATAGATAGGTTTGAAATAGAACCATTTGATCTGCGATATGCAGAAATTTTATTCAGAAGACCGGATGACAAAGAATTTGACAAAAGGCGTGCTGCCAAAGTAGTAGAAAATATTTTAGACTTATTAAAAAAATATGGTGATAATTTGGTCGTTTATACAGGCGCATCCCATGCTGAAAACCTTTTTACTATACTTAGAAAAATTAAAGAAAGTGGAAATACAAATGAGATAAAGATATATAATGTAGCTGTATATTTGACTACTCTAGATCGAGTTATTTACGACTTTATCGAAAAGGTAACAAGTAAAAAAATAAATTTTAAGGTATTCTAATAAATTATTAGATGGCTTTAGAACCTTTTTAAATATTATAAAGGCAAATACCACTCTGAGAAAAATGGAAAAAATAATTATAAGAAAGCTTAAACGAAGTGACTTTGCAGAGTATTACAAAAACGAACTATCGTACTATAAAGAATTGAAAAAAGATCCAACGTTCGGAATTGGAACTTATGGAAAGAGGCTCACTAAGAAAGATATAAAGAAATCTTTCTCAAAACTTCTTAAGGCAATGTCAACGCATAAATCTATCGTTCTTGTTGCAGTAAATGAAAAAGGTAATATAGTTGGTATGGGAGAGCTGAATAGCAATGCCTGGCCAGAAGCTCCACATATTGCAGACATTGGGTATTCGGTTGTAAAAGAGTATCGCGGTAAAGGGATAGGTACAATGATTGTCAAAGAGCTACTAAAAAGTGCAAAAGGCAAATATGAGATAGTAACAGCTAATACATTTTCACGCAATATTGCATCCAAAAAGCTTTTGAAAAAACTGGGCTTCGAGAGGTGGGGATTAGGCCCAGGATTTGTCAAGCGTGGCAAATTATACATGGATATGGAATTGTTTTATCTAAAATTAAAAAATGGTACATAAATAGTCGCTTATTCGTTAGAGTTGCTTAATCGAACCTGCCAAAATATTAATTAGAAAATCTAACTTATCAAAATCGAGAAATTCTTTTGCATTTTCGCTAAAAAACAAATATTAAAATATCAGCTATGATTTAAAATATTGTGGTGGTTGAATTACTGAGGAAGAAAAGATAAAGCAATCAGAATCACTCGAAAAAGAATTTGATAACGAAGAACTTGACATAGGAGAATATTTTCAAGATTTATTTGAAAAAGCTGTGGTTTTGGATTTTCAAGATTTATTTGAAAAAGCTGTGGTTTTGGATATAGCCGAAGAAATTAAAACATTATGCGAGGATTTGGGTATACCGATAGTCTCAAGTGCAAAAGAATTGAATTCAGATTCAATAGTTATATTTGCCGCATACCATAAGAATTATGACACCGAACCCCAGGAGATAAAAGAGATCCTACTTCAAAAATTAAACAGTTGCGACAAAAAAACCATTCTAGGTTTTGAATTTTACTCTGACAAATTTTTTGAAGACTTACTTAATGATCAAACAAGAAACTTACATGATATTAACACATACCTCTTACGTTTGAAGTTTAGAAAAACTATTCGGGGGTTACTAAAGGTCTTTAACGAAATACAACAGAAATATGCCAGGGATAGGTTTGAAATAAGGGTATTTGGTGGGACATATGCAGAATCAGTCGAAAGACAAAAAGCTGCGGATATGGGAGATAGAGAAAAAGTAAAAGAATATGACGAAAAGTGGGATGTCCAAATAGTAAAAAGAATTCTAGATTTATTAAAAACATATGGAGATGATAATTTAGTTTTTTATACAGGTATGGCGCATGTTGTAGACCTGCTCACCAAGCTTAAAGAGATTATAGAAAGTGGAAATAAGGATGAAATAAAGATAAATAATATAGTTGTATTTTTGACTCCTAGAGATCAATCTCTTTCCGATTATGAGCAGCGTAAGCTCGAACTTCTTGATGACTTTATCGGCAATATACGAAAATAGCCAGCAATGCACAATGCGTTAAATATAGAGAGGTGGTTGTCATACGACAAGTAGGTTCTAATAAATTTTAAGAATATTCTAATAAATTATTAGATGATAGTAAAGCCCACACAACCGTGCTTATTGCATTAGCTACTTAATCGCACTTGCTAAAATCAAATTAGAAAATCTAATATATTATAAGAATAGTCATAATGCCATGGATTAACGGATTGCATGCTTTCATAGAAATGAAAAATAACTTTATGCAAAGCGTAAAATATGAATTTCCATAAAAACGAAACAAAAAGATGCTTTGTTTAAAGCATTTCTTCCGAATTTATGGAAAAATGGGCTTATGGGTTAAACAAGCAATATAAAGCTAGAAAACAGGCCAAAAAGAAGTGCTTTTCCTCGAGAGGTCATTTTTCAGTCAAAAATATGGAATAAAAATAATAAATTTCAATTTATTGATATTTTTAAAATAGAACTTTGCGAAGCTGTTTCTTACCAAGATAAAACATTCCTTTGAGTGCTCGACGACAAAAATTTGCATTTAAATGCGTTTTAAAGAAAGATCTCCTGAACATGCGATAAAATCTTTGATTTGTATTAAATGCTTTATTTTCGCAAATTTAGAGATACTAAAATTTTATTAGAAATACTAATATCATGTTGGCTTTTATTTGTTGGATTGTTCTTGCATCTTTCTAACTTCTGCGTATTGCATCTTTTCCTATAGCCGTAATCAAGACTTTTCTGCACAATCCATCCTCAAGCCTGCATTGCATTGTTCATTCGATTAATCTACGTACTTCCGCAAAATATTTTTTGGGTATTTTGAGTTTAAGAGTAATTTCCTCTGACAAAAACCAATTTATTGCTTCCCTTACTAATCTAGAAATAGATTTTCCAGTTTCATCGGTTATCTTCGTCAATTTTTTAAGCATATCAGGTTCTATACGTATAGTTACTTTTTCACCCATTTCATCTGTAGATTGCTCGCTAAGAACTATGTTTTTTATTTTTGGATAGTCTGTTATATATTTTTCAATAGCGCGTCTAATTATTTCTGAGCTGCTTTCTCCAGTTTCAGCCGCCTTGCTTTTAATAGCATCTAGTAATCGTTGATCAAATCGAACAGTTATTCTACTATCCTCTTTTTCAGG
>Ga0078972_1011294_pt1 | contig 16077 bp, 29 predicted proteins | sample YelNatPaOPGAMG01_FD_67568 | JGI IMG/M metagenome (GOLD analysis project Ga0078972, IMG submission 67568) | Hot spring thermophilic microbial communities from Obsidian Pool, Yellowstone National Park, USA - OP-RAMG-01 (SPADES assembly) (version 2) | ecosystem: Environmental > Aquatic > Thermal...
TTTTTATTATATTTTTTTTATTTTTTAGGGTGAAATTACATGAATGAATGGGAAAATAAAATCATTTGTGGAGATAATTTAGAAATATTAAGCTACTATGTATTCGAAAAATGTAAAATATGGATTTCTAGTTGGACTTGAGATTAGTAGTGGAGTGGTAAAAGAAGCTGCTAGAGTTAAAACCTGTAATATGCCTTTATCTATTTATCTATATACTTACAATGATTTAATTGAGAAGAAACATGTAGATGCTATGATAGAGGTAAATAAAGAACAGAATAAAGTTATGTAAAATATTTTTTTATTATGGAGATGAAAAAGAATGGATAGAAAAGCCGTTAAAGGCTATTTTCCTACAAATCTTCTCATTTATGAGAAGAGTAGAAGAAAATAAGGAGGTAAAATAAATATGAAAGGACTTGGAGAAGAGATATTTGAGAGAATGGCAAAAGGTGATTTTAATTTATTTGAGTTTGTTGGTTACTGCGTTCTTAAACGGGAGGGTGTTAAAGACATTGAGGAGCATTACTTATATGAGAAGTGCGATGATTTAGCGGGTAAATTAATAGCGTTGGTAAATAGAGAACACGAAAGTATAGTGAAAGATATAGATGATCGGGATTATTACTTTGACGAACGAATGAGAACGGCTATGTTAATAGCTATGTTAATAAGTTTATTTTACGACTATGATTTTAGTAATCTTTTAGATCCTAGTATAACACCCGACAAAAAGTTTATACGAGTAGGAAGTAAAAAGTTAGTATTATAGGAGGGGTATAAAAAAATGAATGAATTTGATGGAAGGTTATTTGATATAGAAACGGATATAGACGAGTTGTATAGAGAATTTAATAGAGTAATTGAAGTAGTTACAGCTGAGTTATCCGCACTTCGGGATAGGATTAAAAAAATAGAGGAGTTTATCTATAACAAGTATAATGAAGAGTTATAAGGAGTGGTATTAGTGTGCAGGTTTAGCATTAACAGACATTGCTTGGGTGTATGCGATACGTGTAAGGACTATTCCAATTTTACGGCTCCGATATATTTAGCATACAAACCACGAGGGAGCAAGGCAAAATGGGAACATTCATGGTATTATACTACAAGATTAGTATTAGCAAGGGATAAGAACAGGTGCCAGGAGTGTAAGAAAATAGTGAGAGATGGATATGAGATTCATCACATTAGACGCAGGGAATACGGGGGCACGAATCATCCTTCAAATTTGATGCTGTTGTGTAAAGAATGCCACAAGGCGTTAAATAGCAGGTGGACTGATGAAAAGTTTAAGGAAAAAAAAGAAAAAGATAAATATGAAGAGTATTGGAAAAAACTATTGTTCTTGTAACGAAGAAGATAAGTTTTTAACAACTTCGGTAATCGTGTGAATGATGGATAATGCTAAATTAATTCCTTGTAAAATATTATTTAAATTAGCTAAAAGTTCATTTTTTTCTGTTTCTAAAGGCATTGTATAACATCTCAAATTTATTATTAAATATTTTTTTAAACAATTTTCTGAATTTCCAGTGAATTAGCCTTTTGTTTTTTACTAATCTTTCTGTTTCTTCATAAGCAATTTTTGAGAGATGAGTAGATAATATTCTATCGAAATTATCTATAATAATTTCAAGTGTTTGGTCGGTATAACCGCCTGTTAAGTATGCATTAAGTAGTTGATACATTTTATCAACGAAAATTTGTTTTACCTTCTTGGGCTCGAACATTTTAATTAGGTTTTGTATGAATTGGTTATCATATTCGGTTTTAATTGTATTTTTTAGTTGTTCAAGTTGTTCTAGTAATAATTTTTGTTTATCTTCTGCACTTTCGTTAAGCATTTCTTTAGCGACTTGTTCTTCTATCATATTTTCACTCCTTTTTGCATGTAAAATAATAATTTTGAGATTTCCATATTACATAATCGAGCGGGAGTTTTTTTTCGCCCGATTCATCGTCTGCGGTAAATTCTTTTTTTTCTTTATCGTATTTAGTTAATCGGACGACATGCCATAATATTTCTGGTGGGTCTGAGATTCGGATAGCGATGCCTTGAGGGTTATTTTCTACGAGTTGGGGGAGTTCTTCTTCTTTATTTTTGAAGTTTTGGATTTTGCAGACTGCTTTAACGTGCTGGACGCAAGGGACCATATTTTCGATAACTCCGCATTCTTTAAGTTTATCAATTGAGACGTCGATACCTAAATCTTTTAATATTCGATGTGTAGCGGTTTCCGAACAGATATATTTACCATTTATAATAATTAATCACCTCTATACTCCCCAAGTCCATTTTATACCTAGAATTCTAATAGCAACGGGAGGAGCAGAACTAGCTTGTAATTTTACATAAATTAATTCATTGCTAGATTCTATTAGAACGTTGGATAAAGTAATTTTTTTAAGTAGATTTTGAGATCCAGAAACAGAAACATTTCCCGTAGTATTCCAAGTAAATATATTTCCATTAAACGCAATTCTACCGAGATAATAAGTTAATTGTATAGGGTCTACTTGTGTGCCGTCTAACGAATAAAGTATTTCCAAGCTAGCCGTTTCACTAAAGAATTGGCTTGATTTATGAGTGAATTGAGTATGAAAAATTACTTCAAGATTAGTGTTATCGATTACATTTTTAAAATTATAAAAGATAGGGTTAATTAATCCTGTGGTATGTGTAAGTGGTATATGGTCTATATTGTTATTTTTACCGCTTAAAGTTTTATCTCTAATAGTTTGTATACCTTCAGTTCCGACTACATGACCCGATCCTACACTATGCACACCTTGGCTTGCGTCTTTATGGTTATTGAATTCAGTTAATAAATTGTCTACATTAGTTTGTAATGAATGTATATCTCCAAGCGAAAAACCTTCAATACTAATTGGGTTAGTGCTAGTGATTACGCCTATGCTTACTCTTCCTATGTCCAATAAATTTTCAGGATCATATACAAATACCAGAGACCCGATTTTGTATTGTTTTTCTTCCCATGCTCCATTAACATAATGGTAGATATGTTGTGCTGTCCAGCCGTGAGCAGTAGCCATTGCATAATAGCATATGTATTCGTTCGGTGCGGTAGGTAAGCCGTTAGTGTTATCGTATGGTATAACCACATCTTCTACATAATCGGCAAATAGGTCTGCACCTATTTCTACTAATCTTAATAATTTCCAAATTCCATATTTCATTTTTTTTTTATACCTCTATAGATTTTCCTTTTAAATTTATATAATATATTACATCTGCAGTTATTAATTCATTAATTTTTGGAGTAAATTGGATATAATCCCCAAAATAAAATGTTACGGGACCATACAAGAAGTTATGGGGCGTTGGACATGCAGTAATAGATGAGTATTGTTCGATTAGTGTTTCAGCAAGTTTAGCTTGACCTTGCCCGAGTGTGCTAACTATATTTGCGAGATAGTTACCCGATGGAATTATGAGTTCAGAGTTTTTGAATATTTGGAGGCTCGCATAGTTGTAACTTTCAGTTGGCTTATCAGTTTGTAACCAAATCCATACTTCTTCAAGAATAAACTTGAAGTATTTATCATATACTAACGGGAATTTAACAGGTTGTTGTCCAACCCACATTCCAATATCAAATTGTAAATTAACATATTCCAATTTTTTATCCCTCCACTGATTTGGTTGGTAGTTTATTTATTTGTTCTGATAAAGTTGTAAAATCTTGAGATAATGGATAAATTCCGTTATCGTTACATTGAGTAACTAAATTTTTCTGGTCGTTTATTAATTTATTTATTTTTGCAAACCCATTATTTATAGTATCTGTTGCGGTGTGAATGGTGCGAATGAATTCGAGAAGAGATAAGAAAGCTTCTTTTACGTTATTAGCGAATGTGAATGGTCTCAGGAACTTTACGTTAAGAAATACGAAATAATTTTCATCTGAAGTGCATTTGTTTGCTTTATTGTATAGATCGTTATAAGCAGTTCCGATATTAGTTATTGCAGTGTTAATATCGTTACATGTTTTAGATATTTCTGTAGCTGTGGATGTTAAATTATTTTTTATATCATTTAGACCATTAGCAAAATTGTTCATTGAGTTTTTAATTGAATTAAATGCATTTTTTAGGTTTCCGAGAAAAGTATTCCATGTATTAACAGATTCGGATAATGCGGTTTTTGCACCATTGTAAGCCTCAGATGCGTTTTGTAGTGCAATAGAAGCATTATCCATAGCCGATTTGGATTGGTTAAATGCTGATAATGCGTTATCTTGTGCTTGTTTAATAGCCTCTACTTGTTCCGATAATTGTTTTTGTTGATTTTTGATGTTGGTTATTACTTCCGACAACGAACCTCCATGTTGTTTTAATACTTCTGTATGGTCTTCTACGGTTGCTTGAATATTCTGCACCGTAGCCTCTAATTTGGATAATCTTGTTGTAATAGTTAATAATTGTGTAATGGATTCCATTTAATCACCATAATAAATAAAATAAAAAAAAAAAAATTAATTTTTATTCTTCAAGATACTGAATCGTGTAGCCGAAATAACGAGTATTAGCATTATTACCCGGAGATCCGTTATAGTTTTGTGGTATAACCCAGCCTAGATATGCAGTATATTCAATTAAATCAGAAGCATATTTTCTGCCGTCGATTATAGCGACAGGAACTATACCGTTAGTTACAGCTAGAGCTATATTTGAATTGTAATCATAGGCAGGTAGACTAAATATTAAAGTTCCATTAGTAGTAAAATCAGTAACGGTTGGGACTCCCGTTTTATTAAATTCCAGAAGATAAATCCTATAACCGAGCGGGTTATTATCTTTTGGAAAAGCATATTGATTGATTAAATATAACATTTTTCCTGGCGTGACCTTGAGGTATGTAAGTAAATCGCCGTCTGCCGAACCCGTTCCTTGAATTTCGTCTCCTGCTATCAATTCAAGTCCGATAAAAGACCGCATAGAATCGAGTTTGGGAACGAATGTTCCTTTACTTCCAATATCTACATTAAAATATGGTTTCATTTTTTAGTTCACCTCAAATCCTCCAATTGTATATATGATATAGATGGTTGTATTTCGGCTACTTTAATTTTATATCCATAGAACCAAACTGCTCCATACGGAGCGAGTTCTGGAGCCTCTATATCTAATTGAATAGTATCACCGTATGTTATGTAAAACCTAATTGGGTATGGGTCTAAATAGTTTGCTTGTAAATAATCGAGTTTGATTAAACCTTTAGATTCGGGTGTAAGTCTGGGTCTGCCCGTTGGGAAAATTAACTGAATACTGAGTAATCCTGCGATTCCAATAGCATTGATGTAGTAAACGAAATCTTTTGGTGGTGTAAGGTCTGGAATTGAGTAGGTTTTGCTCATAAAACCCAAATCGTCGCCTGTAGAACTAAGGTTTCGGAATTCGTAATATAGGTGTTCGATTTGTTGGACTTCGTAATAATGGTTTCCGATTTTAATGATATCCTTAGCTTTAACAGGATAAGGGGGGTATAATTTACGTAATAGTATCTCAGACATGGATTAAACACCCCCTTTTTTATGTTGGGTTTAATTGTGCTTTCGGTCCGATTCTGAATGCGAATGGATAAATAATAGCTTTTCCGCCTGCTGTTCCTTTAATCTGAATAGAAATAGTGGTGTTTGGTTTTACTACTATTATGTTTTTGAATTTTATGTATAAGTTGTTTTCTTGTAAATTGACCAAGCTAAGCAAGGTTTCATCTTGTAACACATTGGAGATATAGATTCTTCCGATGCAGTCTAATCCTATTGGATGACTTGGGTCTTCAACGACAAACCATCCCATGAAGAGATAGACGGATCCTACGGGAGGTTTAATATCTGCAGTGGCGTTTAAAATTCTGTCCCAAGTAGTTCCACCCGTTAGTGTAGTTACATAAGTTCTAGTTTCCATTGTTAAGCTTTCATTTAATTCTTCTGGACGAATCGGTCTATACGTTAATTCAGCTTGTTCAGCACTGCTGAAATTTTCAGCAATAACCCTATTGATAGTCTCTTCGACTTGGTTAATTAATTCAATAGGGATATTATAAATAGGTAGTTCTAAACTCATGTTTTTTTCACCTTAATAATATATTCTATTGGAATATAATTATGATATACATTTAAATGCGTTTTACGAGTATTGTATGTTAGAGGTATTATGTTTTCACAAAAGATAATACAAAATAAGGTATATTTGCCCGAAGCACTGAGACGGGCGTTAAATGTAAAGAATGGTGACGAAGTAATTTTAATGTATGATAACGAGTCTAACATGATAATTTTATATAAGACTAAGTGTAAAGTGGATGTTAAAACGAAGACTTTTGGAGAATGAATTTGTATGGTAGAGCTCATTTTGGTTTATGGGAAGGGTGGAGTAGGGAAGACGACAATATCGGCGTTGATGACTGATTATCTTAGGGATAGCAATAAAAAGGTGGCTTGTGTATCGATAGATCAGCAACATAATGTTAAAGACATCATTCAGCGGTATGGGCTTAAAATAGATTACTATGAATCTACAACTGAAGTGACAGAATTTATCAATTTTGCTGTTGAAGAGATGGGGTTTAAAGGTTATAAAGAGATTATTCCAATGATAGGTGGAGATTTTATATCGATAACGTCGTTAGCTAAGTTAGTTTGGGATTTTAAAGATAAATACGATATAATTGTATGTGATTTTCCGCCCAATTGTTTATCGTTGCGGTTGATTACTATTCCACCGATAACTCGGTCTATTGCTTTTAGAGTTCTAACAATAAAGAGCAAAATAAAGAAGATGATAACGGGACATGATAACTTTTTAGATCGTGCAGAGTTTTTTGCTAAGGTAAATGACTTTTTCGTGCAGAATTTAAACACTGCACGGCATTATATAGTAGCGAATGTCGATGAGTTGTCGTTAATTGAGACTATAAAAATGAAAAAGGTGTTAGAACAACACAATTTACCACTTATGGGAATAATAATAAACAAGTTTGTAATGAATAATAATGAATGTAGATGTAGTTTATGTGAGAGTTATGCTTATCTTCAGAGAACATGGTTGGGCTCATTTTACCAACTTAATAGCAGGTTATATTTAATACCATTTACGTTAGATGTGGCAAAGATAAAAACGAGTATAAAAAATATATTTATTTAGATTTTTTAGGTCTTCCTCTTTTTTTCTTTTTTTCTTCTTTTTCTTCTTTTTTTTCTTCTGGTTTTAATTTTTGTGATAGTTTCTCAAATACTTCTTTAGTATTTTTAAAATCTTCTATAAGTGTCTTTGGTGTAGGAAATATTACATTATAGAATGATGTGGGTTCCTCATAAGATTTTTGATAATTTAGTGCTTTTGTTATGTTTCCATAATCATCGGGCGACGTTGATTCTTTTAGTATAGGTTCTTGTGCAATATCTTTATATTTCTTAACACTCTCACTTATCATCTTTTCAACAACTTCATTTATTTTGGTTGTGTCTATATCTTTTATTTTATAATAAATGTCTTTTGGTGTATATTTTGTATTTGAAATAATTGTATTAAGTTTTTGATAGTAATCAGTTGCTTTAATTTTATTTATCATTAGTTTTATGTAATCTTCATAATTTGTAACACCTGTGAATCCTTCTGGTAAAGATTCTAGATTTTTTAATTGTTCGTTTATTTTGTTAATATAATTCTCAAGTTCTTTTTTATAAATATCATCGAACTTAGCCTTTTCAATTAACGGGCTTTGAATTATGTATTCATTTTCTTTTTTAATAGGCGTTCCAATGGAATCGGGAAATAGTTTTTTTAGTTTGATTTCATATATATCGTATAATCGTCTGGTAGAAGAATAATCGTTATTTTCAGTCTTTCTTCCGATTAATAAGTTTAGTGCATCGAGTTCTACCATATATCTTGGTTTTCCTCTTTTTTCTAATTCTTGTTTTATTCTACGTTGTCCTCTCTTTTTCTTTTCTTCTTTTTCTTCTTCTTTTTCCTTAGTTTTAGGAAATTCAAATATACCTTCAATTGGTAGTCCATTTATTTTTTGTGCTACTTCGTATATTTCACTAACTTCAATAGGGGAAATTAACCATTTATGAACCATGATGCATGGTTTTTCTTTATCTTCGTCGTCGTCGATTAGGTATTGGAATTTTCGTGCTAGTGAGACATTTATTTGGAATCCGCTAATATCGTAATCTGTGCAAGTGAGGACTAATGCGAATTGAGAATACTTTTTGATAAAGTTATAAATTTCGTTAGCTGCGGTTAAACTTGATTCTCCTTTTGCCACGTAATATGCTATATTATAATTTTGAGCTAGTTCTTCAAAAATATAGAGCAATTCAAACTTTTCAGAATACAAAACGACTAAAGGTGCTTGGACTTCAGTTTTAATTGGAGCTGATAGTTCAATAGTAACATTTAACCCACCTGTGGTGGTATCACTAACGGCTTTTTTAACATTAGGAAAAAATATAGTTTTAATTGGTTCTTTAACTCTATAATCTTGCACTTGTCCATATGGAATTAAATCAGCATACCTACAATTTTCAACTAAATCTTGAATTCTTCCATAAAATTTCTCATCTTTAGTTATTTTTTCGAGTTTATAAGCTTTTCCGCCTTTAGTTTTAAATGGAATACAAGCTTGAAGACCGATTAAACGATAAAATAAACCTCTAATATGGAATTTGTAAAAATAATCTTTATATTCATTGCCTTGCTCATCTTTTTTTGTAACATACACATCAGGCGGATAAATAGAATGGACTAAAGTAGCAAAATATCTTACACCCCAAGAGGTTTGTGTATCTTTTTCATATGGGTCTTTACTTAAAACGTATATATCTTTTTTTAGTTCTTCTTTTTGTTTACCTTCTTCTTTTAATTTATTGATGTATCCTGTGAAATTATCATACCATTTCATTGTTTTGAATGTTGCTTCAGTTAATTTTTGTTCGTCTATTATTTTCGGACATATATAACAACTTTCATTCTCAATTTCAAGATTTTTTTTAGCTATTTTTTTTTGTGTTTCATTTTCAATTGTAAATTCATCGACTTTTTCTGTTCCAAATACTTGTTCGGGATTTTTAATGTCTGTATAGAGCTTACAATGTCTTGCATTTTCCTTAATTTTTAAATATAAGTTAGCAACTTCTTCCTTTTTAGATTTTGGTTTTTCTTCGCTCATTTCTAACCACTATCCACTGATTAAAAAAATAAAAAGTAAAAAAAAGAGTGGTTGATGTTAAACTTAAAAAAAAGATTATTTATTATTACTATTTTTATAAATAGATTCGACTATTTCGTTCCATTTATTAACTGCTATTATTATTTCGTTCTCGATTAACCTTAATTTAACTTCTGGTGAAGTATCTTTTTGTTGAATTATATCTAACACTTTTTTAAACAAATTCAATGAAGATGGAGTTTCGATGTTGAATAACGATGCTATAACGGGCAGTGCGGTAGCACAGATTAATGATACCCATTCAGTCGAATCCCAATTAGATACATCAACGTTAATAATTGTAATTAGAATAATGGTGATGTAAGTGAGTAAAAGGTTGCGTCCCTGAATAGGCTTGAACATCGATTGTTTTAGTGCTAGTTTAAGTCCCATTTAACCCGCCCCCCCTATTTCTTTGATTTCAAAGAAGCTAGATAAGCTCTTCGGACTGGTCCACCAATCTTTTTATATTCTTCTGGCTTTGTTGCTACTAAATTTGATAAGTCAACTTTTTTGGCATCTATTTTATCTTTTAAACTCTCTTTTAATTTGGTTATTTCTGATTCTATGTTGCTTGCTTTAGTAGTTTTCCCAAATGTTTTTGTAGTGCAATAGGCATATAATAATCTTCTAAGTCTTGATTTTTGGGCTAATGATGTCTTATTATCTGTATCCAACTTAACACCAATCCCAGCATCCTTTATAATACCTTTTATTTTTTCACCACATTCACGACCTACCTGTCCAACTTTTATTTGCCATTCTGTTTTTGAGGTAAATTTTGATGTTGGTTTCCTAGCTGGGATTAAGTAACCTTTTCTTCCTTTTTTATATCTCGGTGGAAGTATTAGAGCTCCATGTTGTTCTGTCTTTACTCCTTTTTTCTTACCCATAAAATCACCTTAATTATTTTTTATTTTAATCTAATGGATATTAGAAAAAAAAGTATATATAAATATTTGTCCGACACTATAATATGTCTTCTAATTGGTCGATAGATAAGTTTTGGATAAGGTATTTTTTATTGCCCTTTTCTACAACATAAAAACTTGTTATTTTTCCCGTTTCTTTTATCGATTCAAATATTTTATCTTGTAAAGTCTCATTTTCTTTAACTTCCCTGATTATTGCTGGTATTTTCCGTTTCCCCTTGTCTATCATTTACCATCCCTTCTTTTTCTATATTAGGGCATTCCATAATTTTACAATAAAATCCTCTTTCTAATAAAATTTCGAGCATTTTAATAGCGAATCTAATAGCTTCTGAGATATTAGTTCCAAAAGTTTCAGTAATGAAGTTATATTGTTCCTGAGTAATTCGAATCGATATTTTTATTGATTTGTCCATTATGTTATACTTCCTATGTTTTTTTACTTTTTGTGGATTTTTTTCTACTTTTTGTTCCTGTTATTTCTGATTGTGGTGTTATTTTTGGTTGTTCTTCTCTCAATTTTTCTGATTCAGTTAGTATTTCTTTTGTTTCTTCTAATTCTTTTTCTAGTGATTTTCCTAGTTCTTCCTGTTTTTTCTTTTCTTCATCTACGGCATTTTTAAAATATTTTTCATAACCTTCATATAAAATCTTTTCAGCACCTGTTAATTTTTTTATTGTTTCTGTTTTATTAGTTTGATAATCATGATAAATCTGACCACATGTTCTCATCATTATTCTTCCTTTCGCTGGTTTGGATAATTCTTTCTCTTTAAATTGTTCTTTAATATATTCAGAACCCGGTTCGGATTCTATTATTTTTTTAGCAGCTGGGGCACAATATCGTTTATAAAATAAGTTCCATTCGCTTGGAGCCCTAACTTTTCGTTTCCCTTCTGGGTTAATTAAACAATATTCTGAATAATATCTTAAAAGTTCAATGGCTTTTTTTAGTCCTTCTGTACCCATTTTTTCTAATGTATTTATTTCACTTTCGTCTAACCCATGACAAGAAGTTATTGGTATTTTTTTTCCTTCTAAAACTGCTTCTCCGATTTCTGAATCGGGTTTTTTCTCTGCTTCTTCCATCTCTTCAACGTATTCCTCTAGTTCCTCTTCTGGAACCTCTTCTTCTTCTTCTTCGCTCATTTCTTTTCTTCCTCCTTTTTTTCTTCTTCCTCTTCAATTTGAGGTTCGATTGGTAATTCGTCTGGTTGCTTAACGCAATAGACTTCTGTCTTCCCTGCCTCTGGGTCTATCTGGAACGTGCATCTGTTGTTTTTGTCGTCTAAAATCATTGGAAAAATAGCTGTCTTGGATTTTAATTTCTCAAATTCAGGTGTGCCTTCTTCAATAATTCGAAAATATTTACCTAATCCATAAGCATCAATTAAAGATTTCACTTCTTCACAAAAGGGGCAGTCCTTAAGCACCAGAACTTTATATTTTTTCTCTTCGCTCATTTAATCAGCCCCCGTTCTGGTGCTTATTCCTTGTTAATCTTAATTCCGATAGGTCTCTTTTTTCCTACTTCAACGTTTTCTTCCTGTTTAGATTCCCCGAATGGTCCTTTACCCGCAAGTTCTACTTCTGCTTTTACTTTTGGTAATAATAATCCATGTCTGAATTGTATTGGTGTAATTCCTCGTTTCTTTAATGCACTCTGAATATCTTGTGTAGTAAAGGTTTCCTTAAAGAAATCAACCATATCTTTTAATTGCTCTTCGATAGGGTTTGCTAATTGTGCCTGACTCATGTCTTGCCAGTCTTGGATTATTCCTTGTAACAAGAACATAGAACTGAGCCCAAATCCATCAAATAATTCTTTTGTTCCTTTAATTGTTACTTCTACAGGTAAATGCTTTTTTAAAAGCGGGAGTCCAAAACCCAGTCCAGCTACAATCCATTTCGGCCACCTTGCTTTCTTTACGGGAATTAAATTGCATAACGAGTTAAGTCCTATCCCCATTAATCCACCTAACAAATAAGTGCCAGCATTAATTTCTTCGGGGAAAATCTTTTTTCCAATATCTTCTAGAGCCATATTATCACCTTTATCATTTTGATTATTTCTATTAATATCTAATTGCTTACTCTTTATAAATATATCTGGAGTGCTTGCAGATTTTACGCCCATTATACAATACGGGCAGTCACGTGTCCGATACGCTACCGCTTCGATTTTCTCTCTTGTAAATTTGGATTTAGGATAGTATATTTTTCTTATAAACCACTTACCATCCATCCCGCCCCATTCTATGATTATCCCGTTATCATACTGCATCATTACTTTATACGGGATGTCTGGTCGCTTGATTAATATGAAATAATTGTCGTTCTCTTCTATTATATTATAGTTTTGTGGTAGTTGAATTTGGACTTGTGCCAATTAACTCACCTCTTACTTTTTTCTCAAATAACTTAACCAATTTCTTTATTCTTTCAATTTGAATTTCTAAATACGTCAATATTTTAACATCTTTTTCGTGAATATCGCAAATTGTGTTAAATAGCTTTTCATTCACTCTGCCTATGTATTCTAATAACAATCTAATGTCTAATTTGTCTATGTTGTCCTGTATCTGTTTTCGGCTATCTTTTGAAAGCGTTTCATAAAAACTCAACGCATATATAACTTCTTGTGGGTGTGCTTCATCGATGTTTAACCTGTGTTCGTATCCATAGATTAGTTCCTCAGGAGTTATGTGTGCTACAGCTCTGAGCAACCATTCGGGCATTAACTCTATTATTCCTTGCGGTAAATTATATTCCTCGTATAATTTATCAACATTACTCATCATCATCATCTCTTTCTTCTTCATCTTCTTCTGTTTCACTCGATTTCTTTAACATCGAGGTTATTTTGTTCGATATATGTTTCGCTAATGGTGGAATATTCTTAACCTCGTTCGATGGAGACTTGGAATCTGATTCGGTTGGTATTTGCAAATTAATGTTTTTCATGATGTTTGAAAATACTTGGACAAGCTGGGTTGCCTGTGCCATTAGTTCCTTCTGGTGCTCCAATTCCTTCATTTTTAACTTCTCTTCCCTATCATATTCCATTTCTTTCTCTTTAAGGTCAAGCGACTTCTCTATTTTCGTTTTCTCAAGTTCGATTTCTAATGGGCTTGGTGGTCGTTGCCGAGTCCCTAATCCCAATATCTGGGCCGTCTCTTGTATCTCTTGCAGTTGGTCTTTTAGTGATTTCTGTGGTTGCCGTGAATACTGAATACTCTCAGCTAGTTCGGATAATCGTTCTTGTAGTTCTTGTTGCTGTTTTTCAAGTAATTGCCGTTGTAGGTCTTGCTGTTGTTTTTGCATTTCTAATATTATCTTGAATAGTTCTATTGAGTTATTTTGTTGTTGCGATGGTGGTGGTGTGTATTGAGGCTCGGGTTGCTTGTAGGTCTGTAAAAGCAATGGTAAAATCGATATTAACTGGTTTGAGCCGTCTCCATCGTTGCTCTTCGGTCTTTTGATTGATGTAAGCAATGGGGCAAGCTCGGGCTTCGTTAGTGCTATCACTCCCTCTATACCATATTGCTCTATTAGCGTCTCGGGCTTTATCCCTAACTTTAATAGTTCCTCAAATATGCTTGTTTGTTTCTGTTGTGGTTGCTGGGTTGGTGGTGGTGTCTGGTCTTTCTGCAACGTGCTTAAGTAGTTCTCTAATGCCTTTAATTGCGTTATCGCACTTATATTCTTTATAGTCTCGTTTATTTCTGATTGCGTCTGCCCCTTCATTATCATCTCTATTGCCTTCTTGCCTGCTTCTTCCGCTATAGGCTTGGTTCCCTCCGTTACACCTGTCTTGATTCCCTTCTTTACCCCTCTCTGTAACCCATCCGCTACATCGTCCAAAATGTCATCTACATCTATATCATTAATTAAATCATCTTGTTTACCTTTTGCCGTTTTTCCTTACCCCCTTTCTTTGATTTAGCATAATCGTTTAATATATTATCGAGCAATAAATGGGTCATACCCGCTATCCAATTCTCTAACGGGTTCCCACCCGCCACAAACGATAATACACCTACACTTATCGGGTCGTGCCATAATACCCGATGCCTGTTCTTTAAATACTTGCTCGGAATGTCCATTAACTCGCTCATCTTAGTAACCTTACCTAATAATAAATGCTCTATCGCATCATGCTCCCTTTTTCTAGGCATATAATAAACTCCACTCCCTTTCACTATCTTTATACAATAACTTTATTAAATTTATTGCCTCATGTCGAGTAATGAGCAACGGCAAATTACGGGCTGTCTCGCCCAATATAACATGCCCCCTCGAATTCCTCATCGTTAAATCACTATGAAACTTCGCTTCCACCGTATCGAGTATATTGTAAAACTGCGATAACGTCGCCCAACGATCCTTTGCTACCCTCACTGCTTCCGCTAAACTCATCCCAGAAAATATGTTCAGTATCTCTTCCGTAATCACTTTCGCATAGTCCCGCCCATAGTTCCACTCCAATGTGTCCCACGCTACAAATACGGGTTCAGTGTACCCTATAAACGTCCTGCCAGGCTTGTCTACATACTTAACTCCAAACCCCGATGCCGTCCAACAACTATATGAATAAAATATCGCATCCGATAACGAACATATCTTCTCACTCCACTCCGAACCCGTTAAATAATTGTGTAACCCCTGCTTCTGCCCATGCCCAAAATATATTATCATGTCAAATCTCTTTTGCTTTAAATAATTAGTCATCATAAACGGATATAATAAACCCTTAACCTCTGTCACTCTAACGTGTGGAACTCGCTTGATTATGTCTATCGATAAACTCGCAAGATTGGATGAAATAATTGTCGGGACATCACTCTCCGACAATACCACGAGACATTCAAAAACTCTGTTACTCATACCCCTTTTCCTCGCTTTTTTTTGTTATCCTACTTCCTTCTTATCTTCCTACATATTTATAAGCGTAAAACGCTTATTTACTTTTAGAAAATTGTAATCTAAATATTATGGTAGGTGATCCCATGAATAAAAATGAATATAAACAAGATGTTGAACCTATTCTCTGGGCCACCAGAATCCCTCGTTATATAGAAGAAGAACTCTTTAATTACGGCAAAAAATTATATGAAGAAGGCAAAATAAAAACTAATAATAGATATGAACTAACTAGATTCGCTATACTCACACTGCTTAAAATCATGAAACAAAAATACCCCGAAGTAGCCTCTAATTAATACCTTTTTTTTCTATCCTCCCTTCTCTTTTTTTTATTCCTCGCTCCCCCCTTCCCAACTCACTAGCTTCTAGCTTCCTCCCACTTCCTAGTTAATATTAACTCCTTATGATCTTGCTATTTTGTCGATTTAGCATACAATTCTAGTTAGTGTTTCTGCTTTTTTGCGAAAAAACTACTTTTTTGGTTTTTTTAAAAAAAAACTCATTTTTTGCTTTTTAAAAAAACTCCTTTTTTGCAGTTCTGTTCTTCCGACTCGTTCTTCCGACAGATTCCGCTTACACTCTCTTCACTACCTATACCTATCCCCTTCCGTTTATCACTTATTTGCTTATGCTCACTAATATCCCGTTATCTATCAACTTTTTTGCCCTATGTTAATTTAGTCTATAAGTCTTATCCGCTCTCATTATCTTAATTTATCGGAAAAATTTAGCAAAAAAGTGAAAATTGGATCCAAAAAAATTTATAAACTTCAAAAAACTATGTTATATTATGGTTAAAAAGTTCTCTTTTTTTCGGTTTTTGGATCCAAAAAAGGTTTACCAAAAAGCCCCAAAAAAACAATTCAATTTTATACCAAAAAAGGAAAAAAAGGAAGAAAATTGAAAGAATGAGAGTATAATATGACTTAACAAAAAGTATTTAAATAAGTAAAAATAATATTGTATTAACTAAAT
>Ga0078972_1011295_pt1 | contig 16077 bp, 19 predicted proteins | sample YelNatPaOPGAMG01_FD_67568 | JGI IMG/M metagenome (GOLD analysis project Ga0078972, IMG submission 67568) | Hot spring thermophilic microbial communities from Obsidian Pool, Yellowstone National Park, USA - OP-RAMG-01 (SPADES assembly) (version 2) | ecosystem: Environmental > Aquatic > Thermal...
ACTTTCGGCAAATGTGATGAGGAAGCTTTGAAGGTTCTTGGGCTTCTCCCTAGCTTTCGCCCGCGCCGCGCGCTCGTGGGCCCTCTGCGACAAGCGTGTGAGAGTGCAGTTGATGATCTCTGAACGTTTAAAGTCAAAGGCTACTTTCGGCTTTCTGCTTGTATGTGCACTAGCTGTTCTGGTTTTCCTAGAGTTTTTAGCGTTTGTTTGTTGGTTGCTTTTGGGGTTTTTGGGCGCAAACGACATTTACGCTGGCTTGTTGAATGTGGAGTCATGGTTTTTTTACGCTTCTTCAAGCCTTGCGCCGTTGTTCACTTCGCTTTTAATGTTTTCTTGGATTCCCATCTTAACCTTCTCAAGTTTTCTTAAGGGTCGTTTTAAACAAAGCCTAAACCCAAAAGCAGCCTTTCCAGATAAATTTTCAATTTTTAAGCGTCTACCTTTAGAAAGAGCCGTGAAACCCACCCCTCTAGATAGGCACTGTGGACTTATCGCTGTGTTCTCGTTGTTGTCGATTCTTTTAACAACCACGTATCCCTATTTGCCCGCATTGAACCCTTCGGGGAAATTCGTAGGGGTTGACATACCCTTTTACGAGAAGGCGCTTGTGGAGCTTGGAGGTTTAGGCAGTTTCCAAGATGTTGTTTCTGCAGCTTTCGTGCACTATCAGGACCGCCCTCTAAGCATTCTGCTTCTCTTCTCCATGTGGAGGCTTACTTGGCTGTCACCGCTTGAGGCGGCTCAGTTCTCACCCGTAATTTTAGGTTTAACCTTGGTGCTGAGCACGTTCTTGTTCGCGAGGCTTTTAAGGTTCAACATGTTTTCAGCTTCTTTAACCATGCTTTTCACGTCCTTCTCCTTCCACGTAACTGTTGGAATGTACGGGGGATTCGTCGCCAACTGGGTTGCGGTGATTTTTCTATATGGGTTTTGGGGCTTCACCTTTGCAGCCCTTAAGAAGGGGGCTTGGAGCTGCCTCGCGCCTACGGTTGCCTTACAGGGCTTGCTGTTTTTCTCCCATGCAAACACGTGGGCCATGTGTATGGGCGTTGTGCTCGTCTTGTTGCTGCTTTTCCTTTTAGAGCGGATCTCTAGGGGGGGAGACGGTTTCAAATGTCAAATGCTGTTCACCATTCTGTTCTGCGGCGTTCTGTTAAACACGGTGAGAAACAGCCTTCTGAATGTAAGCCTGGGAAAGGTTGAAGCTGCAGAGGTTGCTAAAGCAGGAATCTCGCTGGAAAATCTGCAGATGTTCTGGCACATCTTAAACGTGTCGCTCTTCTCTTACAAGGGGACCTCATTCATGAACCCGCCTCTGCTTGCACTGGCCTTCATAGGCAGTTTGACAATATCCTTCAACGATGACACGGCGAGCAAGATCTTTAAAGCCTTCATCATCGCTTCAACCTTCCCATTCGTGTTGGGCGACCAAGTCATACAAACTCGAATATTGTATAATCTGCCCCTGCAAATCTTAGCTTTAATAGGCCTCTACACCTTGCAAGCTGCTGTAAAATTCTGCTTTGAACGTGAAGAAGCGGCAAAACTGAACAAGCTGCTGTTTTTGCTGGTGGTGTTCGTAAACCTCAATTACGCCCTCCGCTGCTCGTTCAACCTTACAGCCACAAACTTCTTCCCCGGATGAGCTGCTGTTGCTGTGTCGATGTGCATCCGCCCGTTTAACGGAAAGCTTTTTAAACTTATGAATCAGATTATAAGAGTGCACAAAATAAGAGGAATGGAAAATGCAGTTGGAAAATCGTTCAATAAAAGTTTCAATGGGACTTTTAATTCTAACAATACTTGCTCTAAGCGTAATAATGCCTGCTCTCGGCTTTAAATACGGTCAATCCGCTGGAACGGCTGACTATGCAGTTTTTGAAGGAGTTGCTGGAAACGACTACTATGACAGTAGACAATACTCTTACAAGATTAACCAATGGGCATTGGAAAAAGGGCTACGTGGACCATTCACCCCTGGAGACATGGACTTTAATGCTTTTAAAAGCCTAAGGGTCGGTGTAACAGAATACGGCGAGTTTGCAACGCCAGCAAACGCTGGCATAGCATACGGCAAGGACGCCACTGAATGGGCGAAAACAGAGTCTTGGGCTTCAAGCGTTATCAACCCGGCATACTGGATTCAAGGATGGACTTTATACGTTAACTATACAAGGGCTGGCGTTCCAAGGGGTCTGATGGCATACGCCATTTACAGCGACATGACTACTGCGGAGGCTGGAAGAAAAGTTTACACGTGGTACTCAACGTATCCTCTAAGTGATTCAAGGGCTGAAATTACTGCTGGAAGCTTTGTAACAGGAGGCATTCAAGTGCTCTATGACAGCGCCAGACTAGTGGTTGCAAGAACCAGTGTAATAATCCACGACAACAAGTACAACGAGGACTTCGCGAAAGTAACTTTCACAATAGTGTTCAACAAAGACACCAAGTACGCCATAGTCTACAAGGATGTGAAGATACTTCTTGACCCGAAGGTTTTGGACTCTATAAGCGACTTCGCGTTCACAGAACGATACGAACTGGACATGGCGAGAGGCATCAACACAAGTAACAGGGCTTACATCCACTACTACCACAACTACAGCGACACGGTTTACCAGCACCCGCTAACTGGACAAAGCAAATACGACGCCCTACAAGCGTTCGACATCGATAAAAACTACGTGTTCTTCGCTGGATACTGGCCAAACGCGACAGAGTACAGTGTTTACTCGCCTCTCGTACCTGACCTTGTTCCGCCAGTATGCGACTTGACGGTTCTACCTCCAGGCTTTGCGCAACCAGACATACCGAGTCCGCCTGGAGAACCCAGCACGCCATGGGTTATCGTTCAGTGGCGCTACAACTACATAAACTGGCCTAAAATGTTAACGTGGCTTGCTAAAGAAGACCCTAAAAGGGAGATAAGGTTCGTTGAAGTCATGGGCATGACGGACTTCAACGATGATCCACATATGGCGAAGGACGTGAACGCTGGAGACGGTGCCAACCAGCTTGACACCGAAGTATGGTATCTGCTTGACCAAGTGTTCAACCCAGAAGACATGACAACCCTACAATGGAAACCAGGTTACCAACCCTTCATGTGGGTTGGCCTCGGACAAAGCGCAGCAACAACTGACAGCGGAGGCGCCTCATTGGTCTCGCAGCTGAGTCCATATTGGCTCCTCGATCCCTTTGTATTGTTCGACAGAAACGACACGGCTTTTCCATGGACTGCGCCTGTAATTGGCATGAAGGGCACAATACCCTATGGGCTAACAGAATGGGGCGGAAACTACTATGAACAGTTCAGCAACAGCGGCAAGGGAACAGGCACGGATACAACGCTTTACAAGCGCACAACCCTTAAAGGCTTCGCATTCGGCGTCTACGACGACGTAGTTAAGAGTCCCCCACAGCCAATAGCTGGAGGTTTCTCCGCTTATAAGAGTGGGCTTCAATACTACTGGTATCCGTCCAAAGACCCGTTGACACAAAGGTGGAGGCTCAGCGGAAGCACATGGGGCTCTGCTATGTATGATAAAGTAGGATACAGTCCCAACGGTATCATAAGCCTAGGCGGCATGAAGGCAAACGGGCTGACAAGATACTTCAACGACTTCTACTTTGCCATAAGCCGCGAAGGCACAAGCGCATACGCCCTAATCAACGGCGGAACAGTAACAGGTTCCGCGCCGACAAGCGACTTCGCATTGGCAACATTCGACTACTATCCAATCTCAACGTGGGCTTCAAGCAAGTCCACATTCGGCTACAAGGAAGGCTACGCAGTAATAGCCCTTGCAAGAGACGTTAACGGGACAAGAGGTTTAGCGGTATACGGCTGGGATGGACGCGACACGTTCTGGGCTGCAGCGTGGGCTTCACAGTACCTAGGAGGCTTCAGTAGCTGGATACCCAGCGGCACAGTTGCACTCGTGCTAAAGATATCTTACACCGCTGCAAACAGAGAACCATCAAGCTTCACGGTTGTCAAGGCTTTAGGCACAATAACGGAGCTTGGCAGCAACGAATTCGCAACAAGCTACGGTTTCGACAAAACAGGCGTAACGTGGAACTGGGTTGTCACTCCACCATCGCTTCCTACTGATGGCACATATAATGTCTGGTGGTACGCTAAGCTTTCAACAACAAGCACAGCAAAAGTTGAATTCGACAGTTAAAACACCCATCTTTTTTCCTTTTATTTTTTATGTTGAAATCGCGCTGGAAGCTTTCATGTGAAGGCATGTGACAGACTGCTATAAGCGGCAACCTTGAACTGAAGTTTAACTATATCGGCGGGAAGTCCCCCTTGCGAAAGCTTGCGCGCTAGCTTGTTGCTAAATTGGTGTAAAATGGTTTTTATTTCTCTTTTGCCATTTTAAGCTTGATATGGACTCCTTTGATAAGCGGATATTAAGCGTCCTTAGGGATGGGCGACCTAGGGATTTCCGGCAGCTTTTAAGGGATGCTGGCTTTTCTCATAACACTTTGAGAACGCATTTAGCCAACTTGGAAAGGCAAGGCGCGCGCAGGAGGAAAGAAGAACCAGTGCCTATTCGCTGTTCAGCTTTGTCGAAAGCGTAGCCTTTGGGTTGGGAAGTTTAATTATACCTACAGTAATGATCTTCGAGAGTGTTGGATTAACTAATAAGAAAGCCATGTCATGCTTTGCTCAATGCCGGTAGCCCTTGGTCTGGCTTCAACACTTTTCATGTTCAAAATTACCGAGCTGAGAAGACTAAAAGACGTGGAGTAAGAGTGTGGGATCTGCTCCCAAATAAGTCGAAAGATGTCTTGGTGAAGTACATCTTAACTAGTGGCATGGTCGCAGCCGGGGCAGGCATGGATTCCGTTAATCATTAATAATGGGCATAGTCATAGAGAACGGGCGTGGCGTAGTTTCAGGCGTAAGCTCGGCATTATGGAGTCTATCTAATGCTTTAAGCAGTTTCGTCGGTGCTTGGTTTATGGGCTTGGGGCTTTCGGTAGCACCATTCTTTCTAGCCAGCCTATTTTACGCTGTTTCAATCGCACTGTTTTGGCACTACTTCCGAAATACGAGAATGCCCGAAGAGCGTCGAAAACAAATCCTGCGAGTCAAGCTTAGTACAACAGTTTAAGAAAGAGAACAAAGAGGCTCATAATTGGGAGAGGCGAAAACGACGCCAACAATGCGACGGAATAGAATAGTGTCTGGGTTTAAAAATACGGAAAAGCGGAGGATTCATGTCGACTGCGAATTTTAATGTAGGTAGGGTTGCGTTAAAACTAGGTGATAGTGAAATTAGAAGGAGGTCAAAGTCCTATAAAATTAAGAATCTTATGGAGAATTACTTCATAAAGTTCAAAAGGTGGGCAACCCTGTCTATAACTGGAGTCAAGTATATGGTTAAGAAAGCCATAATTGAAATCTCGCTGGTTGATGAAAGTTCGGAAAAGTCAAATGACGAAATTGCAGATGAAATATTCAGTGAAGTTTCAGAAGGCAGAACAGTTATCCCCTGGTGCAAACGAGTTGAAAAAGTCATTGTGGTAGAGGCTTGAGCTACTCTAATCAGCCAGTGAGCATTTTCGCTATGAATTTTTGAATGTCGTCTTTTGACTTTGATATGGCGTCTATGGTTTCTATGCCTTTATTGGTTAACGTGTAGACTCTTTTCCTCTGAGAATATGAGCCTCGGATTATGCCTCTTCGTTCCATAGCATGCAAAAGCGCGTAAATTGTACCTGGGCTTATGAGAAAACCAAATTTTTTATAAACAAGGTTTAAAATGTCATATCCGCTTAGAGGGCTAAACCGCTTAAGTTCTGCTAAAATTATAATGTCTAAGAAATTCGTAACCATCATCCTCTTTGTTTCCTTAAGGATTTCAGTGTGCAAGTACGCTTTCCTCCCTGTCTGCTTCTTCCATACTTTCAAGTTTTTCTGCAATTTCTTCCAATTTTCTAAGAAAAGGATGATACGGCTTATCGACAGCCAAAAGCGAAGTTCTTTTAGCTTGAAGCACATCACAATAGCATGGAATTATGCCTATTATGGGATGCTTGAGTAACTTCTCCATTCTATCGATTAAATTTTCTTGTTTATCGCTTAACAAAACTCTTGTTTCAGGAAAAACCTTATTTACCAAAACCACGGTTCTTTTTGAAAACGCATCATAAAGTTCAGCAAGCATATTTTCTAAACCCTTTAACTCTAAAGAATCTGGCGTCGCTACCACAACCGAAAGGTCTGAGCTTACCACAGCGTTAACCGAAGCGTATTGAACGCCGGGGCTAGTATCAAGGATGCAATAATCAATATCCATATCCTCAAAAAGCGTAGACTGTAGGGAAAAAAGTCGCTTTACAGCAGTCACTTCCCAAGTTCTACTCTTCTCCATTATACTTCGAATTGCTTCAACTGCGGGGTTTGCCAAGCCCAAAAGAAGTTTTCCTTTAAGACCGTAAGCCTCAGAAACATCGATCAAAGCCTGCTCTGCTTTACATCGTCCATCCAAAAAGTCGTTTAACCAGTGCCCCACTGGTTCTTTGATCCCCTTTGAAAAAACATCCACTAAACTGGGAGCACGAAAATCAAGATCCAAAAGTGCAACATTTAACCCTTTAAGCGCGTAAATTGCTGCCAAATTTGTGGCTATCACAGTTTTTCCAGTTCCACCGCGAGATGAATGAATCGCCATCACCTTTTTCCTCATTTTCTCACCTCCAATGGAGATTCAATGTAGAAATACACTTCTCGCCCTTCTCGCTTTTTTCTGAGGTAACCCATACGAACTAACTGGTTAGCGTATGCACTTTCAACAGGTCTCAGCCGTTTAGTTTCTCTTGCAAGATCCGTAGCAGTCGCTTGCTCAAGCTTGTACAAAACCATTGCAGTCTTTCTTAAGGATGGCGGTAAGGACAACAGAGACATAACGTCGGGTTCAAGTTTAGGTTTGGCTTCAAAATGAGAATTATCGTCGCCCGCGCGTAGAAGCTCCTCATGCATCTTCACCAACTTTTCATTTAACTCAATCAATGAACCAAGTTTCTGGTTGACGAAACCCAGCTCTTCAACTAGTTTCTTTAATAACAACTCCACGTTCAAGGGCGTTTGCTTTGCCTTCACCATGTGAAACACTCTGAAGTGTATTATTGTATAATCAATAATACACCAAATTTAAGACTTTCGTATCTATGTCCGAATCGGCATATAAGAGAATCAAAATCGCCCAGGACAATGCTTATAATTATAACAAGGACTTTACATAAAATCTTCTGAGGCACGATGTACCAGAAATTCAATAGTGAGGAATGGTGCCGTAAAATTCTAGAAGACAGCGGAGGAGTAATTGCAGACAAGGCCAGAACAATATTACTCGAAGATCCAGCTTTGAAGGATCTACGGGACCCTCTAGAGTTCATAGCAAAAACTTGGCGTAACCCTCTCACACCAGCCATGATGCGCCTTTCCTGCGAAGCAGTTGGAGGACGACCCGAGGAAACACATGAAGCAGCATTAGCTATGAGTCTAATAAGTCTCAGCCTCTACATATGGGATGACATGATCGACAAAGCTCGCCTTAAACTATTTAAGCCGACTCTTTACGGAAAATTCGGTGAAGGTGCAGCGCTAATAATCGGCGGAATTGCATCAGCCAAAGCATTTACAATCCTCAACCAAATGGACGTAGAAAAAGTAAAACGTCAAACTATCACCAAACTGCTATGGAATTTCTTAGCAAAAATGAGCAAAGCTGAAATGCTCAGCCTAAAATTACGAAAACAGAAAATTTTTTCCGCAAGAAAAAAATTTTGGAAAATCAAAACTGAAGCCGCAGACCTAGAAACATGCCTAAAAATAGGGGCTGTCTTAGGAAATGGCTCTGAAAGCGAAATCCAACATCTAGGAAAATACGGGCTATACCTAGGCATAATCTTGGAATTACGCAAAGATTTCCATGTCTCAGTCAACTTGACGGCGGAACTGGCTGAAAGAATAAGAGCCGGAACATTACCTTACTCCCTACTTTGGGCAAGTGAACGCTCTGAAAAAATTCGAAAAAAACTTAGGGGTCTATTAAACAAAAACGCGATAAAACAAACCTATATAAAAGAAATTGTAGAAGACGCCTTGGAAACAAAAATGTTGGACAATACGTTAAAGTCTATCAGAAGATTTACGAAAAAGGGGAAAAAAGAGCTTATAGAATTAGAAAGCAACAGCGCCACTCAAATGCTGCAATTGTTTATCGCATCCCAGCCATTAATTTTTATTGAAAGTCTGTCGACATTGCAAGCACATTAGAGTTAAAAGTCCGACGGCCATTTCTGGTTTGGGCCCACAGAGAGCAGTATCGAGACGACAGTTCTTAAGTAAACTGCTGGAATTTTAGCGTTCTTACACACTCTTATCAGCGAATTTTTATCCTTTCTCTCAACCGCGTCTTGAACCTGCGAAAAGAATTCAGGCCTCGTCAAAGATTGAAGATAAAATGATACATCCGCTATCCTTTCATTGAGAGTTTTCATTAACATACCCTGTATGAAATTCGTCTATATTATTTTTAAGCTTTTCCATACAAAAACAATTATATCATCGAGCTTTCAATTGAAAATATGTGTACGATATAAATGAGCACCATAAGATATGGTATCTCACTAACGAAGCGTGGCTTCCTCGTAAATCTAATTTTTTCCTTTATCTTTTTTGCACTATACTTTATTTTTTTTATATATTTTGTAAGACAGGTTATTCCATCCGATGTTAATTGCTCGGTAGTACTAGCATCTTTTCATTTAGCTATTGCAATCGCATTGCTATTAACCAGTTTATTAATTCATAGATTCAATAAATTACGTGTTATTTACGTAATTTCTATAGTCAATTCGATGATAACCGTTTTTCTTTTCTTTGTTTCATATAATGTTTTTAGAATAATATTTATTTTGGCATTTGGGATATTTTTAAGCATAGGTCAGTTGGCGTTCCTGACATATTTCTGGAATTTGACCATGCCTGAGGAAAGAGGTCGTATTGGAGGGATCATCGGATTCGTTTCCTTCCTCCTTTATTTTATCGTAGGTCCATTAGTAGCAGGAAATCTTGATTTTTTGGGTATAACGATGTTAAGCATAATTCTTAGTTTAGGACCATTAACAGTTATATTACTAAGACCAGAGAAAGCAGTGTTGACAATAAAGAAGGATGAAAAAGGAAATTATCCCGAGAAAAGGACTCTTCTTTCATACTCAATTCCGTGGGTACTTTTTTCTTTAAATAATGTAACACTAGCTAAGGGCATATCACTTAACATTTCACAACTAGTTCCCTCTTCTCTTTACCTATCCCTTACTTTTTTGCAGACTATCGGGGTGCTTTTCGGGACTTTGAGCGGAGGGGTGATTGCTGATTTCTTTGGACGAAGAGTATCCTTAGCTTTCAGCCTTACTTTATATGGGATTAGTTCAGCTCTTGCAGGGCTAGCTAACATTAAGGAGATACTTTATCTTGTGTATATTGTAAACGGCTTAAGCTGGGGCGTACTTTTGATAATGTATACCTTTGTAGTTTGGGGTGATCTGGCTAACAAAGAAAATTGCACCAAGATATATTCTATCGGATTAATAACATTTTATTTAACTACAGGTCTTGGGCTTCTTATGCAAACATCCCAAATTTCATTAACTCTTAGTTCTCTCGCAAGTTGTTTATTGATTTTCCTTTCCAATATACCAATATCCCTGGCTCCAGAACTGTTACCTTCAGATTTCCGTGAAAGGATAAAACTAAAATTGCACATGAGCGCCGTTAAGAAGATCAAACGGTCTCGAAGTCAAGGATAGATGCTATTGTATAATCTTGGGAATGCTGTTGCTTTCTTTATGTGTTCGAGTTTGCATATCCACTGGATAAGCCTCTCAACGCCGATCATGAATCCTGAATGGGGGAAGGATGGGTGTTGCATGAAAGTCATGTACCATCGTTGGTCGGCAAGATCTATATTCTCCTCGGTCATTTTTTTGTACATAACTTTTTTTTCAGTTATTCTTTGCGCGCCGCTTCCAATCTCTCCATAACCTTCTGGAGCCAGCAAATCAGCAGATAACGTAAGCTCCGGCTTTTCGGGGTCCGATTTATGGAAGAGCGTCTCGACACTTATTGGAAATTTCGTGATAAAGAGCAGCTGATTAAATCTAGCACTGAGATGGCTTTCCAGATCCCAGTCCAAGTTTTGTCCCCATGAAACGTTGAAGCCGTCCTTTTGCAACAAATCAATAGCCTCATCGTAGGTTAGCCTAGGAAAAGGTGTCTGCACTTTAGCCAAGTCCATGGCAGATCGGTTAAAACTCTCTAACATTTCTATGGCTTCTTTTGATAGGTTGTGGCAAATGTGCGCTAAAAGTTCCTCTTGAGCTTCAATAATGTCGTCCAAATTACATTGCTGGGCCACTTCAATGCGCCAATATTCAGTCAGATGTCGCTGTGTCTTCAGCTTTTCCGCTCTGAAGGTAGGCGCAACTGTGTAGATTTTTCCCAAGCTTGCCACTAAGGCATTCGCGTAGGGTTGAAGCCCTTGAGTAAGGTAAGCCTTCTTGTCGAAATATTTGACTTCAAAATAGCCCGGCCAATCTCCGACCGCGGGAATCATCGTTGGCCCTTGGACTTCAATGTAGTCATGCTTATCAAGCCATTCTCTAGCTGCCCTAAGCACAGTAGCTCTAATTTTTAGTAATGCTTTCATCTTTTCACTTTTAAAGTTGCGACCAACAATCATGGCCTGATTCACCAAACACCTTTCGGCATAGTCCTGTTTATTCTTTTCCCAGCAATAATCCTTATAGCAAGTGAGGTTAGGAACATCCTCAAGCTTAAGAGAGTTAGGAAAAGTTGAAGTGGAAGGCGCTGGCAATTCTGCTGCTAGCTGAAGCCGTCGCCGGGCTTTTTGCAGGAGCGTGGCTTTACGCATATTTCTGCGATGTGGAAACTTCAAGGGGCAACATGTTCTCCGCAGGCACATGGACTGTTTATGGCGAACTCTTAGAATTCATTGTTTCAAAAAACGTTATACGTGGTCAAACAGCCAACTTCACAGTTGTATTCAAAAACTGTGGAGCACACGCGGATAGATTCGATGTGGCCCGGCACCACTGCAGAAAAGGCTGATAACCATGCCGATGGGCTACATAAAATTTTATGAAAAAGGCAAAGTTTGTGTTCCTGGGTCGGAGGTGAAGGGGCCAGGTAAAGAAGCAGCTACAAAACTTGAACAAGAAGGATGGGATGTTTATTCGCTCCCTTCAGAATTTAGATGGACATTTATAAATTGTTTAATTTTCAATCGGAAAGTGATTGCTGGTTACATGGGCATACCCGTGACAAATATCGAAAAAGAAATGCTTGAAGAACTTTTCCCAGGCAAAGCTATCGTTGCCATTGAGGTCAGTCCAATGGCCAAAGCAGGCTTAGGTGTTCATTGCGTTACTCAGCAGCAGCCTAAGTAGCCTCATAGGCTACGAAGCTTTTACGTTATTCAAACATAAATCTTTTTGAGAATTGTTAAATGATAATAGTAGCAAATTGCAAGTTGAAATGACAGAAGGTAGTGGGACTTTGAAGGTTTTAGGTTATGGCGAGGATTTTCTTACCTTTTGGGCTGTAACTAAGAGGTTGAGTGAGATACTGCATCAACTTGAAGATGAAACTGACCCAGAAAAATGCACGGTTATATATCGGCCAAGCTTTGGTAGAAGAGGCGGACTGAGAAGATCAGAATTCGGTGAGTTTGACACTATAATAGTCACACCTGAAAAAGCCTATATTGTTGAAAGCAGGTGGGATGGAAGCAGCGCATCTTTTCCAAATAATGTGCTTGAGCTTGAAGATGTGCAAACTCGTCGCCACGAGATATTTAGGTGGTATCACGAGAACTGGAAGCAAGAAAGTTGGGGCGAGTTCGTGCGAAAACATGCCCAAGAGTTCAAAGAAAAGTTCCGGAAAAACATCGCACCAGAAAGCAGCTTGCTCAGCAAGAACTTGATGACAGTTCTAAGAGAAATGCGAGGCAGAAAACTTGTCGATGTTCTCCTTTTCTTGCACAGAAGAGAACCGCCAAAAATTCAAACCACATTTAAAGTAGTTACCATTAGGTATGAGCCCAACAGATGGAGAATACATCGAGCTAAACATAAGCCGCCTATGAAGAATAAGAGTGAGCACATAGAACTATCTAAACATTCTGTTAAGAGACACTAACCGAACAGTGCGCGCAGTGAGCTACCCACGGCTGAAGCCTGTGGGCTTCCAGCGTTAAACTGAGGCTTTACGCCTTCAGCCTCATCTGCTGGTTTGAGGGGTTCACTGCTCCTCCATCCCATGCGCGCGCATTTAGAAATTTTAGATGGACTTATCGGTAAATTCTTTTTCTAACGTCTATCTTGACGACAACTACTATTTTTTCTTGCTCGTAAACCTTGAATAGCGCTCTATAGTTTCCCACACGTAACCTGAAGGTGCTTGCTTCACCTGCAATCTTAACGATGTCAAGTCCAACTGCTGGAAAATCCTCAAGTTGCTTAAGCTTATCAACTATGCGCTGCTTGTCTTCAGGCTTTAGCCCCTTTAAGAAATCATATGCCCTCTTATGGATGAGAATCCTAAACTTCATTAAGAGACTTCAACTCGCTATAGCGTTTGTTCTTAACAATCTCATCAGTTTCCTTCAACAATATGTACTCCTCAGTAGTTAAGAAAACATCTTCAAGAAAATCCCTTAACTCATCAAGCTTCTTTCCAATTTCTTCAACTTTCTCCAAAACCGTTTCGCCCAAAAAATCACCAATAACACAATTAGAAAAGCATCCATATAAACACTTACTTTATGGCAAACCATTAACCCCGTGGAAGTAACAAGACAATTTTCCCCTCTTACATGGAATTTTTCTATTAACAGCGACTAAGGGAAAGAGGCGATTCAGGTTAGAAATTTGTCTAGTGGGCGAGTTGTTTTTAGAGGGTTCTTTTTCCGGCTTTTTAGGCGGTCTTATTCGCAATGCTAGCCTTTGTAGCTCATAGGGTTGGCGTATATTTTTGAAGCCTGATCTCTCTGCTAGTTTTCTGGCTAGTTCGCGTTTCTTTTTCGCCACTTCCAGGAGACTTATGTAAGTGTGAAACGCGTCTTCTGGAATGTCCGTCGTAGCCCATTGCCAAGCGTACCGTAAACGGCTAAAACAGGCACAAGTTGTTCGAGTTTTTCTATAACGGACAAGTCAACCAAGTAACCAGCGCGTATTGCGTAGTCAACTTTTTCGAAGATTTCAAATATCCTGTTTTGAATTTCGCTGGGGTGGACTGGGCACATGCGTGCAGCCATAAGTTATTTTGTGAATAAGCCTTTATCCTTCAGTATTTGAATTTGGTTCTTCTTGTAGCGCCAAACGATGTCGCCGCGTGTTTCAGACTGGAAATCCCATGGCGAGACAAGAACCATGTCGCCTTGTCTTATCCATGCTCGTCTCTTCATTTTTCCGCGGATCCGACAGTTGCGGGTGTAGCCATCTTGGCATTTCACTAAAATTCTGTCGAAGCCAAGCATTTTCTCGGCGATTCCCAGCACATCGCTGCCTTGAGGCAAAATCATGCTGCTGAGCTCGTCCTCGCTTATAACTTTTCTTTTACCCAAATAAACCCGCAACCTTCTACGTTAACCGTTGTATTGGGGATTTCTGTTTTTCCCAACAGTTCTGACAGTAAACATGCCTGTTGGGGTCTGGCTTGAATGGGATTTCACATTGTGCGCCGCATTCAGCGCAAACCGCTTTATACTTTGCTTGAACAGTGTTTTCCAGTTCTCTTATTGCAGTTTTCGTCAATGCCTTTATCCTCTTCAGTTCTACGGTTTCACTGTAGCTTACAAGGGTTATGGCTGTTCCTTCGCGTCTCACTCGCGCGGTTCTGCCGATTCTGTGGAAGTAAACCAGCGCATCCAACGGAACATCATAGTTAATTATGTGTGTTACGCCTTGAATGTCTAAGCCTCTTGCAGCCACATCGGTGGCGACGAGCAAGCGGATTTTGCCTTTCCTAAAAGATTCAAGGATAAAGTCTCTTTGCGCTTGCATAAAGCCGCCGTGTAAGGGCTTCGCATCATAACCTTTCAAGTTTAACCTTTTGGCAAGCATGCCAGCGCCTTCTCGTGTCTTGCAGAATATTATAGCCCGTCCGATGTTATTGTCTTCAAGAATGCTGCACAAAACCTGAAATTTGCTTTTCGGGTTAACAAGCATATAATATTGGCTTATCTGGGTTAAAGCGATTTCATCTTTGCTTACGAGTATTTTTTCAGGATTTTTCATGAACTTATTGCATAGGCTCATAACTGTCTGGTCTATGGTTGCCGAGAAAAGGCTTGTCTGCCTATTTAACGGAACCTTGGAAAGTATAAATTCCACATCTTCCCTGAAGCCCATGTCAAGCATTCTGTCCGCTTCGTCTAGAACAACAGCTTTAACGTTTGTTAAATCCAGTGTTCCACGTTTAATGTGGTCGATTACGCGTCCAGGAGTGCCGACGACTATGTGAACCCCGTTTTTTAACGCATCTACTTGTTTTTGGATTGACGCTCCGCCGTAGATTGGCAAGACTCTGAGCTTCGTATACCTGCCTATTCGACTTATGTGCTCGGCAACCTGAACCGCAAGCTCGCGTGTTGGCTCTAGGACCAAACCTTGAACCTTTCTGCTTGCGAAATCCGTGTGCTCGACAAGTGGAATTCCAAACGCAGCGGTTTTACCAGTCCCCGTTTGGGCTTGTCCAATGACGTCTTTGCCTTCAAGCAGCGGAATTATCGCTTGAGCTTGAATCGGAAAAAGATCGCTGAATCCAAGCTCTTCAATGCCACTCATAACCGTGCCACTTAACGGCAAGTCTTTAAAGCATTTTATATGACTCATTTTATTCCTCCTTAATCACAAAATTTCATATGCACTTTTTCAAAAGCCTCAAAAGCCTTCAAAGTCGCACATGAACCTTTGCGACTGCTTCACAGTGCACAGTCTACTATAAAAAGGTTTAATGTTACGGTTTAACATTTCAAGGTTTGTCTGGAACGATTGCGCGCGCTTTGTCTGCATAAGAAAACCAAACCTTTTACAAGATGAAGAAATGGGGCTGTTTGACTTTGATTTAATGGACTTTACCTTTATCTACCAGTGGTTTGATGCTTTCCATTTGTTTCTTAACCTTATGACGCTGCCACTTATTACACATTATTGCACTCATAAATGAAACGAAAACAATAAGGAATGCATACATAACCTTTTCAAAAAATGAAAGCGGTGCCAGAATCAGAACCGCGCTTAAAACAGTAGCCATAAAAGGCAAAACAAAATACTTTAATAATGTTTCATAAATTGAATCTTCCAATTTTATGATCAAGCAGATCTACAAGTAGCAAAATCTATTTAATTTTTGCTTCGTTTTATTTGTCTTAATTTTTTCTGTTAAGAGACATTAACAGAGCAGATGCTGATTCCAAAATCACAAGTGGTTAATCCAAAGTGAGTGTTTATTTATCAAGCGTTTTCCTGATGAAGTCTTTTAACACTTCTTTTACGGGTTTCTCAAATCTTTGGCTGATATCTCAAGGGCCTAGGCACGGGTATGAACTCATTAATGAAGTTGAGCCCCCACAACAACCACTACTACGATGTCATATCTTGCAGCTTTCTGTAGGCTCACAACTTTTCTATGCTTTGTAGCTGCCGAAAATTTGCACTAGAAACACCATGTATAGGAAGAGGAGGATTGCGCCTTCTTTCCAGCTAATCTTTTTGCTTGAGAGGAAATACCATAGTATTAGGCTTGATATAAGCGCGTAGACAGCTAAGCCTGTTTAGGCTGCCATGTTAACCCTAAAATTTTGGCCGATTAGGGCGACTCCAAGGATGAGGGTTACGTCTATGAAGCAGCTTCCAACGATGTTGCCTAAAGCCAGCTCCACGTGTCCCTTTAGAGACGAATTTAGGCTGTTTGCGAGTTCTGGCAGGCTTGTTCCTAAAGCGACTATTGTGGCTCCTATAACT
>Ga0078972_1011296_pt1 | contig 16077 bp, 15 predicted proteins | sample YelNatPaOPGAMG01_FD_67568 | JGI IMG/M metagenome (GOLD analysis project Ga0078972, IMG submission 67568) | Hot spring thermophilic microbial communities from Obsidian Pool, Yellowstone National Park, USA - OP-RAMG-01 (SPADES assembly) (version 2) | ecosystem: Environmental > Aquatic > Thermal...
TTCCGCGAACATCTGCGATTATCTGCGACTATCTGCGTGAAAACTATTAATAACCCCCTACATAATAAATTCCTCAACATTATCCGGGGTTATCACTTTGGTCTGATTCACAGAATATGAACTAAGAAAAGTCTTAGAAAATCTGGTTTTTACAGCAGGATTAAATTTAAATTCAAAGGCCGAAAAACTATTTCCATTTTCTTCAATATAATCAATTTCTTGTTGTTGTGTTGTTCTCCAAAAATAGCTTTGAGCTAAACTATTAGAGTATACTAAATATTTAATTCTTTCACTTACACAATAATTTTCCCATAAAGCACCTACATCATTCCTCGAACTTATGTCATTAAAATTTTTTATTACAGCATTTCTTATTCCGTTATCGTAAAAATAAATTTTTTTACCTTTTTTAATTTCATTTCTTACATTACGATTTAATGCAGGCAATCTAAAAACAATAAATGCCTTCTCCAATAAATCTATATATTTTTCTACTGTAAGTCTGTCTGCTCCTACCAGCTGCCCGATTTCCACTGTAGAAACTTCAGAACCTATTTGCAAAGCTATAGCTTTTGTAATCTTCTCCAAAAGTTCAGGACGGGAAACTGTAGGCAATACAAATAAATCACGATAAAGATAACTTCCGCTTAAAAGTTTTAGTAATTCCTGTTCCTCACCAAAAGATGTTACTATTTCAGGATATGAACCATAAACAAGTCTTCTTTCAAGTTTTCTTTTTTCATCAAAGAGTGATGTATGTTCTACCAATTCTCCAAATGTTAAAGGATAAAGTATAAATTCATAAGCTCTGCCAGTTAGTGGCTCTTTAATACTACGAGATAGAAGGAAAGAAGAAGAACCTGTTGCTATTACTTGAACATCTTTAATTCTATCGACAATGATTTTTATAATAATTCCTATTTCAGGAATTCGCTGTGCTTCGTCAATAAAAACAATTTTCGATTTTCCTATAATTCCTTCAAGTTTAACGACATTAGGTTTAGATAATATATCCCGTACATCAAAATCATCTCCATTCAAATATCTATAATCCTGTTCTTTAATATCTAATTCAGAAAGTAAAGAATTTACAAGAGTGGTTTTCCCAACCTGGCGTGGACCATAAATAATAATAGCTTTATTACGAAATAATTTTTCTTTGATGCTTTTTAGTAATTTCCTTGGAATTAGTTGCTTATTATTTTGCATAAAGTATAATATTAAATTATAACATTCATAAAAAAATATAATAAAATGTTATTCAATTCACAATATTTTATAATAATATTTATTTCTTCATTGATTCTTTCTTTCAATCTGCAGATATCTGCGATAATCTATATTAAAAATTATTTCTCGCTGATTTCGCGGATTTACGCTGATTTATTCCGCGAACATCTGCGTTAATCCGCGCCTATCTGCGTGAAAATTATTTCTCGCTGATTTCGCAGATTTACGCTGATTTATTCCGCGAACATCTGCGACTATCCGCGTGAAAATCATTTGTCATTCTGAGGGGTCCTGCCGATAGGCAGACGACGAAGAATCTAAAAAACAATTCTGCTTCTTTTTGTCATTCTGAGGAGTTCGCCGAAAGGCGAATGACGAAGAATCTTAATAACCATTCTTTCATGTTCTAGAGATTCTTCCTCGCCTTTGGCGAGTCAGAATGACACTTACGCTTTCCCTATCATTCTGAGGAATCTCACCGTAAGGTGGACGACGAAGAATCTAAAAAACCATTCTGTTCATCAGAGGATTATTTCTTATCTGTAATATTTCTTCATCAATAAATAATTCAAACTATCTTGTGTGAAAATTATCTCTCGCTGATTCCGCAGATTTCCGCTGATTTATTCCGCGAACATCTGCGTTAATCCGCGCCTATCTGCGTGAAAATTAAAAATTATTTCTCGCTGATTTCGCGGACTTACGCTGATTTTTTTCTGCGGACATCTGCGATAATCTGCGCCTATCTGCGTGAAAATTATTTCTCACGGATTTCGCAAATTTTTAATATGCATTCGGATCACCTTTAATCATTCTCCATACTGTCAGTAATATAATTTGTATATCAAGAAGAAATGACCAATTCTCTATATACCACAAATCATAATTAATTCTCTTTTGCATTAGTTTAATATTATTTTTTGTTTCTCCTCTATAACCATTCACCTGCGCCCAACCAGTAATTCCTGGTTTGACCAGATGTCTTAACATATAATGTTCTATAACATCTTTTGATTCAATATTCAACGGAATAGGATGTGGCCGTGGCCCTACTACACTCATATCTCCAATCAATACATTAAAAAATTGAGGTAGTTCATCAAGATTAGTTTTTCTTAAAAATTTTCCAATTTTAGTAATACGCGGGTCATTTTTTGTAGCCTGTTTATAATTACCATTTTCATCAACATCTTTACTATCACACACCATAGAACGAAATTTCAAAATAGTAAATTTTTTATTATCTCTGCCCCATCTTTCTTGTTTGAAAAATACAGGTCCTTTAGAAGTTAATTTTATTATTATCGAAATTATCGGAACAAGCCATGACATTACAAAAATAATGACGCACAAACTAAAAACTATATCAAAGATTCTCTTAATAACACGACAATGAAATTCATTAATTTTCTCTTCTCTCAATGAGATAATTGGAATATTATCAAACATGTCTATATTATACTTGCCCGAAACGAATTTAAAATAATCAGGTATTATTCGCACTCTTGTAGTATACCTTTCACATACATTTATAACTTCTTCAATTCTTTTCATAGCATAATTTGGGAGTGCTATTATTACATTATCTACCTTAAATTCATTTAAAACATTTTCCAGTTCTGATATTGGACCTATATATTCACCATTAAGATTTTTTGGAACTACATCATCAAGAAAACCCAATACATTATAACCAAAATGAGGGTTCGACTGAACTTTATCATAAAAACTCAATCCTACCTTTCCAGCACCAATGATTAACATACTTCTCAAATTTCTCCCCTTCCTTCTAAAATTATTTAACAATCTTCTTAATAAAAATTTTTGAATTATTAATAGTATTAACAGAGTGAAAGAATACAAAAATACAAACTGTCTTGACAGGTAATTATTTTTTAATAAAAATAAAATAATAATGACACTTAGAAGCTGATATAACACATTTTTAACAATCAATATAAATTCATAAGTAAAATTACGGGAACGAAAATCTTCATAGAAATTCAAATTTCTGGATGTTATATACCAGATAACACTTAAAGATAGAAAAATATAAAAATCATTTGTAGGAATTGTAATTATGACTTCTTTTAATGCATTAGAGTATGAAATAAAAAATGATGCATATAAAGTAATTAAGTCTATAAAAATTCTTAAATAATACAAAGAATTTTTAGCTAAGCGCATAAAGCCCTCTTTCAAACAATTTTATAATTTGCCCTATTATGTATTTAATTAGATAGTAAATTATAAAAAAATCAAAATATTTTTTTAAGCATTAAAACACTTATTTATAAATTAATCTGCTAATATCTGCTGTGATAATCTGCGTGAAAATCATTTATCATTTCTGAGGAGTCCCACCGTAAGGTGGACGACGAAGAATCTAAAAATCCATTCCTTCATACTTTTTGAGATTCTTCATTCCACTTCGTTCCATTCAGAATGACACTTACGTCTTCACTGTCATTCTGAGGAATTCGCCAAAGGCGAATGACGAAGAATCTTAATAACCATTCTTTCATGTTCTAGAGATTCTTCCTCGCTTTCGGCGAGTCAGAATGACAATTCTGCTTCTTTCTGTCATTCTGAGAAGACCACCAACGGGGGTCGACGAAGAATCTATAAACAATTCCTTCATACTCTTTAAGATTCTTCATTCCGCTTCGCTTCATTCAGAATGACACTTACGCTTTCCCTGTCATTTTGAGGAATTCGCCAAAGGCGAATGACGAAGAATCTTAATAACCATTCTTTCATGTTCTAGAGATTCTTCCTCGCCTTCGGCGAGTCAGAATGACAATTCTGCTTCTTTCTGTCATTCTGAGGAGTTTCGCCGTAAGGCGAACGACGAAGAATCTATAAACAATTCCTTCATACTCTTTAAGATTCTTCATTTCACTTCGTTCCATTCAGAATGACTTTGTCTTTTTCCTCTGTCATTTAGATTTTGCAGATTTCCGCTGATTTTTTACGCGAACATCTGCGATTATCTGCGCCTATGTGCGTGAAAATTATTTCCCATATTATGTTCATACAGGAAAATAGTAAGTTATGACCATAAGAAATTGGATTTAACAACAAAATTTATAAGCGTTCTTTTCCTTTGAATTAAGACAAAGAGACATAGTGAATTTGAGACATAGAGAATTTGAGACATAGAGAATTAGTATTGCCATTTTTCTGGTTGTAAAGACATGTTGACTAATTTACCAATAATATAATTATATTTTTCTGTAAGTGAATTATATTTAATCTCATCAATATACTTGCATTTTAAACAGAAATCTAACCATACTTGAGTTTCCGCGGCTTCACTTTCTGAATCAGAAAGTTTTGAAACAAATGATTTTGGATACTTTCTTTTACGAAACGCTTCTGCCAAATTAGCACAAACTGACCGTGAGGACCTACGTATTTGATCTACTAACGAAAACTTTTCATCTTTTGGAAAATTTTTTGTCATCTCAAAAATCTCCATTGCAGATTCAAAAGCCATTTTATAAACATCCAATTCATTATGTGTTCTTATCTTCATTCTCTCAGTCCCTTCGTCTCATTATCCCTTAATCTCTTAATCTCTTAATCCCTTAGTCTCCTATCCCTTAGTCCCTCCATCCCCTTTCTCCAGATCCCCAATCTTGCTCCCATATTCTCACCTCCTCTCTAAGTCTTTCCACCCCTTCACTCTCCTTCATCCGCCTTACGCTCCCCTCATTTCTCCCTCACTTGCTCCTCAATCCACGCATACAACCCCTTAAGTCTCTCCTTTTAATTAAATTTCTCTATCAAAATTTTTACAATCCTTTCAGCTGCTTTTCCATCCCAGAGCTCAGGTATTCTACCCTTTTTTGGGTTACCTGTTAAAATTTCGTTTATATATTTTCTTGCAAAGCTAATTTTATCTCCAACAAGATAATTAGTCCCTATTTCTACAGTTACTGGACGTTCAGTAGTATTTCTCAATGTTAAACATGGAATACCCAAATATGTTGTTTCCTCTTGAATTCCTCCACTATCTGTAAGTACAAAGCTTGAATCTTTTACTAATGATATAAAATCAATATAACCTAAAGGTTCAGTAATTTTTATATTATGATTTAATAATTTCAATAAATTGAATCTTTCTAAATTATTTTTAGTTCGTGGATGTACTGGAAATATAACATATTTATTTTCAGAAACTTCAGCTATAAACTCAATTAATTCTTTTAACTTATTTTTATTATCTACATTAGAAGGTCTATGTAATGTAATTAAACAGTAATTCCCTTTTTGTACATTTAACTCAGAATGTATTTTCGATTTATGAATTTTAGGCAAATAGTTAATTAGCGAATCAATCATTACATTACCAACAAAAAATATTTTAGAAGCATCTATTCCCTCTTTCTTGAGATTTTCTACTCCACTTTTTTCTGTTACAAATAAAAAATCTGATATTGAATCAGTTAAAATACGATTTATCTCTTCAGGCATTTGTCTATCAAAACTTCTTAAACCTGCTTCTACATGTGCTACCCTTATCCCCATTTTAACTGCAGTTAAACTGCATGCTATTGTTGAGTTTACATCCCCTACAACAATAATAAGTTCTGGTTTTTCTTTAATCAATACTTTCTCAAATTCTATCATAATTCTTGCAGTTTGTTCAGCATGTGAACCACTTCCAACACCGAGATAATAATCTGGCTTAGGCATTTCTAATTCTTCAAAAAAAATTTTACTCATTTTTTCATCATAATGCTGACCTGTATGACAAATTAAATGTTCAACTTTTACATCGATATTAAAATCTTTTAATTTCTGAAATGCCTTATGAAGAGGAGCCACTTTCATAAAGTTTGGACGTGCACCAACGACTGAAATAATTTTCATAAATATTTTACCATTTTACTTTATGTAAATGATGAAATTTCTTACAGAAATCATAAATGTAGCTCCTAAAGTAAAGTAACTTATAATTTTAGATTTGAATAACAAGTAGAATTTTATTTTAGTTTTTTAATTATTTTTGCAGGAACTCCAGCAACAACGGTATAGGGTGGAACATCCTTTGTAACTACAGCTCCAGCTCCTACAATAGCACCTTCTCCAATGGTTACACCACATAAAATTGTTGCCGATGACCCTATTGATGCACCTTTTCTAACAAATGTTTCTATTAATTTCCAATCTTCTTCTATTTGTAAAGAGCCGTCTTCATTTGTAGCCCTAGGATACTTATCGTTTATAAAAGTTACATTATGACCGATAAAACAATTATCTTCTATATGTACCCCTTCACATATAAAAGTATGTGAGGAAATTTTACAGTTTTTCCCAATTGTTGCATTTTTTTGTATTTCAACAAATGTCCCGATTTTAGTGTTATCCCCAATTTCGCAGCCATATAAATTTACAAAATCATAAATTTTAACATTTTCGCCTAATTTTACATTATTAATATTCTTTTTCTCCAATTTATCACCCTCTTTTTTTTTAATTTATTTGAATTAATTTACCTTTATTCTTAATAGATTTATCAGCAGCTTCTAAAATTTTAACTACATTAAGCCCTTCTACCCCACTAGTAAGTGGCTTTCTGTCTTCTTTAATAGAATTAATAAATTCATTTACACCTAAAGATAAAGCCTCATATTGGTCAACTCTTGGTGAATACATATCTCCAATTCTATATTGAATTAACGCTTCATATATGTCTTCTTTTGTAGTTAAATTAATACTGCTATCGTATATCTTAATTTTTTCACTGCTTTCTAAGTCGTCAAATACTAACATTTTCTTTGAACCCCCAATTAATACTTTTCTGATTTTTACAGGTGAAGTCCAGTTTACATGAAAATGGGCAAAACAGTTATTATTAAAATAAATACTAATATGAGCCAAATTCTCATGTTTATAATAATTAGCAATACCATTTGCACAGACAGCAACAATTTTTTTATCACTAATTAAATAATCCATTATTGAAAGGTCATGAGCAGCTAAGTCCCATATTACATTAACATCATTCTGAAATAAACCAAGATTAACTCTAACAGAATCATAATATAAAATATCACCTAATTCATTATTATCAATAATTTCTTTTATTTTCCTGACTGCCGCTGTATATATATAAGTATGGTCTACAAAAATTTTTAAATTATTTTTTTCTGCTAATGTAATTAAATCTTCAGCTTCCTTGCTGCTAGCAGTAAAGGGTTTCTCAACCCAAATATGCTTACCTTTCATTAAAGCTTTTTTTGAAAATTCATAATGTAATCCTACTGGTAAAGCAATACATATTATATCCACCTTATATTTATCTAATAAATCCTCATAAGAATTTGTTAATTTTACTTCAGGAAAACGTAAAGAAATTGATTTTAAACGAGATTCTTTAATGTCACAACCAATGACTTCATCTACACTCTGATTTGCCAAGAAATTTCTTAAAAGATTAGGCCCCCAATAACCAAGTCCAACAATACCCACTTTCATTTTGCCCTCCTTATCATTTATAGTAAATTATTAGTTAAATTCCCCCTTTACCAAATATTAAAACTGGAAATGTTTTTAATATAATTTGTAAATCTAACCAAGGATTCATATTATTAACATAATATAAGTCTAATACTATAGAATCTTTAAACGAAACATTCGAACGACCCCAAACTTGCCATACTCCCGTACAACCTGGTAATACTTTCACTCTCTTTTTCTGCCATTCATCATAATGTTCATATTCGTACTGTAAGCACGGACGAGGTCCTACTAAACTCATATTCCCAATGAGTACATTAAATAATTGAGGTAATTCATCTAACGAATACTTTCGTAAAAATTTTCCAATTTTAGTTAATCTTTTATCATTAATAATTTTTTGTGGAGGTATTTTATCACCATTTTTAATAAACTCAATCATTTTTAGTCTACGTTCTAAATCTTCATTCTCCATTACTATCATAGTTCTAAATTTTAAAAATACAAATTCTTTTCCATCTTTGCCTATCCTTTTTTGTTTATATAAAATAGGACCACGGGAACTTAATTTGACCAATATAGCAATCGTAATAAAAGCAGGAGATAAAATAATTATTCCCAGCAAAGATAAAATAAAATCAAATAGCCTTTTAATAAAATTATTCAATATTGGATTCAGTTTATAACTTGCATCAATAACCGGAATATTTGAATACTCTTCAACTATTAATTTTTTTGGTATAATATCAAATAATTCTGATGATACCCGCACTCTTACGTTGTATCCATTTATTTTATCAATTATATATAATAATTGTTCATATGAAATATTATCAATAGATATAATTATTTCATCTATCTTATTAGATTTAACTATATTTTCTAAATCATCAACTTTACCTAAACATTTTAAATTTGCTATTACTGAATTACCCTTTTGCATATAATCATCTAAAAAACCTAAAATCTTTAATTTCAGTGGACATTCAAATAATAATTTTGTAGCAAGTAATTTTCCTGATTTCCCAGCCCCAACGATAATAACACTTTCATTTATAATTTCTTTTTTAAATAATAATAACGTTAAATATCGAAAAAGAAAAACACGAAAAACAGTAAACAAAAATAAAGAAACTATTAAAAATAAAATTATAAATATTCTTTTGTCGAGTATAAATGAAAATTTAATAAAAAAGGAAACTATTATTATAAAAATACTTCCATATAAAATAGATTTAATTAAATTAACTAAGTGTAATGCTTTTGTAAAATAAATATTATTCTTATAAAGATTATTATCATGAAAAATAAAAACAAAAATAACAGATGTCATTATGATTAGAATAAACCACATAATATCTAAACTAAAAACATAATTATCCTTAAATTTTGATTGTGATATTAATATGGTAAATATTTTTGAAATATAGAAAGAGCTAAATAATAATATTAAATCACCTATTAACCATAAAATTTTATACTTTGGTAATTTCATTTTACGCCCCCTGTTTATAAAAAATTAAAATAAAAATTAATAATAAATTATTCCCCTCAGAAGTTAATAAATGAAATTGATTACAGTTAAAAAAATGACTTTATCTTTTCGCAAATATACTCAATTTGCTCATCAGTAATTTCGGGATACATTGGCAAAGATAAACCATGTTCTGATAATTCCTCCGTAATCAAAAAATCACCCTTCTTGTAGCCTAAATCTTGAAAACAAGGTTGAAGATGTAATGGAATTGGATAATGCAATCCCGTTGATATTCCGTTATCATTTAAAAATTTTTGTAATTTATCTCTTGTATTTTTTTGATTTTTATTTTTATTATGAACCTGGATAACATACAAATGATAAACATGTTTTGCATAATCCATTTCTTTTGGCAGTTTAATTTCTTTTACGTTCTTTAATAATTCATTATATCTTTTTGCAACATTTCTTCGTTTGTCCGTCCATTCTTTAAGATATTTTAATTTTACACCCAATACAGCTCCCTGAATTGCTTCCATTCTATAATTATGACCATAAATCTGGTGAATATATTTTTGCTCCGCTCCATGATCTCTTATCATTTTAAATTTCTTTGCCAATTCGTCATCGTTGGTCATTACAGCACCTGCTTCGCCATATGCTCCAAGATTTTTACCAGGATAAAAACTCCAAGAAGAAGCTATTCCTAAGGTTCCTACTTTTTTCCCTTTATATTCACTCAAATGAGCCTGTGCACAATCTTCAGCTAAATATATTATCTGGCCAGTTTTTGAATTTCTAAATATGCCTGTTTTCTCTTCTTCAAAGTTTATTGAATTTAAAGCTTCTTTTATACTGTCTATATCTGCAGCTTGTCCATATAAATGAACTGCAACTATTGCTTTAGTTTTCTCAGTAATAGCACTAGCAATTTTTTCAGGATTAATATTATAACTCTCAGGATGGCAATCTACAAAAACAGGTTTTGCTCCACATAATGTTGCACCCCAGGCAGTTGCTATAAATGTATTAGCAGGTATGATAACTTCATCTCCTGGTCCAATTCCAAGAGCCCATAAAACCATATGATTACCATCCGTTCCTGAACTAACACCATAGCAATATTTTGCATCATGAGCTTTAGCAAATACACTTTCAAAATTGCTAACTGATTTCCCTAAAACAAACGATGTATTTGAAATAATATTAGTAATTTCATCATCTATATCATTATAAACATCATTTAGTTGAGCTTTAAGATCAAGAAAAGGTACCTTTAATGAAGAAATTTTTGAAGAATGTTGTTTCTGAGAAAATTTTTCTAAAAATTCTTCCGGTGTGTAAGCTGGTACACTTGAATTTTTGAAATCCTTTTTATTCCTTGTAATAATCGCATCGAGATTGAATTGAGAAGCTGATTCAATCTGAATGTTATCTTCAAAATCTGGAAGCTTAGATTGGAGAGATTTACTCACTATATTTTTTCTTAGAGGAATTATTGAAAACCCATCAATCATTTTTGTAACTTTTAATCGTGCTTCTTCTTCTGAAAAATATTTTCTTTTAAGATAATATAAAACACCAATAGTATTAGCAGAAATCCAACCCTCAATTAATTTCTTCTTTGCTAAAATTATAACTTCTGAACTAGCAAGGTAACCTTCCCTAATAGATGAGACATCTTCAAAAATATTAATGTCGATGAGTACTTTAAGAAGCATTGTACCCCCTTTTATGTTTTTCTGTAACTGCTTCAATAATTCTTATTTTATCATCTTCATAAGTTGTATTACTTAAATACTCAGCTTCGCTTCCAATTAATTCTAAAAATGAATCACTCGATAAGTCTATACCATATTTGTTATAAAAATTCCTTACAATATCTTCTCTTACTTTTTTTATATATTCTTGTAACTTGTAATCATCTTTAGTAATTACAGGGTTTTCAATTAATATTTCGTAATTATCGGGCAAGTCAACATCCTTATCAGGAACAAATACCTTTAAATCTTTTTTATATTTAAGTTTTATCTTGCTCATAATTCACCTTTTTTTTGATATAATATGAAATGATATGCAATATTATTAGCTTCTGGAAGAATTTCTTCTTTTAATGATTGATACTGTGCCTTTAAATCAATAAAAGGAATGTTCATAATTTCCCCTATAATTTATTTTTCAATATTATCTATAGAATGGTTTAATTTTAGATAAAGATTTTGATATTGAAAAGCTATTTTTTTCCAATCAAATTTTTCTTTTACATTTTCATATAAGCTACTTGTAATTGTATCGATATCAGGATCAGATAAAAGTTCATTTATTTTTTCAATAAGTGATTGAACATTATTGGATTTAAATAAATATTTATAGTTAGGACCTACTATAGAAATGTTTTCTTTTATATCAGAACAAATAACTGGAACTTTTAATGATATTACTTCAAGCAACATCATTGACATTGCTTCTATTAATGATGGAAATATGAAAAATTTTGAATGCTTTATAATCTTAAATAAACTTTCTTTAGGAAGTAGTTTATTATAAACAAAAATCCTGTTGTCGTTTTTAATTTTATCTAAAATTGATTTACTATATTTTTTGTGATGATTAAAATCACCAATTATTAACAATGGTAGATCAACTCCTATTCTACTATAGGCATCTAAAATAATATGTAAACCTTTTGTTGGATCCAATCTTCCACATGCAAAAACAATATATTTAAATGGCTCTAGATTAAATTCAGTTATATTATCATCTAAACAATTATCATTAAACTTAAAATCTTCTAAATTATCAATACCATTTGGTATATAAATAATTTTACGCTTATAACTTGAAGGTATCTCATCTATTTTTGATTCTGATACAGTTGTTAATATATCAGAAAAAATTATAAAGAATTTTTCAGAAATTTTAAGATATGTTTTGGCAATAATGCCCCATTTATCTCTTAAATATGGATTACCATGAAAAGTTGCAATTATTTTAGTTTTCCTTTTCAACCAGATAAAAAAATTAAAAATTCCAAAATCAGAATTATGAATGTGTGCGATATCATATTTACCTTTGAATAAAAAATGAATAGTAGAAAGAGAAAAGAAAACGAATGCTTTTAAATACTTTGAGGGAATAGTAGGTAAATAAATAAAATGTAAATTATCTTTATTTGATAACCTCTTTTTATTATCTACAGAAGATAAATATAAATAAAATTCATTAGAATTCTCTAAATTTTCAATTAATTTTTCGACAACTCTATCTGCACCAGCAATTGCTGGATAAGTTTTAATACCCAAAATAGCTATTTTCATATTATTTATTGAAGTATTCTTTTAATTGTATATACTTCAAACTTTTTGATGGTTGGAGAACCTTTTTAACTGATTTTTCTAAATAATACTCTCTTTTAATTATACTTTCATCTTTTTGCACATTATTATAATTAATGTATTTCTCGAATTTAACTCTCAAACCTAACATAACTTTTAATTTATTAATAAAGACCCAATAAAAAACTTTTATTTTTGGAATTTTAGGATGTATATGCGATCTAATTGCTGTCTTCGCAGAAGATACCATCCAGCAATTTTGTGGACAAACGGCGACTTTCTTTCTTATTTCTTTTGCTAATTCACCATTGTATATTTCCTCCCAAGTTTGTTCTCTTAAATTACCCATATATAAATCATTTCTAACATTACAAGCATATACATCACCCCAAGGATCTATAAATACACTATCAGTACCTTGTGTACAAGGATGTAATCTGGGTTGGCCTAAAACTTTCCTAATAAGACCTAAATTTAAATACGCTCTAAACCAATTCTTTGGTGATTTTGATTTAAGCATTTGTATAATTAATTCTTCTATTTTTTTTGCTATCCTTATACGATTATAAAGTGTATTATCATTTTTGTGAAATTGAAAGGCATTATGCAAAGCCGATGTTGCCATTTCTATATTTAAATTTTGAGTCAAATTAAAAATTTCTAAAATTTGATCTATATTTTCATCCTGAAATGTAGTAGCGAAACCCAAATCACATCCACCTGCTTCTATTAATTTTTTCATTCCTTCTGTTTTTTTCAAATAACCATCCTTTTCACCCCTAATTATATCATTCGTATAACCAATACCTTCAAGACTAATTCTAATCTTTATATCAGGATACTTTTTAATGATTGGTATTAATCTTTCTGCATTCAATCCATTTGTACTAATTTCTAAAGTTTTAGCTTTAGGATAAAGAAGATCACAAATTTCCATTAAATCCTCTCGTAAAGTAGGTTCACCTCCCGTCAAATTTAAATAATCAAATCCATCGGGGAGTTTTTCTAAAGTCTTTAAGTCAATTTCATAATTTGGTTGTGTTGGATATTTCCATATATAGCACATTGAACATTTTGAATTACATCTGTAAGTTAAAATTATTGATAAATCCATAATATTACACCTATGTTTTATTGAATATTTATTAAACCTTTAGACAAATAATGCAAAAAGATCGTGTTAATAATAAATCTCTATTAAACATTGAAAGCTCATTTTTTATTTCTTCAGTTAAAAAACGCTCTCCTTCAAAACCTCCAGGATCATGATTTATATCTCTACCTTCAAAAAGTAAAACCTTTAGATGTTTCGCAAAAGCAGAATAATATTCCTCTGGTCTTAAACGGTTTAAATAAACAAATGTTGGATATAAATTTGTGCTTAAATGGTCCCATGGGGGAACTCTAGAAGATGGAAATTCATCTGGATAAGCCAATTCCATATTATGCCCTCCTGAAAGTGAATAAAAATTATGAATAATACCATAAAAAAATCCTGATTGCACAAGCATTCGACTAACCTCTTTAGCAAATTTTGTTACGTCACTAACATGTTGAATAACTGCATTCGAAACAATAAGATCATATTGGTTTGAAGGCAACTCATAATTTTCACTTTTGGGATCTCCTATCACAAATGTAATTGTTGAACTAAATTGTCGTAATCTTTTCCCCGATATATTTTCAAGTATATCGTAATAATTTTTATTAAATACCACGCGTCTCAGAACTGATTTTACTGCACGTTTAAGACCATTATGCAACATTATACGATAAAAAGCCAATGGTAATGATTTGATTTAATGTAATCAATATCTAATGCTGTGACTTTAGCACCATGGGCTGCACAAATCAAAGCAAAAGGATACCTCTGGCCACAACTTAAATCTAAAACATTTTTGCCGTCTAACCCTGCAAATCCAAATATTCTAAGATCTCTAATAGTTTTTTCGAATACATTATGAAAATCGTGTTCTGCAAATCGCTTTGTAAAACGTTTGTGGTAAATCCATAGCTCTTTAAACTCTCTTAAGAACATATTATCACCCCCTAGTTTGTTTAACAATTTTCCTAATAATGGCCGCATTATAATTTCAGTTTTTTGAACAGCTCTATCAGTAGATCATAATGCCTCTGGGAAGAAAATTCTGTTTCAACCTTTTCCCTGGCTTTCTTTCCCATTGTAACTATTTTGTCTTTATTATCCAATAAATACTCCATCTTTTCAGCTAAATCATCCGAGTTACCCACCTCAAAAAGCAAACCAGTTATATCCTGCTCAACAATTTCAGGGAAAGAACCAATATTACTTGCTATAACTGGCTTCCCAGAAGCATAACTTTCCAAAATGGAATTTGGTAAGTTATCATAGCATACAGATGGCACAACTGTAAATATTGAATTTCTTATAACTTGTTTCAGTTCTTCACCTGCTAACCCTTCTACGACTATTAAATCTTTAATTTTTTCAGCTCTCTCTTTGACCTCGTTAAACTCATTTCCATAATTATAACCGACCAATATCAATTTTAGTGAGTTGAATTTTTGCTTCCTCTTTAATTTTATAAACGAATCTATTAAAACATCAACACCTTTTTCCTTTGAAAATCTACCAAAATAAAGAATATAATCACCAACATTATAATTCGGAACATAATCTTGAATTTTTACAAATGTTGGTATGTGAAATAATTTGTTCTCCGCGAATCCAGCTTGTTTTAACTTTTCCAATGTAAATCGTGAAGGGCATACTATGGCATCTAATTTCTCGAATATACCGATTGTCTTATGAAATAAGATAGAAAAAAAGTTAATTAAACTAATAATTAGGGAATCTTTAACACATTTGTGTTTAACAGAATACCAATAATTACCTTTTATACATAGCTCACAAATTTTCCCTTCTCTTAATAGATGACCTTCTGGACATATATAACTGAAATCGGAAACTCTTACAACAACTGGTATTTTAAATCTTTTAAATGAATAAATTATACTTGGTGAAATCCATCTTAAAAAATGCAATAAATATGCAATATCAGGCTTTGTATGTTTTATAAGCCTTTCAATTTTTATTTTAGCTTCTATAGAATAGAATGTTCTATCAACTAATTTCAAAATAGTTAATGGATTTTTCTTGATATCTTCAAAATAAATTTCGGAAGCTTTAGAAGCTATCTGCGAGAGAAAAAAATTTGAAAATTCACTACTAACATTCCTAGGATGTTTTACTGAAAATGGTATAACTATATGTTTATTTTCTTCTAAAAGTGATTTAATATTAAATAAATATCTCTCAGGTCCACCACTAATGAAGTACCTATAATTTACCAGAACTACTTTCATAACCCTCCCCTTTTGTGGCTCAATAAAAAAAGATAAAGGCACATAAAATAGAAAACTTGCAGAGAATCACAATGGAATCTTTGTGATAAATATTTTTTACCTTTCTTTTTAATTCTTTAGTTTTAACTATTACTAAATCAGCAGATTTTATTGAAAGATATTCTCTTAATCCTGCAGTGAATCCTTTTATTCCACCAAAATCTTTTTCAGTAGTAGTTCTAT
>Ga0078972_1011297_pt1 | contig 16076 bp, 10 predicted proteins | sample YelNatPaOPGAMG01_FD_67568 | JGI IMG/M metagenome (GOLD analysis project Ga0078972, IMG submission 67568) | Hot spring thermophilic microbial communities from Obsidian Pool, Yellowstone National Park, USA - OP-RAMG-01 (SPADES assembly) (version 2) | ecosystem: Environmental > Aquatic > Thermal...
TGTCCACTAAAACTTCCTCTTACTATGCTTATATTTACTTTTTCTGTTATTGGATTTCCATTTATTCCTGCCCAGTCAATATAACTCTCCTCCGGCTTTAGCACCCCATCGTATTTATACCAGTATCTTATCTCTAACTTACTTACATCTATTTTACCTACCCCTTTGTTTTTTATCCTGAATTGTGGATGTGGTGATGCACTGTATCTGTATATATCTCCTGCTTTGAACTCAAGCACTATCTTTACAGGCAGTGGTGTTGCTGTCCGTGTTGCTGTCGGTGTCATTGTCCTTGTCGCTGTCCGTGTTATTGTTGGCGTTCTTGTCATTGTTGCTGTCATTGTCGCTGTTAGCGTCCTTGTTATTGTTGGTGTTGATGAATATGTTTGTGTTATTGTTCGTGTTATTGTTGGAGTCGCAGTACATGTCTCTGTTATTGTCAATGTTTGTGTATTTGTTTCTGTGTTTGTGTTAGTTGCTGTTTCTGTATAACTTGATGTTACTGATATTGTTGCTGTAATTGTTGGTGTTTCTGTCCATACAGGTGTATTTGTTGCTGTTGGTATTTCCCTCGCAAAATTACAGGATAATGTCATTGGCCAGTATATATTTCCCACGCTTATCCTATATTCATATACATCACCATTTCTTACTTCTATCTCTTTTACATATTCGCTTATTTTATTTCCTGTGAGATATGTGCGGACTTTTAAAGACACTGTTCCATCCTGTATTGCTTTTAATCTCACTTTATATATCCCTATTGCTCCATCTATCTCTATCTTTTGTGGCTCTGCTATGCATCCTGTATAATTTGATAATGGTATTTGTGTGTAATTTACTCCATCCTCACATCCTGTTTTATTATTTTTCTCATCAAATACAAGTAATTCTGCAGGACTCATTAACACTAATTCAAGTTTATTGCCATATCCAGGTGGTGCCGGCAATTTTGTCTCAAGGGCTAATATTGCACATATTGTTGAAAATACATCTATTTCTTCTACATCTGTTGGATTGTGCCAGTAATATAATGGATTTGAACTGTATGCTGGTTTAAATGTTGTTAAATATGATGTTGTTATAAAATTAACAAAATCAATATACCAATCAGTATATAAAGGTGCTCCACTTGTTGGCACTTTATTCATTAATAATGCTTTTGGCAATGTCATTATATAATAATAAAGCCATCTGTCTCCCAATGGCGGATTCTGTGTTACTGAATAATTATTTTGTAACCATAGCATTTCATTCCAGGCTACCGGATCCGAAGAAAAAGTTAGCCATCCTGGAGGATTAACATCCCAGCCCCGCTTAACACAATACAAACTCCATAATCCTGCTGCTGTCATACTTCCATATCCTTGCCCATTGTTATAATTATCCCTATTGCCGCAACTACCATATAACCCACCTGCTGGTGTTGCTGATACTGTTGGTAATGGTGGATAATTTGTTCCTGGTGGCAGATTATTTAACATCTCATTTGAACGCTGTATAAATTTATATGCTTTGTCCCTACGTGTATTAAAAAAAATCAATTCTCCTGTTCCTAATGGTCCTGATACTGTTGAAAGCGGAGCAGCATTAATGTCCCAATCTGATGGTAATGTAATGCTTCTCGTTTCTGTATCCAGAACTTCCAATGCCCATATTGAAAATTGTGAGTTACTCATATCTGTCCATGCTGCCTGCGGATAACCCCAACCACCATGATGACAATGGTCTTCTGGATAATTATGGTCATCGGGATAGATATGTATCCTGTAGTTTATTATATCAAGTATGTTTGTGCTGCCAAAATTTGTCTCTATCATCTGACAATTTAATAAATAATAATATCCTGATGCCATTGCTCTCTCTATTGCCTGATGTGTGGGATTTGTTATATCCCATCTTCCTTGTGTCCTTAGTATCCTTCGGTATGCAGATAATGCAACAAGTGCACAGGCAGTATCATAATTATCTGTTATTCCTCTTGTTGTAGGCGGTGGTGTTATCTCATCTGTTATTGGTCCTTCTGAAACAGGTGAAGTATAATATGTCTGAACATTACGGAGAATATAATCTATGCCGTCAATAACTGCTGGGTCATCAATTGCAAGTCCATAAGTCCAACCACCATAAGTGGGATAGTGTGGTGGTATCTGTGTATAATATCCATAACTATATTCGTTAAGAAGTGCAAGTATTGCAAGTCCTGTTATACCAACATTGGCTCTATTAGGATTTGGTATATTTGTTTCATTTTCATGTCCCCACGCACCGTGCTGGTGAAGTATTGGCGGCCAGTTGCTATCTCTTATCTGCATTGTGTGCAGCCAATCAATTCCAGGGTCTTTTATATTCCTGATATATTGCTCCGTCGGATTTATAGTTGGTGTCGGTGATATCGGGGTATTTGTTGGCGTGAGGGTTATAGTTGGTGTTACTGTTATTGTCAGTATTGCTGTATAAGTTGGTGAAAGCGTATGTGTTGATATCGGCGTAGGCGTTGACGTTGGTGTTAACTCACAAATATCTATATATTTCCATATTGCCGCCCCTCCTGTTCTATTCCACCAAATCTCTCCGGCAGCAAATATCTCTCCCGCAGAATTAATCATGCCTTTATATGCTACCCCGTTTTTCTCACCATTAAATACAATATAACCACCGTTAAACGATATGTCAGGGGAACCATTAGAATTATATCTCCATATCACCATTTTAAACTCTCCATTTTGATCCTCACTTGCGCCGACAACTAATATTTTTCCTTGTCCATCAATAAAGATACCTCCTCCATAATCAAATCCGTTTCCACCTGCCGCATTATTATGCGCAACATAACCGGTTATTCCAAATGTCGTATCTAATGTACCATTAGGATTTAATCTACATATTCCCATATCTGTTTCTATCCCCGAACCCGACTCTCCTGTTATCACTATTTTATTGTCGCCATCTATAGTTACGTCGTATGCATACGCAACCTCTTCCAAACAAACAAATCCATTTTCATTAAAAGTTGTGTCAGGTGTACCGTCCATGTTATACCTCCATAAACACGCTCCTCCGCCCCAACCACCTGCTACTAAAATCTTTCCTTCATTATCAATTATTATTTTATTTCCTGAATTATATCCGGGATTCTCCGACGTAATATATCCTATCCCACCAAATGATGTATCCAGTGTGCCATCTGGATTATACCGCCATATCACCATATCACTCCTTAAATAATCAGGATTATAACTCAAACCCACAACAAGTATCTTACCGTTTTCGTCTGTTAACACAGAATTTCCCCAGTCATAACGTCCTCCTGACACACCTGTAAATGTGACACAACCGTCTACTCCAAATGTAGTATCAATGGTTCCATCCTCATTATAACGGCATAAAACCATCGAACACTTTTCGGGCTCGAGATAACCATACCCTGTTATCAGTATTTTTCCACTCGCATCAAGTGTCAAACCATACGCTCCTGCACGCCCGTCACCGGGAAGATGGTGTACCACATATCCTGTCCCGGCAAAAGTAGTATCCAAAACACCTTCAGAGGTGTATCTCCAGATAGCCATTCCAATGCGCCCGGTTCCATCCTCAATAATTCCAGCGGTTATTACCCTGCCGCTGTTATCTGTGGTAATATCATTTGCAGTAGTATTATAATAATATCCACTTGTATATGTTGCTATGCCGCCGGTGCCAAATGACGAATCCAAAACATAACAAGTTGATATCGGAGTTGGTACCGAATTTTCAAATCCAGACACCTGCAATATATGTATTGCCGATATTATTGGCCCAAATTCTGAAGAAACTAAAGGAATAAAATCAAGGTTCAGTTGTCCATCCACCACCATCACTTGTATAGTATAATCTAATGCTATCGGATATCCATATTCATCTCGGCCTACTTCATCATATATATCTATTAGTGGTATAACCACCTCGTTCTCGGCAGCCACATAGAATTTTCTTTGTCCCGATGTAATACTCGGATTCATTTCTGCGAATTTCAGTACTATTTTATATTCGCCATAGGGTATATTATCGAATATATATGAAAATCCCCCCGCCCCGTTTCCATCATATCCTATAGTATAATTCCGATACAACTCCGAAAGAGGCACTCTCGTTTCACGCTCCCAACCAATATTTTGGTCATATCTTAACCCCCAGCTTCCTTCAACATAAAGCCTGTCTGCCTTCCAGCCTGGCTCCTGTGGATACTCAAATACACTTCCGCAATTAACCTTTAGTTCATAAGGTAGATTCTCTGGCTCTGAACCATATATAATAACCTCCGGGGAATAATGCCGATATACCGCAATTTTTCCCCACTCCCTTAATTCTTCATGGCTGCCATAGCTCCAATCTTGTTCTTGATTTATTGGCTTTCCTCCTATTTTTATGATTGTCGTTTCTATATCTATGAAATCATTTGGATCTATCATACCTGCACCACTGAAATTAATACTTATATATCTGTTTTGAGTACCCTGCCTTTTCTTTTTTACAACCGCCATTGTATTTGCCAAAATACTATTTATGTTACCACCTTCATTCTTATATGCCAAATCTATACGCACAAAATCATCACTAAAAAAATCGTTATTCTTAAACCAATATCTTATTTCTAAACCGTCCAAATATAGTGATTCTTTGCTTGTGTTGTATAATCTTATTAAAATTTTTCGTTGATAATTATTATTGCCATTTTTAAAGCTTTTATATTTTATAGATACACTGTTATATGGAATGATTGCTGTCAATTCAATAGTCGGCGTGTATGTACTTGTTGCTGATATAGATGTATTTGTCGCTGTTGGTGGGATAGGCGTGTTTGTTGCTGTTGGAGGTACACATTTTATCATAGTTGTGCTTGCGCTGTTTTCAATATGTTTTCCCCAGCCCCAAAGTTGCAGATAATTTTCCGCGACATTCACAATAATGTATTGCGTTCCGTTATATCACGAAGGTACTTTTACTACATAACTTTTCTGGTACCACGTATTGCCGTTGCTTCCCTGCGATTGCATGCTGCCGCCATCGTGTCCGTTGTTATCCGGCGGGTCCTGTTGCCCTGCACTTGTCCAGACAGCATCATCGGTGTATTCTGAAGTTGAATTAGTTGAGAAAAGAATGTTACCAAATGTGGTCTGCCATGCTGAGCATCTGACCTCAAAATTTACAGTGATATTCTGGCCCGGGGTATAACACCCGCCTACGACAAAAACATTTCTGACTTCTGCGATACCATATGCGATTTTCAAAAAAGCAAATACAAAAAATAAAACACTGAAAAATTTTTTCATAAAAACCCTCCTTAATCTGTAATTAACTCTCTTTAAGGTATAACAATTACTTCCGGGCTATTGCATATTTCTGTGGTTACTGTTCCGTTTGGATTCATTCCTACAGTAAATTTTGCTATTCCTGTTGTGCTTTGTGCATCCGCACCGGGACCGCCTCCTGAAGTAGCTCCATATGTGACTATTATTTGCCCTGTATTTGAGAACAAATCATTTACATATATTATTATGTCCCTCCCATTCAATAATGTGGCACGTAAAATTCCTCCTGTTACACTTACTGTAAAATATCCAGGATCACTGCTTGTGGTGCTTGGTGCACTCCAACCTGCCGGTATTATTATTTTTAATGTTCCATATTCAAGGCCACTTGCCCACGTTGTCGGCCCTGCTGTATATGTTATTACCAGTGTATTTCCCTTAGAACCAGCTGTCACTTGCGTAGGATTTATATCTGCAGTCCCTTCGCCCAAACCTCCACAAGTTGGCATTATGGTTGGCGTGTTTGTAAAAGTTACCGTTACTGTTTCTGTCGACGGAATCATTGTATTCGTATTTGTTACCGTTGGTTGAAGAGGGGTCATTGTTACTGTTTGTATTTGTGTATTTGTAGGCCGTAACGTTGGAGTGTCTGTTGCTACCGAAATAGGCGGTACTGACGGAATGGTTTTTTGACACCCCAAAAAAAATGAAAGAATAAAATAAATTACAATAATGAACATAATAAATATAGAAATTTTTGAATTGGTAAATTCAGAAATAACTTGCCAAACCTTATTCCCCTTGTGTAATGCTCTTACCACCAAAATCATCTCCTCTTTTTACCTGATTACCTATTTTCTTCGAACGGTCTGCATTTTTTATATTGTTATTTCAAGTATAATCAATAATTTTATATTTGTCAAGTTTTATGTCAGCACTATTATTTAAAAATTAAAAGTGGATAATGTTTTATCTTCAAATCTTCGATTCTAAAATCTTAGAATTTAAAAAACATTTGCCAAACAAAATTTTTATGATTTTCATTTTTCAATCTTCGATTTAAAGACATACGACATTTATGGTTTCCTTTTTTCATTTAAAAATATAATTAAATTTATGGTTTGTTGTTTTTTAGTTTTTCAAATCGCAAATCTTAAATTGTAAATCGTAAATTTCTTAACTTTTTTACTTTTCACTTTTCTTCTGTCATTGCGAACAAAACGGTAAATTATAATCAGGTTTACTTATTTGAACAAATACAATTATTAATATTATTTATACAAGAAAAGATTATCCCTATGTATCACTTCCTGATAAAAATTAGTTCCCATTATTTTTTCAATTTCTATATTTTTCTTTCCTTTTATATTTTTTAAATCATTATAATTATAATTAACAACCCCCTTTCCTATTTTATTCCCGTTTTTATCAACAACTTCCACTGCATCTCCAAAAGAAAAATTTCCGGTAACATCAACAACCCCAACAGCAAGCAAACTTTTTCCTTTTTTTAAAATTGCATCAATAGCACCATCATCTATTTTTATTATTCCTTTTGTTTTTAATGACATAAAAATCCACTTTTTCTTTCCTTCTATTTTTACATCTTTTTCTTTTATTAATGTACCTTCTTTTTCTCCTGAAACAATTTGCTCTATTACTTTTTCTTTATTGCCATTAGCAATAACAACAGGAATACCTATATAATTTAATTTTCTTGCAATCTCAAGTTTTGTTATCATTCCGCCAGTGCCTAACAGTGTCTTACCATCCGCTTTTATTTTTTTTATAGCATCATCTATGTCTTCTATTTTTTCTAATAATTTGGCATCTTTAAATTTATTTGGATTTTTATCAAAAATACCGTCAACAGAAGTCAAAATAATTACCAAATCAACATTTAAAAGATTTGCAACAATACCTGCAAGTGTATCATTATCTCCAAATTTTATTTCTTCTGTTGCAACTGTATCATTTTCATTTATTACAGGAATTACTTTCCATTCCAGCAATTTATTTAAAGTATTTACTATATTTGTCTTTTTTATTTTATTTTTCACATCATCATGTTCAATTAAAATCTGTCCAATTGTTATGTTATTTTTATTAAATAAAATTTCATATTCTTTCATCAAAGTTATCTGGCCCACTGATGCTATTGCCTGTTTTTCAGCAAGGTCAAAAGGTCTTTTTTTCATACCAAGTTTACCAATGCCAGAACCAATAGCACCTGATGACACTATTACTATTTCCTTGTTTTTATTATGTAAATTTGATAATTGTGTTATAAAAGAATTTAAAAATTCTTTTTTTAATCCTTTTTCATCTGTTAATAAACTTGTTCCTACTTTCACAAGAATGCGCTTATACATTTTTTTCCTTTCTGCTATTCTTCGAAAATAAAATCTTTATTGCCTATGACCACAATATCGCCTGATTTTACTCCATTTGCTTTTAAAAAATCATCTATTTTATTTTTATTTAAAAATTTCCTGAATACACTTAATGTTTCAATGTTATTAAAATCAAGCATAGCAACATATTTTTCAATTTTTTTACTTTTAAGTTGAAAAATATTTTCTTCTATTTTTACTAATTCTAATTTATCTTTTTCTTCAAAACTTTTTTGAATCTCTTCTCTGGGTATTTCCACAGGAATATCCTTTATAATATTATATAATTTATTTAATAATTCTTCCAGTCCTATATTTTCTTTTGCAGAAATAAAAACCGGGGTAATTTTCTTTTTCTTAAATTCAGTTTTTATCTTTTTTATTTCATCTTCTTTTAACAAATCAATTTTGTTTATTACAACAATTTGAGGTTTCTTTAATAACTTTTTATCATACGCTTCTAATTCCTTATTTATCATTTTATAGTTTTCAAAAGCATCACCCTGTGTTGGGTCAACAAGATGTATAAATATTCTCGCCCTTTCAATATGACGCAAAAATTCAAATCCTAGTCCTTTTCCTTTTGATGCACCCTCTATAAGTCCCGGAATATCTGCAACAACCACATCCCTAAAATCAATAAAACGTACTATACCCAGAACAGGAACAAGTGTTGTAAAAGGATAATCAGCAATTTTAGGATGCGTATTTGATATGCGGGAAAGCAGTGTTGATTTTCCGGCATTTGCTTTTCCAATTATGCCAGCATCAGCAATAATTTTAAGTTCAAATATTAATTCTTTTTCTTCGCCTGGTTCTCCTTTTTCATAAAATCTTGGCGCCTGTCTTGTTGATGATTTAAATCTTGCATTTCCACGTCCACCTTTACCGCCCTTTACAAGTAATAATTTTTCTCCATCATTTATTATTTCTCCTAAAACTGAATTATCAGAGGGATCTTTTACAACTGTGCCTAAAGGCACCTTTATATAAACATCTTCACCTTTTTTACCATGTTTATTTGAGCCCATTCCCCTGCCACCATCTTCTGCAACATATATTTTTTTATAATATAAATCAAGTAAGGTATTTATTTTTTTATCACCTATTGCAAAAACACTTCCTCCGTTTCCACCATCTCCACCATCAGGGCCACCTCTGGGAACATATTTTTCCCTGCGAAAAGTTGATGCACCATCTCCACCTTTACCTGATTTAACTTTTATTTTTGTATAATCTACAAACATATAAAACCTCTATATAGAATATACCAAATCTACCGAATTTTCCAAATCTACCAAATTTAATATCTTCAAATTTAAAAAAATCGTTAATCAAAAATCGTTAATTGTAAATTATATAACTATCCGATTTTCCATTTAGACGGGGGTGGAACCCCTCTCTACAACTACATTTTTCTGTCATTCCTGCCCTTGAATGAATCAGGGATAAACTTAAGCAGGAATCTAATTTTTTAAACCGTAAATTGAAAACCGTAAATTGTAAATTTTCTATTCATCAATTTTTATTTCTTTTAAAAACTTTGTTTTTCTGGCTGTATTTTTTATACTATACTTTGAATCAACAGCTACTTCTTTACCCCATCCATAAAGAGTATTATAAATCCCGTCTTTTGTCATATCCATTTCAGCACAATCTGTATTTCCAGGTCCCCATTCCCATGCAAGCCAGCCTGTTTCATTATTATAACACTCTTCAATTATTGTTTGATATGGTATTGAACCCGAACATCCAACTCCTTTGTGGGCAAATTCAGCTACAATTAAAGGCGCATTTACATATTGTGCCGCAGTAAATGCCTGTTTCACCCGCTCAGGGCTTCCATCTGTCCACCACATATGTATAGAAAAAATAACATTGTGCTCAGGGTCTGCTTTTACAATATTTTCAGCACAAACCAGATATGGTGTTAAATCCTGACCGCATTTTAACATATCAATTATAATAGGAACCTTAATACCTGCTTTTCGCATCTTTTTTATAATATCACTATATGTTTTCTCATAATCTTCAAGTGATATATTCCAACCACCTATTTCATTTCCATAATTAATCATTAAATATTTTTCATGTTTTTTAATAATAGAAACCATTTTTTTATCTGTCCAGTATGCAGTTATCTTATTAAATAATTCTTTTTCCCATTTACACGTCGCATCATGCAATTCAATCATTGGTATCATTTTTTCTTTTATGCAATTTTTTATTGCAGTATCCAATCCATCCATTGTTCCATCCTTTATTGTCCAGACAATACGCACAACATTTGCACCTGTTTTTGCTATTTCTGAAAAAGACGGCACTCCATCAGGGTCGGTCCATACAACCATTTTATTTACACCGCATAATATTATTTTTTCTCCATTGGGGTCATAAATATATTTACCTTTTGTGTAAAAACACGAATGTGTAATTTCTTGTGCAAACAAACAGGAAAACAATAACAAAATTACTATGCATATTGTTGCTTCTTTCATAATGTCCCCTCCAGAATATTTTTTCAAACATCCTTTCCGAATATCTTTACCGCACATCCTTTCCGAACATTCTTACCGAACATTTTATTCTATTATACCACAAAACAAAAAAAGCGGCTCTTATTAAAGCCGCTTTTATTTTATATAAAATTAAATTTATGCTGGTATTACTGATACCCTTTTTTCTCCACCATTATTATGAAATTTTACTTTACCGTTTACTTTTGCAAAAATCGTGTGGTCTTTACCAAGTCCGACATTCAAACCTGGTTTGATTTTTGTTCCGCGCTGCCTTACTATTATTGTTCCTGCTGTTATCAAATTGCCATCGTATCTTTTTACTCCGAGTCGCTGTCCTGCAGAATCTCTTCCATTTCTGCTTGAGCCCTGTGCTTTTGTGTGTGCCATATTAATTCACCTTCCTTTAATTACAACTGAATACTTAATATTTTAATTTTTGTATATTTTTGTCTATGTCCTTTTTTTCTCCTGTAGCCCTTTCTTCTTTTCCACTTGAAAACAACAATTTTTTTACCTTTTATTTCTTTATCCAGAATCTCAGCTTTTATTTTTACATTTTCAACTGTTGGTTTTCCAACTTTAATTTCATTTTCTGTAGCAACAAGAAGAATTCTGTCAAAAACAACTTCTTTACCCTCTATATTTAGTTTATCTACATTTAATATAGAGCCCTCTGTTACTTTGTATTGTTTTCCTGAAATTTCTACAATAGCATACATAATTATTACCTTCCTTTTTTTTATATAAAACTGGTGAGCCGGCCGAGATTCGAACTCGGGACACCTGCCTTAAAAGGGCAGTGCTCTACCAGCTGAGCTACCGGCCCAGTTTTAATAATAAAATAATATTTAATCTTTAAGGTTTGATTTAAAAGGCAGATAACCTGATAAAACAAACGCAGGTGTATATTTTACATAATTAAATCTATATGTCAATAAATTTTTACACGATTTTTGTAACACCTACATTCCGATAGGTTTTATTAAATATAAAAAATTTTTTTCTTTACTTTTCTTGTATTAATAAGATAGCCTATGCTCACTCTTTGAAAAAGAAACGAATTTAATAAACCCCCCACCTTTTCTAAAGAGGCACAAAGAAATATTTTCAATTCTTTATGTTTTTTATACTACCTACTGCAATTGAGGGATTTCCGATTTTTCAGTAAAAATAAAAAACATAGCATATTTAAAAGATGTTAAAATATTTTTATAAATATATATTAGTTTGTAAAAATTAATGATTATATTTTACATAATTTTTATTTGACTTTTATTTAAAATAAATTATAATAAAAAAAAGGCCGGAGTGGTGAAACTGGCAGACACAGGGGACTCAAAATCCCCCGCCCTTAAAAGCGTGTCGGTTCAAATCCGACCTCCGGCACCAAAAAAAATAAAAAGGTGGATTATGAAAAAACAATTTAAAGAATCAAGAAAATTTCCAAGATACACAAAAATTATTCAGGTAGAATGTAAGGTTAAGAGTTTCCCGGAAGATTTAATAGATAAAAAAGCAAAAGTAAAAGAAGGTGAAACTTTCAGGGCTACTACAATTAATGTAAGCCAGAGTGGCATACTTATAAATTATGATTATATATTACCTGAGCGAACAGAGCTTGAGCTCACTGTAACAGATGAAGCCATTACTTCAAAAAACAATCCTATGAAATTTGATGTAAAAATTGCATGGACAAAAAGAAACGCTTATAAAATATTTGGCAGATTCTCAGCCGGGCTACATATTATAAAGGGCAACAAAGAAGATATAGACAGATTGGTTGAACACTTTAATTAAAAAAATGTCTTTATCAGAAAAACAAAGATTTATCTTTTTATCAATATCTATTTTAACTCTTTTTTTTATCCTTATATCTATGGTTCCACCATCTGTTTATTCCGGCGACTGTGGAGAAACAATAACAGCTTCATATACCCTTGGAATACAGCATCCACCGGGCTATCCTACTTTTTCACTTATAGCAAAATTATTCACATATATTCCAATCGGTGACATTTCATATAGAATTTACCTTTTCACAATTACTGTATCTATTTTATGTTTTTTACTAATCCATATTTTTTTTAAAAAATTTTTAATTATATTAAATATTCCTGACTTAAATTTTTTATCTTTTTATCCATCATTCATATTTATTACCGGTTTTACAGTATTACAACAATCAATAATTGCCAAAGGTGGAATTTATATTTTAAATCTTTTTTTTCTTATATTATTTTCAATTCTTCTTTTGGATATTTATACGCAGGGTAAAAATAAAAAAAATCTTTTTTTATTTTGTTTATTATTTGGATTATCTCTTGGTAATCATCTTATGCTGCAGCTAGTTTTAACCCCTGCATATATTTACATAATATACAAATCAGGAATATTAAAAAATTTGAAAAAAAATGATTATATTATTTCTCTTTTATTTTTTATTTTAGGTGCTTTTATATATATTTATCTTCCCATAAGGGCAAAAATAGCCATTTTAAATTGGGGCGATCCGTCAACATTTTCTAATTTTTTTGAAGTTATTACCCGTTATCAATATATCAGGTCTGAAATAACACGTTCTTTTTCAAGCACTTTTTTCCAGGCATTAAAATTTTTTGTATCTTCTATTTATGAAAATATTTTTATTGGTTTTATTTTTATTGTTTTTGGTTGTGTTTTTATTTACAAATTAAATAAAAATTTATTCTGGTTTTTAATCTTAATTCCTATTTTATTTCTTTTAATAACATCTTTTTATTTAAATCTTAAAAAAGACCACTTATATATTATGGAAACATATATAACTCCTATTTATTTCTCTTTTTCAATTTTATTTGCTCTTGGTATTCATTACATATTTAGTATATTAAAAATTTATAAATTCATGCTTTATATTTTTTTTGTTATTTTCCTTTTACAAACCTGCATATTTTATAAAATATTAAATATAAATAATTTTTTTATTGCTTATGATTACAATAAAAATATTTTATCCTCTGTTGAAAGAAATGCAATACTTTTTATGTCCGGCGATGGTGTTGTATTCCCTGCGTGGTATCTTAAATATGTAAAAAATTATAGACCAGATGTAACAATTATCGGCACGCCTGTACTTCCTATGAAATGGGTCAGAGATAATGCCATAAGGCAAAATCCGGAAATACGTATGCCTGTTGTAAAACAAAAAATAGGGACAGAATCAACCGGTTATCTGATAAATGCGATTATTAAATTAAATATTGCGAGATTTAATATTTATTTTTCTTACAACAAACCAGAAGAAAATGCAATTGACAGCGACTTAAAAATTATGCCCAAAGGAATGGTTCAAAAAGTTTTACCCAATGAATATGCTTTTGTGAGTGATAAATATATTGTGACAAATGCAAATATGTGGAAATTTTATAATCTGCGTGGAATTTATTACTGGCAGAAAAAATTTTCACCGCAGGATACTATAAATTTATATGCAAAAGATATGTCTGTTGCTGCAAATTCTTCCGGAACTTTTTTTGAAGATAATATGTTATATGATTGGTCGCTATACTATTTTAAACTTGCTCATAAATTATTCCCTTCTGACCACGAATATGTTTATAACATCGGTAATGCTTATTATAACCTTGAAAAATATGATATGGCTTTAATTCAGTATAAAAAATGTATAGAAATGAACCCTAATTATGAAAATGGATGGTATAACTTAGGTGTTACTTATTATACATTAAAAGATTACAAACAGGCAATACATTCATTTGAAATGGTAAAAAAAATAAATCCCCAAAGAACAGATGTTGACCAAAACATCAGGGCATTAAAAATGTTTTATGGAAATAGTAATTAAATTTACGATTTTCAATTTTAAATTTAAGATTTGAAAAAAAATATAAACTGAAAATTGATAAATATTTTCCTCTACCCTTCGGGGCTGTCCATTACCCATAAGTATCAAGAAGCAGGTATACCGCTGATTTTTTCGTAAAAAACGGTTGAGACAAAGTCATGCAAAGAATTTACAGTCAAAAGTAGGCGAGGCTTACGCAACAACCCTTGGATAGGATTAAGAAGGGCGTTAAAATTGGGAGTAAGTAAACTAAACAACACTGCGAACCACCCGTAATTTTCCTCAAAAATCAGGATATACCTGCTTCTTATTATATAGATAAAGATATGGGTAATGGACAGCCTTCGGGGAGAGGATAAAGGTGAGGGGTTGGATATTGGAAAAATCGAGAATGAAAAATAGATTATGGTAGCCATACTTCGTCTGGCAAATGTTTTTAAATTTCAAGATTCCAGATTTTAAGATTTAAAGATCTTAAATTTGGTAGATTTATTAACTACCCTGCTGATTGTCGGTTGTTTTTTGGTATTGGTTAAAACAAAAAACAATAAGCGCTTGACAATTGAAATGAATTTGAAGATCTATCCTGTTCTTCTATCCACCACAAATTCACTTTTTGGAAATTTTTGTGCGTATTGTTTTAATTCCCGAGCAATATCTTCTGCCTGTGCAAAATGTATTAATTTCCTGTTTAAATTTGATACAACACTAACTGAAAGTGTCATAAGTGGTGTTCTTACTTCCTCACCACGCCTTGTATGAGTCACAATATACCCTTTTTCCCTGTCTTCTTTTTCATAATGCTGTTCAATTAGTAAATCAAATGATTTTATTAATTCTGTGCATAATTTTGCGTGTTTATCCGGATTGGTTAGAATAACAAAATTATCACCACCAAGATGACTGACAAAATCATTTTTCTCACCATTTTCTTTTACCACATCATAAATTAAAGTTGAAAGAAATTTTAAAACCGCATCTCCTTTTTCATATCCATATTTCTTATTATAATATTTAAAATCTTTCATATCTATATAACATATTGAAATTTTTTCATTTTCTTCTAATTTTCTTGCAAGTTCCTGCTGAAAAAATAATGCATCAGGCAGGCCTGTAAGTGGATTTATTTTTCCTAACTTTTTTGCAAAATCATAAATTTCCGAATCATATGACATATGAAGGTCAAAAACTTCAGAAGTTGTAATTTTTTCTTTTAGCAAATCATCCTGTAAAAATCTAGAAGAAGTAATAAGGTCATTTATCCTTAAATTGTATTTTTTAAGAATATCTCTTATAGCAATAATTTTTTTTATCATTGTTTTGGTAAATTTACGGTGTCCGGAAGGAAGCCGTAATGGTTTAATAAGCCCCAAACTCTCCCAGTATCTTAAAGTTCTTTCTGATAACCCACTTAATCTGGCTGTTGCTCCAATACCTATCAAAGTTTCTTTCATAGATAGCATCTCCATTATAAGTTTTAAAGAAAATACCTATGTCCCCACTTTTCTATCTCTCCTTTTATTTTTTAATTAGTATATCTTATATATTTTAGTTATAACAAATAATAATTATTTTGTCAAGTAAAAAGATTTTTTCTAAATTAATTAAATTATATTTTTTATATTTAATATTTATATTAAATATCCATTATTTATTTAAAAATATGTGATTTTTCATAAAAAAATTTTAAGTGTTATCTATTAAAATACACGATAAATAAGTAACGCCTCAGTTATAGGAGGTGATAATAAAAATTGAAAATCCCTCTTAATCTCCCTTTAGAAACTGTCCATTACCCACATCTTCTTTTTTAATAAGAAGCAGGTATATCCTGATTTTTGAGGAAAATTACGGGTGATTCGTAGTGTTGTCTAGTTTACTTACTCCCAATTTTAACGCCCTTCTTAATGCTATCTAAGGGGTGTTGCGTAAACCTCGTCTACTTTTAATAACTGTAAATTCTTTGCCCGACTTTTCCTCAACCGTTTTTTACGAAAAAATCAGCGGTATACCTGCTTCTTAATACTTA
>Ga0078972_1011299_pt1 | contig 16073 bp, 14 predicted proteins | sample YelNatPaOPGAMG01_FD_67568 | JGI IMG/M metagenome (GOLD analysis project Ga0078972, IMG submission 67568) | Hot spring thermophilic microbial communities from Obsidian Pool, Yellowstone National Park, USA - OP-RAMG-01 (SPADES assembly) (version 2) | ecosystem: Environmental > Aquatic > Thermal...
TTAAAAATTATATTTAAGTTTATTTAACAACGCAAACACAACCGCCGTTATCAAAAATAATACCGGCACGAAAGCCATATGAAACGCTTTGATAGGCTTTTATTGCATATTCCGTCTAACCTGATAGTCTTGCTTACATCTCTTATTATTAAATACTCTCTTCAACAATCTTTACTGTTTTCTTTCTTAATTCAGCCCTCTCGTTGGTAATGTCTATGATCTCATTAATAATTTTTTGAATCTCATTTTTGATATTGAATCGCATAATTCAATAACCTAGCGATCTAAGTCTGTTAGAAAACTAGCACTTATTGTTCTTCCTGTGTCCATATATTTATTTTATTAACTCCTCAATCGGCACATTTAGTACCTTCGCAATTTTTTTAAGCGTCTCGATTGTCGGATTTTGCTGTTTGCCCGCTTCTATGTTGATAAAAGTGTGACACTTGTGTGACAGTTGGATATGACGAAGAAACTGCAATCCCTGCAAACCCTTAATTTATATGGAGCGGGAAACGGGGCTCGAACCCGCGACCCTCACCTTGGCAAGGTGATGCTCTACCACTGAGCTATTCCCGCATAAATAACGAAGAGATTTTAGTAAGTTTATGAGACTCGGAAGCAAATTTTCTAAACTTAATTTGTATATATTAAATTATATTTTTAATATTTTGTCAATAGCCGATAAGATTAAACCGGGCAATTGGAAACTTTTGTATTGATTTATATTGATTATTTGAAAGCATAAACAGCATCTAATTCGGCGTATTCTCCGTCCGGGGCGTTTTCCCCGTGAATATCTTTCAATGCCCTTGCGTCGAAACTTAAGGATTTGCCGTAATGATAAGTCAGTCCCAATCCTTCGACTAAATCCTGATAACCGCCGTTTATGTATCCGAAAGATACGTTTCCGCCGCCGCTCAGAAAATAACCGTAATTATCGAACTGTTTAATATAAGAAACTTCGTCGTAAATATCGAATCTGCTTGAAATAACGTAATTTAAAAATGCATCGGTAAAAAAATTATTCCCCGGTTTAGTATAACTGAAACCTTCATCGTTTATCGCAGAATCGTTTACGGTTGGATGACCTTTATTCACGCTATAGCCTAAAGCATAGTTTAAAATAATTTTTTGTCCCCCGTTTAACTTAATACCGAAAATCCCGGTTAAGGTCGGCTGAAACTGCCACTCGTCTCCTCCTATATTGACAAGCGAAGAATTATTCCAGTTTCCGTAAGGAAAAGTGATGCTTAATTGCGGCAAAACGTTAATCATGAATCTGCTTCCGCTATAATGATAAGCGTATATTCCGTAATACAGCTCAGGATCGTCCAATCCTCCTCTGGAATGATTAAACTTAGTGCTCATAAGAACCTTGCCGAAAGGAACTATGGCTTCTATGTAATTGTCCAGACCGAATAAATTAAACGTGCCTATAAACTGAGGAGCATAAACGTATTTTACTACATTATAACTTAAGTGTTTTACAGAACCGTTATCGTTGAATTTTGAATTAAAAGACTGATAGTCCAATGCCTGTTCGGTTATAAATTTTCCGGGTCTTAAATAAGCAAAAGCCATAGGTCCTTTATAAAAAAAATTATTTCCAGACCCGTCGGGACCTGCAAAAACATTTACTGTATTTAAAAGAAAAGCAAATACAAATAATACTGCGTAATATAATAATAAAAACCGGTTATTTATGCTGTCCGGTTTTGTTTCATATAAATTATCCGTTTTATTCTTATTTGATAACCGGTTCTTCAAAATACTTTACTCCATTATATTTATTATTCGATTTTCCTTTTTTCTGCTTGTGCTTGTATTTCATAACCGTAGAAATCAGCGCGCCTTTTTTTCCTAATACGTTAAGCCCGTAAACCGGAATCCCCTCTATCTCAGATTTGCATATTCCGTGATGATGTCCGAAGAAAACCATTTTAGGTTTTATTTTTAAAATAACATCCCTAAGTCCCGCCGCTTTAGGATAATATATGTTTTTATCGTTATCCTCTATAAGGACCCCTTCCGGCGCATCGTGCGAAATAAAAATATCTATATTTTTGTCTTCATTTCCTTTGTTTTCCTCAGCATATCTCAATAAATTGTCTATTTCGGATTTAGTATAATATCTGTCCGACTCGTTCCGACTGAAATGTTCGGGGTCGTATTTTCCGCCTATACCGGCAACTACAAGGCGCTCTTTGCCCTGATTCGTTTCAACTTCTATTTCCGATGCCGTTCCGTTGGGAATATAGAACAGATTTTTAAGAATTTCTAAATCTCCCGATAATTTTACAGAATTAAGAAAATTAAAATCTTCGTTATTTCCGTTTATAAAATAAGTCTTAACGGGAACGGCTTTCTTTTCACTGTACCATGCCGGGAATTCTCCCGTTCCGCTATGAAATTTTGTAACCCCGTCATGATAATCCGGGTTTATCCAGATTCCAAAATCGCCTGCCTGCAAAATGACGTCGAAATTAGTTTCAAGTTCGGATTCAAATTTTTTAACACACCGGTAAAATTTATCTATTCTTCCGTGAATATCACCTGCTGCGCAAATATTCATTTTTTTTGAGTTTTATTTTTTCCTTTATAAAAGAAACCAGACCCGCAATACCTTCATCAACTGCGCCGCCGCAGTCCGACTTCTTTTTGCACGAAGTTTCGAATATTATCAGCCCATTATTTATAGACAGAGCATTTTCTTTTATTTTTGCTATGTCCGAATCGAGCGCGGGAAGAAGGTCTATTTTATTTATAACCATTACTTCCGATTTATAAAAAGCCGCAGGATATTTCAAGGGCTTATCGTCCCCTTCCGTTACGGAAAAAACCACGGCTTTCATATCCTCCCCCAGATTGAAAGAGGTAGGACAGACTAAATTCCCTACGTTTTCTATAAAAATTACGTCCGTATCTTTAATATCCAGATTATCTAAAGAAAAGTTCACCATTTTTGCGTCGAGATGACAAGTCCCGTTCGTGATAATCTGATATGCCGGAATACCTAATCCGTCAATACGTTTTTTGTCGAGGTCGGTTTCCACATCGCCTTCTATAACCGCGGTTTTAAAGCCTTCCGATTTCAAAACAGGTGCTATCGATTCCAGCAGGGAAGTCTTTCCGGACCCTGGCGAACTTAAAAAATTCATTACAAAAGCTCTACCGAATAACGCTTTATTCTTTTGAGCTATAACTTCGTTAGATTCCATAGCGTTTCTCTGCACCATTAAAGCCCTGCCGCTCCTGCCTCCGCTTCTGCCTGGACTTCCGGCTTTAATTCTCTTGTTAATACGGTTGGAATTAAACATAAACGCCTCCTTCTTTCATTAGTCCACCATAATTTCCTCTATCCTGATTTCATCGGAATCGTTTAAAACAAATTCAAGCAAAACGCCTTTAAATCTGTCGTCGTCAAGATTTTGAAAAGCGAAATCGAGATAATTTCTATCTATGCCCGAATATTTGCCTATATTAAGCCTAACGGAATTTACTTTATTTACGCCGTCTAAATATCCATTTTCTTCCAGCGTATCGACAATTTCAAGCGCTATAGAAAATTCATGCATAAAATCCGAAAATAAAAAATTTAGCAAAAATATAAATTTAATTTGACATTTTATATTTTTGCGATATGATAAAAAATAAATTTATTATATAACATTTATCCTAAAAATATATAATAAAAATATTTGCGTCTCCGTTTGTTCGCTTTATTAATTTATAAAATTAATTTAGGAGGCTTTATGGACAAAGATAACCGTTCCGACTCTAACGGCAATAACAGCAATGCCGATTTCAAATGGGACCCTCTGAGATTCATCTCTAAATATCCCGGCGAAGTTTTAAAAAAAGTAGATAAAAGGTTAGACGCTCTTGAAAAAAAATACTTTAAAGACAAAAATGACAAAGAAGAAAACCTCCCTAATATATTCGATATCTATGGAGTTTCCAGAAGAGATTTCCTTAAATGGAGCGCATTCCTGACTTCCGCTTTAATGCTTCCTTATATATTTAAACCGAGAGTAGCCAGAGCCGCAAACATTCTCACCAGAACGCCTTTTGTATGGCTTGATATGGCAGACTGCATGGGAAATACCGAAGCTTTTATAAGAAATGCAAATCCTACGCCCGCCGAAATAATACTTAATTACGTAAGCGTAAACTATATGGAATCTATAATGGCTCCGGCAGGTTATCAGGCGGAGGCAAGAAGAACAGAAACGGTTAAAAAATATAAAGGTAAATATATACTTGTTGTAGAAGGGGCTATACCTACCGGAATGGATGGAAAATTTCTGACCATCGGGGCAAAAGGCGACACGGGTTTGAAAATAACAAAGGAAACGGCAAAGAACGCAGGAATTATAATCGCCGTAGGAAACTGCGCCGCTTACGGCGGAATACCCGCCGCCGCACCCAACCCTACGGCATCTGTAGGACTCAGCTCCGTAACAAACAGAAGCGTTATAAACATTCCAGCCTGTCCGGCAAATCCGATAAACATAGTCGGCACCCTTGTAGAATATATACTTATAGGAAAAGCCCCTCAGCTCGACAATTTAGGACGTCCGTTATGGGCATATTCCGGCAGGCTCCACGACAACTGTTATAGAAGAGGTCATTTCGAAGCGGGCGAATATGTCAGAGAATGGGGCGACGACGGAGCTAAAAAAGAATATTGTCTTTATATGATGGGCTGTAAGGGTCCTTTTACATGGAACAACTGCACTACCGCAGAATACAATCAGGATATAAGTTTTCCTATGAGGGCGGGACACGGGTGTATAGGCTGTTCACAGCCTGCGTTCTGGGACAGAATGACGCCGTTCGAAAAACCGAATAACGATGCAAAAATTATAATTCCGGGTGTCGAAGCCACAGCCGATGAATTCGGAGTAGCTCTTCTTGGAGCGGCCGGCGTTGGAATTGCCGCACATGCAATATATACGGGTATCAAAAAGAAAAGGGAATCTAAGAAATCTAAAAATGAAAAAAGCGCCGATTCCGGCAAAAATAATGACAAGACGGAATAAAATAAATTAATTATAATTTAAAATTTTTCAAACTAAACTAAGCCAAACCAGCATAATACATAATATATGGAGGATATATGGCGACAAAAATCATAGTCGATCCCGTTACGAGAATAGAAGGGCATCTTAGAATAGAAGCTACCCTTAACGGCAATGAAATCAGTGAAGCATATTCGTCAGGCACGCTCTTCAGAGGTATAGAGCTTATACTTAACGGAAGGGCTCCGGAAGATGCGGGTCTTTTCGCCCAGAGAATTTGCGGAGTATGCACTTACGCCCATTATGAAGCCGCAACGTGGGCAGTAGAAAACGCTCTCGGCATACATCCGCCAAAAAACGCAAGAATTGCAAGAAATATACTCAAGGGGGCGCAGATGGTTCAAGACCATCTGGTTCACTTTTACCAGCTTGCCGGATTGGACTGGGTTGATATCGTATCGGCGCTTAAAGCCGACCCGAAAAAAACCATGGATCTTGCTTACGCCTATACTAAAACGCCTTATAACGCAAGTTTGGCAAGGTTCGAAGAGGTAAAATCGAGACTTAACGCCTTTGTAAAATCGGGACAGCTCGGACCGTTTGCCGGAGGCTACTGGGGCAACCCATCTTATAAACTGCCGCCGGAAGGCAATCTTTTAATCGCTTCGCACTATTTGGACAATCTTAACGTTTTAAGGATACCCGCCCAGATTATAGCTATTCTCGGCGCTAAAGACCCTCATCCTCAAACCTGCGTAGTCGGCGGAATATCATCTATAGCAGATATAATTAATCCACAAAGGATGGATGATATTTTATTCAGGATAGGAAAAATTACCGACTTCGTTAATAACGCTTATATACCAGATTTGCTGACCGCGGCGGAGTTTTACAAAGAAGAAGGGGTTCAAGGGATAGGAGGCGGACTGAAAAATTATCTTTCTTACGGCGCATTTCCGCAAACCGACGACGAAAATCCGGACGATTATTTTTTAGCAAGAGGTGTTATATTCGACAGAGATTTAAGCAAGGTTCACAATTTAAACGAAAAAAAGATAACCGAATTCGTAACCCATTCATGGTATAAGTACCCTAACGAAAAGGTAGGGCTTAATCCTTCCGTAGGAATAACAGACCCGGATTATACAGGCTTAAACAAGGACGGAAGCCTTAAAGAAGACGGGAAATACAGCTGGATTAAATCACCGCGCTACGAAAATAAGGCAATGGAAGTAGGACCGCTTTCGAGAACTCTGGTGGCATATGCCAAAGGAAATAAAACTATAAAATCTTTAGTGGATTACGTCTTAAAAACATCGGGGTTGCCGGTAACCGCGTTATTTTCTACTCTCGGAAGAACTGCGGCAAGAGGAATAGAGGCAAAATACGTTGCGGATGCCTTAGAATTGTGGACGCTCGAATTAATGAAAAATGCCGCGGTTGACCAGACAAGCTGGACAAAATATGATATGCCGTCAAAAGAGATTATAGGCATAGGACTTGACGAAGCGCCGAGAGGCTCCCTGGGACACTGGGTTAGAATAAAAGACAAACAGATAACCCACTATCAGATAGTCGTTCCGACAACATGGAACGCTTCGCCGAGAGACGGTTTTAATAATCCGGGGGCGTATGAGGCTTCTTTAGTAGGTGTTAAACTTGCAAAAACATCCGAACCTCTTGAAATTTTACGGACTGTTCATTCGTTCGACCCCTGTTTAGCCTGTGCTGTCCATATATTGGATCCTAAAACAAACGAAATAAAAAAATATAAAATTTGTTGAGACGGGTATCTCCATATCAGGAATAAAGAATATCAATTAACTTTTAAAACGGGGTTAATTATGGAAAATAAAGAAAGCAAATATAGCGAGATAAAATTAGTCCACAGGATGACGGTTATAAAAAGAATCATCCACTGGTCATTCTTTGTCGCGATTATCAATAATATAATTACCGGTTTTTACATAGCTTACCCGTTTCTTATATTCGGAACCTCGCCTGTCCAGACAGACTCACCTTCCTCAGGAGTTTTAAGCTCCGGCGAAACGTATCAGGCGTTTATAATGACATGGATGAGGGATTTCCATTTTATCGGAGCCGTAATAATAGACGTTATTTTTATAGTATGGCTCTACTTAGCTTTCTTTTCTTGGAAAGAACCTCTTTATAAAAGTTTTATCCCATTTGGAGACAAAATAGAAGAAGCGTGGAAAATGTTCAAACATTATTTTACGCTTAAAGACAGACCCGAAACCGGACGCTATCAAGACCCTCTGAACGCTTTAATATTTACTGCCTTTCACTTGCTTATCCTTCTTCAGATGCTTACCGGATTCCAGATGTACGTGGCTTCTTTTACCGGAACTTCTGCTGTCGGCGCGTGGTGGCCGTGGCTTATGCATTTTTCGACAGACTGGACTCTTATAGTCTTTGGCGGGCTTACAGGCGTTACTCTTGCCCACCTGTTTATAATGTGGCTAATAATAATATTTATAGTTTATCATATTTATATCGAAGTCTGGCGCTCGGTAATGTGGAAAGAGGGCGATATACTTATACCCTTTAGCGGCTATAAATACATGAGAAACAAATCCGAAACGGAATAATTTCGCATATTGCCGAACAGAACAATAAATTATAATTATATTATATGACGGGAATTATAGGAATAGGTAACCTGATATTAAAAGACGAAGGCTTTGGGATCCATTTTATAGATTTATTAAGAAAAAAATATATTTTTAAAGGCGAAATAAGATTGATAGACGGAAGCACCCTCGGCTACGGGCTTTTAGACGATCTATTCAACCTTGACAATATTATAGTCGTAGATGCCGTTAAAACAGACGAGAAACCGGGCATCATATTTAAATTTGATGCGGAAAGCCTTCCGGTGAATTTAATGAAAAAAACGGCGCACGACGTCGAATTTATCGACGTAATTACTATGTGCGGACTGCAGGGGCATAAACCTAAAATAACATTTTTTGCAATATCTCCCGAAGACTGCGCCGGCATAGGAACAGATATTTCGGATCCTCTGAAAAAAGTTATGCCTGAGCTCGAAAAATTAGTTTTGGACGAAATAAAACCGCTCGGCATAAACTGGCTTATAAATCCTGAATACTCCGGACTTTAATTTTATATAATACCCCCGTAAACCGCCTGACCAAATGCAATTCCGCCGTCGTTAGCAGGTATTTTTTCGTTTAAATAAACGTTAAAACCGTTCTTTTTAAGAATAAGAGCCGCTTTATTCCTGAGCAAAGCATTCTGGAATACTCCCCCGCTCATGCATACGTTTTTGCATCCGGACTTTAACGACACATCCAGTATAACAGCCGCAAGAGTATTTATAAACGTCTCTGCGATAAAACCGGCATCATCGGACATCCCGTTATTGAGAACAATCTGAATAATATCGTTAAACATATGTTTATAGCCGACCGTAAAAAAATCCTGTTCTTCTTCGTATAGTATTTCATATTTAAAACAGTCTTTTTCGCCTATTAAATCAGCATGCTTTTGACATAAATTTTCTAAATAAACCGCCGCCTCCCCTTCATACGTTATATCATCCTTAAATCCGCATAAACATGAAACGGCGTCGAAAATTCTCCCGCATGAAGATGTAAACGGAGAATTCAATCCGTTTTCGCTCATTTTAAGAAATACGCCTATTTCCTTTTTGGAAAAACCCGTTAAACGGGAAATAAGGTTAAAAATATCTGCCGATTCGCTATCACGGCTATTATGGTTATATTTTAAAATATCGAACAGAATGCCAAGAAGAACCCTTCTTGGCGACTTAACCGCTTTTTCTCCGCCGATTAGCCTGAATTTTTTAAAACTGCCTATTCTTTTTAAATCATTATATTTACCTTTAAAGAATTCACCGCCCCATATAGTTCCGTCGTCTCCATAACCTGTTCCGTCGAAAGCTATTCCAAAAACTTCTTCGTTTAATCCCAATCCGTTTTCCGCCATGCATGAGATAATATGCGCTCTATGATGCTGGAGCGGTATGCTTTTAATATTTCTTTCAACGGCATATTCTTTAGCCCATTTCGTGTTTTCGTAAGCCGGATGACCGTCGTAAACTATAATTTCCGGTTTAAAATCATAAAACTTTTTAAAATCTTCTATATTATTTTTGAAATTAACAAATCCGGCAACATTGTCCAAATCGCCGTTATGCTGGCTTAATACTATTATGGCGTCTGTATCTTCTCCAGCATAAGCCAGGGCAAAAACATTCTTTAAAAATCCTCCTGACGCTAAAACGTTTCTTTTTAGGTTAAAAGGCAAAACAAACGGTTCGGGGACATAACCTCTCGACCGTCTGATAAAAAAAAATGAGCCGACTTTATCGGGTTCTGTATTGACCTTTACAACCGAATCGTCGCACCTCCTTAAAATATCCCTGTTATGAATTAAAAAACCGTCCGCAATATTTTTTAACTTTAAAAATGCCTCTCCGTCGTCTTTCACTATTGGTTCTCCGCCGATGTTTGCCGACGTAGCGACCAATGGTCCGCCAAAAAAACTTAATAAAATATAATGAAGCGGCGCATATGGCAAAAAAGCGCCGATATCTTTAAGTCCGCAGTTTACGTAATAAGAAAGTCCGCCTCTGTCTTTCAATAAACATATAGGTCTTTCCTTAGAATTCAATAAATCTGCAGAAATACCGCCTATACATGTATATTCCGACGCCTGCTCGATGTCTTTAAACATTACTGCGAAAGGTTTTTTTGGTCTGTTCTTGCGCTTCCTTAACAGCTTTAAAGCATCGTCGTTTGCGGCATCCGCCATTAAATGGAAACCGCCTATTCCTTTGACGCATGCAATACCGCCGTTCTTTATTAAATCAGCTAAAGATTTTACGGCGTTTAAACTTTTTAAACGATTTAATTCTAAAACCTCCGCTGTATCTTGCGCCCCTTCCTCGATACCGTTTGCGTTAAAACCGACTTCCGCAGTTATTTTGCGGCCATTTATTTTGTTGTTTGCATCTATTTTCGGTAATATTTTCGGTATATCCGAACTCAAAATAAATTCGATTTCCGGACCGCAGGTGAAACATCCGTTAGGTTCGGCATGAAACCTTCTGTTTAACGGATTTTTATATTCGGTCAGGCATTCAGGACACATAGTAAATTTATCCATAGAAGTGGAAGCCCTGTCGTACGGCAATTCTTTAGATATGGTAAATCTTGGACCGCAGTCCGTGCAGTTGATAAACGGGTATAAATATCTCCTGTCGGAGGGATTGAAAAGTTCGTCTAAACATTTGCTGCATATCGCGATATCAGGAGGTACGGTTAAATTTAATTTATTTAATTTAAAGCCACAGTCTTTATCGGCGGTTTTATCAGACTCCTTGATTTCGAAAGTTTTATAAAATAAACTTTCCGAGCAGATAAAATCAGCGGTTTTATGGTATATAACCGCAAGGGGAGGTTTTTCGGAATCGGAATCGAGAGATTTTACAAAATTCAGCAGTGCGCTTTCTTCGGCTTCGGCAGAAATTTCGACGCCATCGGTATTATTTAAAACATAGCCTTTTATTCCGTACTTTTCCGCAAGCCTGTATACGAAAGGTCTGAATCCTACTCCCTGAACTCTGCCGGACAATTTAATCGCCACTCTTTTTATTACGGCATTATTTATCGATTTATTATTCATTGGTGAATCCATTTTTTCGGCTCTGCATGATTTAGACCGTTTAGACAAATTAGACCATTTAAAATTTCGTGCCAATAGTTTTGCAAAAAAGGCTGTAGTCCACCTGCTATACAATGACCGGGGTTTCGTTTTTAATTCCCCTTTTGTAAAAAAGGGGTGGCATTTTTGCCTTTCAAAGAAAGGCAAAATAACGGGGTATTTATAATAAAATATTCAACTTTTAGCAGATTCTGGGCAAAAGTTCGCCCGAAGGATAGTCTAAAATCCTGTTAACTCCGTATATGCCATTTAAGATAACTTTTCCGTGAGAATCCTGACGGTCTTTAATACCGGCACTGCCGACCGTTCCTATTATATCGGCATTTTTCCCAAGCGGATGCGACCTGAGAATACCGAGAGTTTTCTCAGCAAATTCAGGTTTTACAGCAAATACCGCCCTGCCTTCGCATGCAAGCTGATACGGTTCAAAACCAAGCAGTTCGCAAAAACCTTTTACCGGACCGCTTACCGGAATTTTATCTTCTTCCACGTAAATATCAACATCTGCCGCCATAGCCCATTCGTTAAGAACTGCCGCCAATCCGCCCCTCGTTGCATCCCTTATCGCGCCGACCTTGATGCCGCCGCTCAACACGGCATCTATAATGCTCCACAAAGAAGCGCAATCGCTTTCTATTTCCACATCCATTTCTATCCCTTCCCTCCGTGACATAACGGATGCCCCGTGGTCGCCCACATTGCCGGAAACTATAATTATATCTCCGGCGGTTATATTATAAACTGAAAGATTATCATATAAAACCTCTCCTATTCCACTCGTGTTTATAAATATTCCGTCTGCTTTTCCGGCAGGAACTACTTTCGTATCGCCGGTTGCGACTCTGACTCCGGTTTTAGACGCCTCTTCCGAAACACTATTTATTATTCTCCTTAAATCTTCTAAACCAAATCCTTCTTCGATTATCAATCCAAAGCTTAAAAATAGGGGTTTGGCTCCCATAACCGACAAATCGTTCACCGTTCCGGCGACAGATAATTTTCCTATATCTCCGCCATTAAAAAAAATAGGGCTTACGGTAAAACTGTCGGTAGTAAATGCGATTTTTTGCGGAGATTTTAAAACCGCCGCATCTTCCAATAAATTTATTTTTTGGTTCGATATACCGGATGAAATTCCGCCGCCGTTATGCGAACCGTAAATATAACCGTTTCCGGCGTTCTGCCCGTAAAGTCCTTTAAATATAATATCCTCTATAAGTTCCGAGGTTTCTTTCCCTCCTCCGCCGTGCGAAAGCAATATTCTTTCGTATTTTTTTTTATTCATTTCAATTTAATTTTAATTTAAAAATTGCGGTATTTATAATATGCGGCACAAGCGCCTTCAAAAGATACCATGCACGCACCTACCGGATTTTCCGGATTGCAGGCTTTCCCGAACAGCGGACAGTCGTCCGGCTTGGATTTCCCTTTTAATATTTCGCCGCATTTGCATGAGGCGTTTTCATTGTCTGTCCTGACTGCGAGTCCAGACAGTCCGGCATTTTTTTCATCTGCCCTTAGTTTCAATCCTTTCAGCTTATCTTTAAAAACATATTCGGCATCGAAATCTCTAAATTCATCCCTTAATTTTAACCCGCTTTCCGGGATATTGCCGAACCCTCTCCATTCAAATTCGTCCCTTACCGTAAAATATTTATTTACAAGCGCCTGCGCTTTCATATTTCCGTTTTCTTTGACAGCTCTTTTATAAGCAATTTCTACGGTCGGTCTGTTTTCATTAATCTGCCTTGTTGCTAAAAGAACTCCGCTTAGAATGTCGTAAGGCTCGAATCCGGCTATCACTGCCGCCTTGCCGTATTTGCTCGGAATATCGTCATAAATGCCGCTTCCGGTCATAACGCTGACGTGTCCGGGGCAGATAAATCCGTCTATTAAATTATCTCCCGAATCTAAAATAGCTTTTATAGGAGGAGGCACGAGAACATGATTGACATGAAATAAAACATTATTTATCCCTCTCGCTATAACTTCTTCGAGAAGAGCTGCGGTCATAGGGGTAGTCGTTTCAAATCCTATGGCTAAAAAAACTATTTTTTTATCTTTATTTGCTTTATCGAGGGCTATTTTTATAATATCGAGCGGTGAATATACCATTCTTACGTCTCTTCCTTTTGCGCGCTCTTTTATCAGCGATCCGTCCGTTCCGGGAACGCGCATCATATCTCCGTATGCTGCAAGTATAACATCCGGCAAATCAGCTATTTCTATCGCCTCGTCTATTCTTTTAACCGGCATCACGCAGACGGGACATCCGGGTCCGTGAAGAAAATTTATTTTATCTTTAAGGAGGATGTGCAATCCGTATTTCATAATGGAATGGGTATGTCCGCCGCATATTTCCATTATATTGATAGTTTTTTTCACTTCGGAATCTATTATGGACGCCAGCCTGCTTATATCGCCTTTTCTTTTAAAATCGGAATATAATTCCATGAACGATGTCTTTGCTTTTAAATTCCCCTTTTTTAAAAGGGGCGTTAAACTAAACGAATTAGACGCATACTGCGATATAATTTTAAATTCCCCTTTTTTAAAAGGGGCGATTATCAAAATTGTTTATTTTCAATTTCTTCAAATGCTTTTAAATTCCCCTTTTTTAAAAGGGGTGGCATTTTTGCCTTTCTTTAGAAAGGCAAAAATGACGGGGTATTTATAATAAAATATTCAATTAAAATCTGACTGACACGAAACTTTAAACGGTCTCTTAAATTTTAAACGGACTCCATTTTTCCTATCCCGCGGTTTTTCTTTCGATTTCTCTGAAGAGGTCAAGACTTTCCGCCGCTTCTTTTTCATCTATTTTTTGCATTGCGTAGCCCACGTGTATGAGTAGATAATCGCCTATAACAGCCGGCTCTTCAAGAAGCATCGTGGAAACAAGTCTTTTAGAACCCATAGTATCGACAATAACGGTGCTCTCGTCTTTTATTTCTATGACTTTGGAAGGAATCGCAAGGCACATTTGTTTGTTTAAACCCTTTTTATAATATGTTTACAGTTATTACAATTATATCATATTTTATTTTATTTCGTCTTAATTAATTCGTTCGTGCTTAGTTCAATTTGACTTTACTGAAAAAATAGTCTAATATAAATAAACTTTTTAATCATATCTTGGCATATTCGCTATATCTTTAATGCAGGTGCATATTTAAGCCGGTATTAAATCAAAATTAATTTATTAAAATTAATTTAATATTTATGCATATTTATCCAGAGGTTTATATAAAAAAATGAGAAAAAAAATAAACAGAATAGCAGACGGACTCCGCCCGCTTAAGCAGATGTCCCATCCGACCGACATCATAAAACAGTTTACTCCTAACTGGTTCACAATGAATATGGGTACAGGGATCCTATCCCTTATGATCGCGGCTTTCCCTTATAAAGTTGCCGAACTGCATCTGATAGCCGAAAGCTTATGGATTATAAACATCGTTTTATTCGCAGTATTCAGCATTCTTTTTATCGGACGTTTCGCTTTTTATTTCGAATCCGCTAAAAAACTTCTCGGACATCCGGTGCAATCAATGTTTTTAGGGGCAATACCCATGGGATTGATAACTATAATAAACGGAATTTTGCTGTTCGCGGGCAAAGGCGCGACCCAGATTGCATTAAATTTATGGTATTTTGACGCTTTCATTTCTGTCGTGGTGGGTTTGCTTGTTCCTTTCTATATGTTCACAAACCATAAACACAGCATAGAAGATATGACTGCTATATGGCTTTTGCCTATAGTGCCTGCTGAAGTCGCCGCGGCATCCGCAGGTTTTTTAGCTCCTCACGTCGCTCCCGTCATCGGCAAATATGTAATAATATTAGGTTATGCCCTGTGGGCGTTCTCGGTTCCTCTCGCATTCGGCATCCTTGTTATATTATTTTTGCGCCTTGCGTGGCATAAACTGCCGCATAGAGATATGGCAGTATCAACATGGTTAACATTGGGACCCATAGGCACGGGTAGCTTAGGGCTTCTTCTTCTAGGAAACGACGCCCCTGCAATATTCACCGGAACAAAACTTTATATTTACGCTAAAGCCGCCTATGGTTTTGGTCCTATGGGCGGGCTGATTCTCTGGGGATTAGGCTTTTGGTGGCTTTTAACCGCCATTCTTATGACCATAAGGTATATGCAGGAAGACCTGCCTTTCAATATGGGCTGGTGGGGTTTTACTTTTCCTTTAGGTGTCTATACTGCAGCTACAGTTGAACTCTACAGGATAACCGGTATAGAACTGTTTAAGGTATTTGGCGCCGTTTTCGTCATTATGCTCGCTTTTTTCTGGACAGTAGTCACATCAAGGACTCTGCACGGAATGTGGCACGGTTATTTATTCAAAGCGCCATGTTTATCCACCGAAACCGGACTTCCCGACGAAAATGCCGAATGCATCAATTAAACCTAAACCGACGCCCCGTCTATTTTCTCGTAAATATTTTTTTCCCATGAATAATTAAAAACTTCTCCGGTTTCAATAATATAATGCCATCCGTATATCTTAATTTCGCCCTTTTCTGATTTATACTTAATATACGGGTAAGAATGCAGGCGACTGACCTGCTCTTTTATATTTTCCCTTTCCGTTAGCGTTTCTATCTCTTTATCTGTAAATTCTTTTTTACCGCCCGAGGTTAAAATTAAATTTGATACGGTTTTTTTTGCGTTTCCAGCTAATTCCAGCCATTTTTTCGTGTGTGGTATATCTTTTAAGTCGTCGTCGGACATATATAATGCCCGGCATCCGCCGCAGTTTGAGTGTCCGCATACGACGATATTTTTTACGCTGAGAATATTTACCGCATATTCTATCGCGGAAGTCGTGGCTAAAAACTCGCTGATGTTTCTGTAAGGAGGCACTAAATTTGCAATATTCCTTATGACGAAAAGGTCGCCCGGCAAAGTTTTTGTTATAAGACTCGGAACAACCCTCGAATCGGAGCATCCGATAAAAAGCGTATGCGGATTCTGTTCTTTAGATATTTTCTTAAAAAGCTCGCTGTGTTTTTTGTAATCGTTATTATTAAAATCTATAACGCCTTCAAACAAGTTATGTTTGTCCAAATTTGTCCGCCTTCGTTTTTTTTCGCATAACAGTACCAGGAAAATAATTAATTATTGACTTAAAATAAGATAATGTAGTATTATTATATCGTAACTTAAATCGAAAAAAAAGGGGCTGTAGCTCAGTTGGCAGAGCGCTTGCATGGCATGCAAGAGGTCGTCGGTTCGACCCCGATCAGCTCCACCATTCAAAACCGCAGTAAATAAGCACTTCACGCCAAGCCGTAAAAAAA
>Ga0078972_1011301_pt1 | contig 16068 bp, 12 predicted proteins | sample YelNatPaOPGAMG01_FD_67568 | JGI IMG/M metagenome (GOLD analysis project Ga0078972, IMG submission 67568) | Hot spring thermophilic microbial communities from Obsidian Pool, Yellowstone National Park, USA - OP-RAMG-01 (SPADES assembly) (version 2) | ecosystem: Environmental > Aquatic > Thermal...
CTGGCAGAAGTCTTGTCGGTTTGGAATTGCCAAACAGGATGCCAGAATTTGTTTCTCTCAAGAAGATGCTTGAATCAGATGTTATGAAAAATAACCCATCGAGGCTTCTTGTTGCTTTGGGCCTTGATGTTTCAGGAAAGCCTGTGGTTGCCGATCTTGGGAAGATGCCGCATGTTTTAATTGCAGGGCAAACTGGTTCTGGTAAATCGGTCTGTATTAACACTTTTCTAGCTTCCCTTTTGTTTCGCACTTCGCCTTCTGAGGTGAAACTGGTTTTGGTTGATCCAAAGCGAGTAGAGATGACCCATTATGTTGATATTCCGCATCTTTTGACACCTGTCGTTGTTAATCTTGATGAAACTGTTTCTGTCTTAAAGTGGGTTTTAGAAGAGATGGAAAGGCGTTATAAGAAGTTCTCCGAGGTTGGGGTGAGAAATATAGATAGTTATAACGAGATGTCTGGTTTTCAAGCTTTGCCTTATATTGTTCTTGTTATTGATGAGTTGGCTGAGGTGATGCTTTTTTCTCCTGCCCAGGTTGAGGAAAAAATTGCAAGGATTGCTCAGATGAGCCGAGCGACAGGTATTCATATGGTTTTGGCAACACAAAGACCTTCGGTTGATATTATTACCGGCTTAATCAAAGCCAATATTCCTTGCCGTATTGCCTTTGCTGTTGCCTCTCAAGTTGATTCAAGAGTTATCATTGATTCGCCGGGAGCAGAAAAGCTTCTTGGTCGTGGAGATATGCTTTATCTGCCTCCTGAACAGGCAAAGCCGATTCGTATTCAAGGAGCCTTTGTTTCAGATAAAGAAGTTACGGCTTTAACCTCTTTTCTTAAAAATCAGGGTGTGTCGCCTGATTATGTTGATGAGGCAACCAAGATGACAGAATCAGGAAGTGGCGCTTCTTTTGGAATTGATGGCGGGCTTGATAAATTATTTCCTGACGCAGTTAGGTTAGTTTGTCAGTATGACAGAGCCTCAACTTCTCTTTTGCAGAGAAGACTTTCTATCGGCTATTCGCGTGCTGCCAAAATTATAGATCAACTTGAGATGGCGGGCGTAGTTGGTCCAGCTGAGGGTTCAAAGCCAAGAGAAGTTTTGATTGATGATGCCGAAAGCTTTCTTGCCTCTTCAAATAAAAGCTAGCTTATTTTTTTATGATTACCATTGGAAAGTTTTTAAATACAGAAAGAGTCTCAAGAAAAATCTCTATTGAGGCTTTAGAGAGGAAGACTAAAATTAAAAAGGAATTTATAGAAGCTCTTGAGAAGGAAGATTGGGAGTCTCTTCCTGAGTTTCCTGTTGTTTTGGGGTTTGTTAAAAATATAGCGAGGACTTTAGGAGTTGATACTAACCGTGCTGTTTCTCTCTTACGCCGCGATTATCCCCCAAAAATAGTTTCTTTAAATCCCAATCCGCCTGTTTTCAAGCGTTTCGTCTGGAGCCCTAGATTAACTCTTATTTCTTTTGTTATTCTTATTTTTCTTGTTATCGCCGGCTACTTAGGCTATCAAGCTTATCGTTTCTTAAGTCCTCCCTCTCTGGTTTTGTCTGAACCTAGGGAAGGTCAGACTGTAAAAGCTGGTGAGGTTTTGGTCTCAGGGAAGACGGATACTGATGCGACTGTTATAATTAACAATCAGCAGGCAGTGGTTAATCAAGATGGCAGTTTTGAAGCAGATCTTTTGGTTGATAAAAATACAAAAGAGCTTGTTGTTGTAGCAAAATCAAGAGCGGGTAAAACAAGACAAATAAGTCGGCCTTTGAATGTAGAAGAATAATATGGAGACAGCGCAGAAAGTTCTTACCTTTGTAGCAATATCTTTAACCGTCCTTTTTTTGATTGTTGGCATTCAGGTGTTTTTGGTAATTTCTGATTTAAGGCAGGCAATCAAAAGATTGAACAGCATCTTGGAAGATGCAATTTTGGGCGGAGGCTTGATTAAACCGGAGAAATTAACCGGTGTTATTGAAATGATTAAGAAGAGTAAGAAAATGGAATCCCACGGCGAGAATAATCTTTAGTTTTTCCTCAAACTTTAGACCGAAGTTATCTAGTTGGTGTTTAAATCTTTTTCTGATTTAAAGGCTATACTGAGAGATCTAGTGTGTAGTTTGGTCTATTTTGTTATATAATTCAAGCACAATGGTAAGTGTTGATGAGATTAGGAAAAAATATCTTGATTTTTTCAAAAAGAAAGGGCATAAGGAAATAAGTCCTGCTCCTTTGGTTTTGGAAGGAGATCCGACTACTCTTTTTACTTCAGCTGGGATGCAGCCTTTGATACCTTACCTTAAGGGCGAAAAGCATCCTTTAGGGAGGCGGCTTTGCGATTCTCAGCCTTCTTTAAGGCTTCAGGACATAGAGGAGGTTGGAGATAATCGCCATACCACCTTTTTTGAAATGCTTGGAAATTGGAGTTTGGGTGATTATTTTAAGGAAGAACAGCTTTCATGGTGTCTTGAATTTTTTACCGAAGAGCTTGGAATTAAGAAAGAAAAGCTTTGGGTTTCTGTCTTTGAGGGCTTGAAAGATAAGTCAGGAAAAGAAATAGTTCCACAAGATGAGGCATCATACAATATCTGGCTTAAGTTGGGTATTCCCAAGGAAAGGATCTTCTTTTATGGGCCTCAAAAAAATTGGTGGAGTAGGTCTGGCGATCCTGAGCTTATGCCTGAGGGAGAAATTGGGGGACCTGATTCTGAAGTTTTTTATGATTTTGGGAAACCTCAACATTCAGGTTGCCATCCAAATTGCGATTGCGGTCGCTTTTTGGAGATAGGTAATTCGGTTTTTATCCAGTATGAGAAGAAAAATGGCAAGTTGGTTGAATTGCCTCAAAAAAATGTTGATTTTGGTGGCGGGCTTGAGAGAATTGCTATGGCAGTCTTGAGTCAAAACGATATCTTTAAAATAGGCACTCTCAAAGATCTGGTGTCAAAGATAGAAGAAGTTTCAGCTTTTCATTATGGGGACGAGGAGAAAAAGGATAAAAGTTTCAGAGTTGTAGCCGATCACTTAAGGGCTGCTGTTAATATTCTTGCTGAAGGGGTTTATCCTGCCAATAAGCTTCATGGCTATGTGGCGCGTAGGCTTATTAGGAAATCAGTTTTCCATCTTTATTTCTTGGGTGTAAAGAAAAACAATGCCCTTTCTTTTATCGCTACCTCATTAAAGGGACAAGAGAAGATAAGTAAGAATTGGGATTTTATAGAGGAAAACCTTAATCTTGAGGAGACCAAATTCAAGCAAATTATGGAAAAGGGAGTAAGAAAGCTAGACAAGATTATTTCAGAAGGCAATAAGGTTGATGGCAAGATGGCTTTTGACCTTTATCAAAACGATGGCTTTCCGCTGGAGTTGACACTTGAGTTTTTGGGGCAAAGAGGAATTAATTTTGACAAGAAGGCAGAAGAGGTTTTTAGGTCTGAATTTGAAAAACATAAAGAGCTTTCAAGAAAAACAGCAGCAAGAATCTTTAAAGGTGGCCTTGCCGATCATTCTTTTGAAGTTACCAAACTACATACTGCAACACACCTAATTCATTCAGCTTTGCGCAAGGTGTTGGGGGAAAGCGTTTCTCAAAAAGGCTCGAATATAACTTCCGAGAGATTGCGCTTTGACTTTTCTTTTGATAGGAAGCTGACAGATGAAGAAATTAATAAAGTTGAAAAAATGGTAAATGAAGTTATCAAGAGGGGTTTGCCTGTTGTTTTTGAAGAGAAGCCGCTTGATGAAGCAATATCAGAAGGCGCTCTTCATTTTTTTGCCGAGCGTTATGGCAAGACAGTTAAAGTTTATACAGTGGGCGATCCTAAAGGAGAATATTTTTCTAAGGAAGTTTGTGGTGGTCCTCATGTTAAAAACACCAAAGAGATTGGACGTGTTAAAATAATTAAGCAGGAAAAACTTGGAGCTGGTGTTATTAGAATTTATGCTGTTGCCAAGAGCTAGCTTGGTAGTCTTTTTTCTGCTTTAATTAATCAATGGATCTAAAAGGTATACTGCCCAAAAAAGGAGAAGAAAAAGAACATTACTGGTCTGTTGTTATTGAATCAGAATGGGTGCAATCTGGAATTTGGAAGGTTGAAGAAGGGAAAGTTGAGGTTGTTTCCTTTGGCGCGCCGCTTTCTTGGCAAAAAGATCAAGATCTGGTTGAGACTATAGATTCTTCTCTTTCAGTTGCTATCCAAAACTTGGCCGATGAGGAAATAGAACCTTCAAAAACAGTTTTTGGTTTGCCTTCAAGCTGGGTAGAAAATGGCCAAATTAAACCTCAATATCAAGAGCAGATTAAAAAGGTATGTGAGGAATTGTCTTTAAAGCCTGTTGGTTTTGTTTCCCTGACCGAAGCTATAGCTTATTATCTAAAGTCTCAAGAGGGCGATTTTTTGAGCGCAACTATTGTGGCTATCGGCGAGGAGGATTTGGGAGTATCGCTTGTTGTTCGCGGCGAAACTAAAGGGGAAGCTCAAGTTTCAAGAAGCGTTTCTTTGGTAGAGGATTTGGTTGAAGGTTTGTCTCGTTTTTCTTTTAATGAACCTTTGCCTGCCAGAATTATTCTTTATGACGGCCGTGAGGGAGAGCTTGAAGATTTAAGGCAAAGTTTAATTAGTGCTGATTGGGATAGCTACCAAACTATTAAGTTCCTTCATCCTCCCAAAATTGAGATAATAAGACCTGAAGAGAAGGTCTTGGCTACTTCGCTTGCTGGCGGTGTAGAGCTTGAAGGTGCGAAAGAAGTTGAAGTAGCAGGCGGAGAAAGGGAAGAAAAAAGAGAGCCTAAGGTAGAGACAGAAGTTAAAGAAGATAATTTTGAAAGGGTAGATGAAGACTTGGGGTTTGTTGTGGGTGAGGATATAAAAAGAGTTTCGGAGGATGTAATGGGTATTCCTTTGCAAGAAGAGAAGCCGGTTGCTATTGAGGCTGAAAATCGGGAAGAATATGAAGTTTCCAAGGTTTCTCCAGTTAAGGCTTTTATTAATAAACTTAAGGGATTGTTGCCCAAGAAAGAAAAAAGGGTTTTGGCTGGTCCTCGCTATGCTTTTGACAAAAAGCCTTTGATTTTTGGCCTTTTGGCTTTTTTGGCCTTTTTAGTAGGTGGATTTCTGGCTTGGTGGTTTTTGCCGATTGCTGATGTTAAGATTTACGTCTCTCCGCAAAAAATAGAAGAGAGTGTTGATCTTAAGCTTGATAAAAATATTTCTTCTCTTGATGTTTCTTCAAGAATATTGCCTGCTCGTGAGGTTAAAAAAGATGTAACGGGAGAAAAAACAATTTCTGTTACAGGAACTAAGGAAGTTGGAGATAAAGCTAAAGGCAAGGTGCAGATTTATCGCACAGGAGACGAATTAAAGCTTACTAAAGGGACAAAATTACAAAGCTCTTCGGGTCTTGTCTTTACACTTGATGATGATGTAGAAGTGGCAAGCGGTAGCGCCTCAACTCCCAGTAAGACTGAAGCTTCAGTTACCGCTTTTGATATTGGAGCAGAATATAATCTTGCTTCAGGCGAATCTTTTTCAGTGGGCAACTATGCGGTAAGTACTATTGAGGCAAAAAATGAGGAAGCTTTTTCTGGTGGATCAAGTAGAGAAATCAGTGCTGTCTCAGCCAAAGATTACGATAGCGTTTTGTCTGATTTGAAGAAAGAGTTGGAAGACAAGCTCTTTAGTGATATTGAATCAAGTCTCAATGAGAATGAAATTATGGTTAAAGAGTCAATTAAAGATGAGATTAAAGACAAAACTTATAATCATAAGATTGGCGATGAAGCTAGTGACCTCAAACTAAATTTGACTTTATCAGCAACAGTTTTAGTGGTTAATAAGAATGATTTTTATGAAGTAGCAAAGGAAATCTTAAAAGAAAAGATTCCTTCAGGGTATAGTTTGCGTCAAGATCAGTTGAAAGCCAGCTTTTCTTTAGTTGAAGAAAAAGATGGCACAGCTTCTTTCAAAACTAATTTTATAGCCAATCTTTTACCCAAGGTTGATCAGGACGAAATAGCAAAATCTATTGCTGGCAGAAGTATTGATGCGGCCAAGGAGTTTTTGGTTAAAGTTCGAGGCTATGATAGAGCAGAAATCACTATTAAGCCTGATTTTAAACTTTCAAAATTAGTGGTTTTACCGCATTCTTATAAGAGAATTCATATAGAAGTTCAAGCTTCTCCTTAAAAGTTGTAAAGATATGGCAAGGAATAAGAAAAAAGTTTTAGCTAAATTTTTGGGTGTTTTTATGGGAATTTTAGGTCTTTTAATTCTCGTTTTAACTTTTTATCCAATAGTTAAATATGAGATTCTTTCGCGACAGGAATTCCCTTCTTTTTTGGTTCCATTGGCTGATCGTGATATAGACATTTTTTCAGGAAAGGATTACACCAAAGCTAGTAATTGGTTTGAGGGCGGACTTAAAGGAAAGGATTTCGTTTTGCCAAAGGTAACCTTTTACAATATTTCAATACCCAAGCTGAGGATTGATAACGCAGTTGTGGCAATTGGAGGAGAAGATTTGAATGAGCATTTAATCCAATATCCCGGTACGGCTCTGCCTGGAAGGCGGGGGAATGCAGTTATTTTTGGTCATTCAATTCTGCCCAGATTTTATGATCCCAAGAGGTATATCTCTATCTTTTCGCTTTTGCCTACCTTGGAAAAAGGCGATTCTATTTATGTTTATTATGATGGAGTTGAATATACTTATAAAGTTGAGGATAAATTTGAGGTTACACCATCTGATATTCAAGTCTTGGAGCAAAACACTTCTGATTCCTATTTAACTCTTGTTACTTGTGCTCCGCCCGGTGATCCGAGGAAATTAAAGCGTTTGATCGTGAGAGCAAGAATTGTTTCTCAAGAATCAGCGTCTGTGAATGATTCTTCTAGTCTATGAAAATTTTGGGGATAGATTATGGTAGGGCAAAAGTGGGTCTAGCTTTAGCTGATGATAATTTTAAATTGGCTTATCCTCTGTCGGTTTTGAGATTTAAGGAAATAAGTGATCTTGAAGAAAAAATAAAAGCAGTAGTTGAAAAGGAGGAAATTGAAAAAGTTGTCATTGGTTTGCCTGAAGGCGTATTTAGAAGAGAAATTGAAGATTTTGGCGCGCGTCTAAAAAGAGAGCTTAATATTCCTGTTGTTTTCTGGGATGAGACTTTGACCACTAAGGAAGCCCAGGCTCTTTCTATTGAAGCTGGAATAAAAAGAAAGAAGAGAAAAGCACTTGAAGATGCCTATGCTGCAAGCATTATTCTAGAAAGCTACCTTGAATCAAAAGGTTGATTTATTTTCTCCTTTTTGTTAGACTGAATTATAATGTTTAAGAATGTCATCGCGCCTATTCAAGCTTGGCTTTTATCGCAAGGTAGGTGTGTTGGTTGTGGCAAGCCCCTTTCTCAAGGTAAGAAGGAAAAATATGTTGAGGGAACAGAAAAAGTGACTTGTTCTTGTGGGCGAATTTATATCTATAACCCTAAAACAAAAACCTATCGGCGCGCTTTACTTAGTGAAGTTTAATTTGTTCTTCTAAAATTGATGAAAAAGATTATCCCTTTTTTTACCATAGGCTTGTTATTGCTTTCTTTGGGGATATTTTATTGGTGGCAAAATGCTATTTCACCTGTTAATCCTTCACAAAAGGAGACAAAAAGCTTTGTAATTAAACGTGGACTCACAGTTAGCCAAATTGGCAATAAGTTATCAGATGAAGGACTAATTAAAAGCCCTTTGGCATTTAAAATCTATTTACAATTTCAAGGGAGGTCAGATCAAATTAAAGCGGGGGAATATAAACTCTCGCCGTCTGAGAGTATGAAATCAATAGTGGAAAAGTTGATAAAAGGGCCGGATTTAGTTTGGGTCACTTTTCCTGAAGGGTTAAGAAGAGAAGAGATAGTTTTAAAGCTTGTGAATGAGCTTGAAATTAAGGATAAGGAAAATTTTTACCTTCAATTTATGCAAGCGTCAGATGGAAAGGAAGGTTTTTTATTTCCCGATACTTATCTTTTTCCAAGAGAGGTTGTTCCTGAAAAAGTAGTTAGTGTACTTTATGATAACTTCAACAAGAAAATTGCTCCTTTTCAGGAAGATATAAAAAAGTCAAATATGAGTTCAAATGAAATTATTACCTTGGCTTCAATTGTAGAAAGAGAGACAAAAACTGACGAAGAGCGGCCTCTTGTGGCAGGCATTTTAATTAAAAGACTTAAAGCTGATTGGCCTTTGCAGGTTGATGCTTCGGTTCAATATGCTGTTGCTACCAAAAATTGCAAAGCTTTTAGCACCGACTGTAAATGGTGGCCTATTTTGTCAAAAGAAGATATGTCTATTAACTCTCCTTTTAATAGCTACAAATTCAAAGGTTTGCCACCTCATCCGATTGCAAATCCTGGCCTTTCTTCAATTAAAGCGGTGATTTATCCCAAAGAGAGTGATTATTGGTTTTATCTTCATGACAAGAGCGGCAAGATCTATTTTGCTAAAACGACAGAAGAGCATAAGGAAAACATTAGAAATTATCTAGCCAAGTAAAGAATTCATAACCTAGAGACAGTGGCTTTTTTATCTCCATCTAATCAATTCTCATTTTTACAAACAAAAGTGGCCTATTTTGATTTTTAAGTTTTTTGAGTTATTTATTTTGTTATTGTAATATTAATTAATATGAAAAAACTTCTCTTATCCTGTTTAATCTTCTTCTTGTTTTTTTCCCTTTCTGAGGAAGCCTATGCTAGTAGAGAGCTTTTGGTAGACCCGAATTTTGAGAATGGGGTGGCTATAGGTTATGCTAATAATTATCCTAATGGTAAAGACTTGCAATGTATAGGAAATTGGAGGAATAAACTAATAAATTATAATCAAATAAAATGGTATTTTACTGAGATAAGCGAACGTTTTTATCTGTGTGACAACAATAATAATCCAATTGTATCGGATTCTTCAATAAATTATATCTCCCCCAATTATGGAGGAAAACAGCTTCTGATAGATAAGATAAATAAATCTGTTCGTATGTTATACAATACAGGTTGGGAATGGAGAGGTGGTTGTAATCTTTGCAAACCATGGACATTTGATGGAATAACACATTATCCCCAGTATGGCAATTCACTTACTTTCTGGCCTCATTTTCTGGTAGCGCAGTTTCTGTCATCAAGCTATGTACCTAGTCCTGATTTTCAAGGTTTGAATTCAGTTCCTGTTGCTGAGAGAGTGGAGGTAAACAAATCAGAAGGATTGATATTTCATGGAGAATTTAAGCTCAATAATTCTCAAAAGGTAAACTCCCAGTTTAACTGTCCAAATGGGGATTGGTTACCTAACACTTGTAATCAAGAGTTGTGCCAAGGTGGAAATAACAATTGTCCTCAATTCAAAGATCATGCTATTTTTTATGTTGGTTTTGTTCTTTGGAGAAAAAATTGGGATCCGGGTCAGCCTCCTAATTATCCGAATGTACTTTATCAGCTCTTACCCTTGGTTTATACCGAGGATGGAAATATAAATTTGGGTGGTGATGGGTATAATGGACAGGCTTATTTTGTGGGTGATCAATTTGGCGACAGAACTTTTTTAGCTAAATTTGGAGAAGGTTCGACAAAAAATGTCAAGAAGCTTGTAAAAGGTCAATGGACTAGTATAGAAATAGATGTCAGAGAGTTCTCAAAAGAGACCTTGGGAAGATTAAACCCTAATATTAATTTTTCAGATTATTTTGTCTCGAGTGTTCTTATTGGTTGGGAAATCTGGGGTGGCTATCAGACTGATGTGGAATTTAGGAACCTAAGCTTAATTGATAACAGTTTATCTGGAATTTCAGATATTAATGGTGATGGCAAGGTAGATATCTTTGATTACAATATTCTAATGTCTGATTTTGGTAAAACAGGAGTAGCAGGATTTGTAAAATCAGATATCAACAAAGACGGGAAAGTAGATATTTTTGACTATAATATTTTGATTTCTAATTTTGGAAAGTAGTAACAATTGTTATTGTTTTTGATTGTTATATTTTAATTAAATTAACAAAAAGTTGGAGGCAAAAAAGTTTTTGAAGAGATGATGAAGAAAATAATATTCGTGTCTTTTATTTTATTTTTATTTCTTTTTGTTGCTCCATTGTTTTCTAAAGCTTATGCCAAAAGTCTTTATGTTCGTACCGATAAATCTTACGTCTTGCCAGGTGGTTTTTATAACCTAACTGTACTTTCAAGTCGCATACCTTTTGCTGGTTACTCCGGGTTATTAGATGTGAATGTAACTAGTTGTGATCAGTCTGACAATTGTAATACCACCGTTGGGCCTTGGGGTAATTACGAAGTGAAAAATGGTTCAATTCGAATTGATATCCCTGCCAATTTTGCTCCTAGTCGCTTTCGTGCCCGCTTTAGGCCTAGAGGTAGCAATTGGGATTGGAGTAATGAAATACAGGTTAACGTCAGTACGGCCCAAGATCTTGAGAATTCACAGGAATATTGGTTATTAACTTCTCCCCCCACTAAATTTACTGTTAATAATTTTGTTGACAATAAGACTTCACAAACGATGATTGGTTTTATGTCTCCTGTGAATCTTTGTGGAGAGACAGTCCAGAGTATGTATTTTATGAAAAGCGACCCATCTGGTTACTGGGATCCCCATGTTCCTTGGTACGATAGTATTCGATCTCCTGGTTATGACAAGCTTAATTTGATGTGGCATTTGGCTTTGTGGCAGAAAAAAAGTGGTTGGGATGATGAATATCTGACTGCTTTAGGACATGAGATATATCAATACAATTCCGCTGACCCTTTTAATTTGGGGATTAATTTTAAGGTTAAAACTGGGCAGTATCGTAATAAATATCCGAATTATATTTTGTCTCCTAAGTGGGTAGGTGATGGTTGGGGTAAGGGTGGTCGAGTTGAATCTTATATGGCTAGCCCCGATGTCCCTTTTTGCAATATTTCTACTGCAGGGTCTGGTCGGCCTGGTATTTGGTCAGTCCACGTAGATCGTGTCCATTTGGATCTCCCCAAATATAGTGGTCTTGCGCTACGGTATAAATTTTACGAGGGAGGTGACAATTTTGTTGTTGACTCTAGTCAGTTGGGTTTGCGTGAAGATTGGTATTTTGTCAAAAACATGGGATTGGTCAAGATAGATGTTAAATATTTTGGGCCCAATGATGCCAAGTATGTTGTTCGAAAGCCTTGTCAGGAAGATGATGACTGTTTGATGAATGAGACTATGAAATCGCCGCACGTTAGGCTAGTGCGTTCAGATCTTTTAGATACTCAAGTTTTAGTTCCCAGTGACCTCAATAATGACGGAAAAGTAGATATCTTTGATTACAATATTCTAATATCTGATTTTGGTAAAACAGGAGTAGCAGGGTTTACAAAATCAGATATCAATAAAGATGGAAAGGTAGATATCTTTGACTATAATATCTTGGTAGGGAATTTTGGAAAATGATTTATACTTGACAAGCTTTGGTTTTTATATTTTAATGTGTTTAACATATAAAACATGGCATTAAAGGTTAAAGTCAAAAGAAGTCTTAAGAGTGTCATCTCTGATCTTCCTTCTCCTTTACGTTCTTTCTTATCTTTATTTTTTGTTACTCTAATGCTTGTAGGTGTTGGAGTTGGGGTAGTAGCACTAAAGAATAGTCAAGAAATGAAAGTTGGTGCTCAAGGAGCTGTTCTTTCTCTTCTTGGCCCTGTTGATAATATTATTCCTGATCCTGGTCAACAATTTAGTGTTGACATTTATGTAGATACCCAGGGGTTGAAAGTTAGTGCTGCTGATTTAAAGATAAAATACGATCCCAATGTTATGGAAGGGGTGAGTGTAGAAAGTGCCGACTTCTTGCCTGTAGTCTTGGTTCCAGGGAAGGTTGATAACAGTACGGGTATGGCATCTATTACCCTTGGAGCGAATCCTTCTGACCCAGTTTCGGGTAATGCTGTTGTTGCAAAGCTTAAATTGAAACCCAAGACGAAAACACCAACTACAATTTCTGTTGATAATTCAAGTGCTGTAGCTGCAATTGGTTCAGAAGGTAATGTTATCAGCCAATTTGGAAGTCTAAATCTTGGTCTTCCTACTTCGACTCCTGTTACAACTCCAACAGTTGCTGCAACTCCGCATAATACGGCTACTCCTTCGTCCTTGCCTACGATGGTTCCTACTCCTAAACCTTCACCATCTCCTACCCCTATTAGCAATCAGTTAGGAGTAGAACAAATAGTAGCCAATAAGTCTTATGTTATTCTTATAGGAAGAAATCTCGGAGGGGTGGGCAATAAAGTTTTGGTATCGATTAAATACAGATATCGTTCTGAAGGGGGTAGAAAATGGTGGGAAGATCTGATTTCTTCTGGTTGGCAGTGGTTTACTTATGAGGGTATGCATACTGTTATTGGAGAAGGAGAAAGGGAAGCTATCTATATCTCATCTGCTAGTCTTCCAAACTTTAACACAAATCAAAAAATATCAAAATATGAGATCAAAATTACTACAGGAGTTGTTCCTACTCCTTTACCAACAGTCAAGTCAACAGTTAAACCAAGACCAATCCCTGCTCCTACCAGGATACCAATTTGGCAAAGGCTCTTTTCTAGAGATAGGGATTGAGAAAATAAAATCGCTGTTAGTCTTTATATACTCCAATTTATCTTTGTTGTTATAATGGGTGAGATATGAATTTGAGGATGAAGATTATTATCTATCTTTCTTTGATTATTCCTTTTTATTTTATATCCTCTAAATCAGTCTTAGCCTCATTTCCTAGTGGTCATCTGGAGAAGGCTGATGGTGGAATAATTGCTGGTTGGGCTAAGGATGACGACTTTGATGGAAGTATTCCCGTACATATTTATATTGATGGCAAACTTTACGAAGATATCCTAGCCGATCTTTTTAGAAGTGATGTTGGAAAGCATTCCTTCTACTATAATTATGCGTCTCTGGGTGGAGGTAACCATACAGTCGAGGTATATGCTATAGGAGTAGATAGTTTTGGTCATCCAAATGGAGAGAATCCACTTTTAGGCAAGGCTAGTATTAACGAAGGATGTAGCAGATTAACTGGAAGCGCAGTGGAATGGTGTCAAGGCAACCTTAATTATTGGATAAATAGGCAGAAAGATACAACTTATCTTTGGAATAAATATATTCGTATTGGCATTGACAATTCTTATGGAGGTCTGATCTCACAATTGTATTCTGAGGATAGATCTTCTAATTTAGTTGATGAACATGGTGGATCTGCTATCCAGATTTCTTTGTATGGTTATGATCTTAGTAAGGGTAATACGGGAGCTTGGTTTGTAGCGGATGGCAGTAATTGTAATAAGTATAGTTCTGAAGCTGAATGTAAAAATGCCAATTTACAAAAAAGTTGTGTGCAAAGAGCAGCTGCAAATGGAGCTCATACAGCTGATTGTATTGTAGTTAAGCCGTGTAGTAATAATCATGTTGATGCTGGTTTCCCTTTCAATCCAATTCAAGCGCAGGCAGTAGACTGTAAATGGGACGATTCAACTAACGATGTTGACTACTCTGCTAGTTGCGGCAGTAATTGTTGGGAGGTAAAGTTAGACAATCCGGCTAATTATTCAAAATCTAGCAGTTTTGATGGATTAACAATTATTCAAAGAGTTAGTTTAGGTGATGTTTATGCTAAAGTAGATTACGATCTAAAATATAACGGCCCTTTTACTTTAAGTAATCACTTTCAAGAAATCCCTGCCTTTTTTACTGCTGGTGATATTAGTGGATACTTCTATTTTTATAACGGCAAACAACCTTGGAAGTTTGATAATGTGGCGGAAATCAAGAGAGAAAGTATAGGTATAGGAAACGGCAACAGTAAGGCTTTAGCTTTTCCCAACTTTAACTTGGGACAAGACGTATTGAAGCCATACGACTCAAGCAGAGAATACTGGATGGGTGTTTGTAGTAGTGATAAGACAAAATGCGTAACCATAGCTACTTTTAGCAGAGATGTGCAGAGCACTACCTTACAGGTCAATGAGAATACGACTGCCTATATTGCTCCTATGGGTTATTTTAATCTTTATCCTGGAATGGAAAAGAAAATAAGCTTGTATATTTTTCCTTACAAGTATGACAAGGTTATAAATGGCAAATCAATAAGACAAAGAATTTACGAATTAGCAACTAATGAAGGCGTAAATCTTTCCTCATCGGATCTAAATAATGACGGAAAAGTAGATATCTTTGATTACAATATTCTAATGTCTGATTTTGGTAAAACAGGAGTAGCAGGATTTACAAAATCAGATATTAATAAAGATGGAAAGGTAGATATTTTTGACTATAATATTTTGATTTCTAATTTTGGAAAATGAATTGGAAGTTAGAAGATTTGAAATAATAGTTTTGGTGATTTTAAGAACAAAGAAGATGGTTTCTATATAATTAGGTCTTTTTTGCTATGTTATATTTAGGAAGAAAAATATTACTTTTTATTAGCGTCTTTATTCTTCTTTTATTTTCTGGTTCATTAGCTGTTTCAGCAGAATCTGCTTATCCAATAACAGGAACTTTTATAATGTTGGATCCTACCGATAGTAAAGATTTTAGTGGTAAAAAGTGGCTTTCTAATATGAGTGATTTGGGTATTGATACAATTGTTATGCTAGCTTCTTCTTGGATAGATACAAATAATTATAGAATTAATTTTATTTGGAATGATAATAGCCTTTTTAAGAAAGTTACTGATGCAGCCTTTATTGATTTCGGAATGGATGTTTATTTTGGTTTGGAAGCAGGTCCAAATTTATCAGAAGTCCAGAGAGTTATTGGAGATGGAAAAATTCCTCCTTTTCAGTCTGTTTCTGATGTTTCTCTATATACTGCGGAGAATCTTGAGAAGTGGATTAAGGATAATTATGGTTCTGAGGTTTGGAATAATAAGGTAAAAGGTTTTTACCTGGGTTGGGAAGATGGGGTTGGTGGAAGTGTAGATTTATACAAAAGTATTTCTCAGAAGGTTAAACAAAAGTATCCTAACAAGGAAACGCTAATATCGCCTTGGAAAAGGAATAATTGGTCTTACGATAGACTTAAGAAAGCTTTTATTGATTATTATAGTGTTGGAATTGATATCATAGCTCCTCAGGATGGTATAGGAGCAGGTTTAACTACCGACTTTGAGGTTAATTCTACTCATTTTAAAGCCTTGCATGATGCAGTGGTTAATTTTCCTGGTAAGAAAGCTTGGGCCAATGTGGAGACCTTCAGACCAGTGTGTTTGCCTCCAAGATGTCCGGGTGGAGTTTTTGAACCAACAACTATAGCTACATTATCCAAACAAATTTCATCCTCTAGACCTTACGTTATGAAGCAAATTACTTGGATTTTTCAACACAATCTCTCAACAATTGATGATTTTTACCAAATGCAAAGTTGGAGCAACCAGTATACATTGGATAATGCTAAAAAGAGACAAAAGTTAAGGGCAGATTATATCAAGATTTACAATCCAAGCGCTCTTTATGTTGATAGATATTCCTTGAGTGGTAACAATATTAGAGTCGGAGGTAATCTTGGAACAGTTGGTAAGGAAGTAAATCTTATAGTATCTTATTTTGATAGCCAAAAGAAGCTACAAAAAATTTATACTAATACACCAGTCTTACAGGAAGATGTTCAGGTGACTTATATACCTTTGAATAAGATGCCCGATTTTAAAGAATTGTTTATAGTCTCTATCCCTGATTGGAGTTCTGGTAGAAGTTCTCTGGAGGCTGATCTAAATAATGATGGTAAAGTCAATATATTTGACTACAATATCTTAGTCTCTAATTTTGGTAAAACAGGAACTTCTGGCTTTATTTCAGCTGATATCAACAAAGATGGGAAGGTAGATATCTTTGACTATAATATTTTGATTTCTAATTTTGGTAAATAAATACCTCTTGACAGATGAAAAAAGGAAGATATAATCACGCTTAGGCGTAGTGTTTCTTACGCTCCTTTGGTTGTTCCCATTTTGGGATTTTTTTGTGTGCATTTTTGGTAGCCAAAGGAAATAAACCTTGGCAATGAA
>Ga0078972_1011303_pt1 | contig 16067 bp, 11 predicted proteins | sample YelNatPaOPGAMG01_FD_67568 | JGI IMG/M metagenome (GOLD analysis project Ga0078972, IMG submission 67568) | Hot spring thermophilic microbial communities from Obsidian Pool, Yellowstone National Park, USA - OP-RAMG-01 (SPADES assembly) (version 2) | ecosystem: Environmental > Aquatic > Thermal...
TGGCGAATGCCGAGGCCGAAAGGCCGCGAGTTGAGGCTGAGATGGCTCTCCACAGGGTCACTAAAACATTCAAGGAGCGCAAAGAGAACGGGGAATGGCTTGGGAGGTTTTCGGGAAAGAATGGAAACAAAAATGGGTTATTCTAAAAACCTGACATCTCCCGCACAGGGTTATTTTTTGAGGGGTTTCCCTAGCATCTTCCTGAGATAATGGCCCGTATAAGACCCCTCGCATTCCGCCACGCTCTCAGGCGTTCCTTCAGCTACGAGATAACCGCCCTCATCCCCTCCTTCGGGGCCGAGGTCAATCACCCAGTCCGCTGACTTGATCACATCAAGCTGGTGCTCAACAACTATTATGGTGTTGCCCATGTCGCGAAGCCGAAGTAGGACATCTATGAGCTTGGCTATGTCGTGGAAGTGAAGGCCCGTTGTTGGCTCATCAAGAATATAGAGGGTGTGGCCCGTTGGGGTCCTGGAGAGCTCCTTTGAGAGCTTCACCCGCTGTGCCTCGCCCCCGGAAAGGGTCGTGGCTGGCTGGCCGAGCTTTATGTAGCCTAGCCCAACATCCTGAAGCAGGCTCAGCTTCTTCGCTATGCGAGGAATATCCCTGAAGAGCTCCGCGGCCTCGTCAACGCTCATATCCAGGACATCCGCTATGGATTTTCCCTTGAATCTAATCTCAAGGGTCTGCTCGTTGTAACGCTTGCCGTGGCAGACCTCGCACGGAACATAGACATCCGGCAGGAACTGCATCTCTATACGGATATATCCATCGCCCTGACACGCTTCGCACCTTCCGCCCTTGACATTGAAGGAGAAGCGTCCCGGGGAATAAGCCCTGGCCCTGGATTCGGGGAGAGAGGCAAAGAGCTCGCGAATGTGGGTAAATACTCCAATGTATGTTGCGGGGTTTGACCTCGGTGTCCTGCCTATGGGGCTTTGATCAACACTGACCACCTTGTCAATGTGCTCAAGTCCCTCTATGGCATCGTGATCCCCGGGAGCACGCTTTGAGCCGTAAAAGTGCTTCCGGAGCGCCCTGAAAAGGGTGTCGTTTATGAGGGAGGATTTGCCGGAACCGGAAACTCCTGTGACAACAGAAAAAAGCCCAAGGGGAAACCTCACCGTGATGTTCTTCAGGTTGTTCGCCCTCGCGCCGCGGATGACGAGCCAGTTTTTTCCCGGCGGCCTTCTCCTCTGAGGGACGGGTATGCTCAGCCTTCCAGAGAGGTATTGTCCCGTAATGGAGTCAGGGTTACTGGCGATATCATCGGGGGTTCCCTGCGCAACAACCCTTCCGCCCTTTTCGCCAGGCCCAGGCCCAAGGTCTATCACCCAATCCGCCGACCTTATTGTGGTCTCATCGTGCTCAACAACGATCACAGTGTTCCCGAGGTCGCGAAGGCGCTTGAGGGTTGCTATAAGCCTACCTGTATCCCTGGGATGCAGGCCTATTGAGGGTTCATCAAGGATATAGAGGACTCCGGTGAGGCCGGAGCCTATCTGGGTAGCCAGACGGACACGCTGTTCCTCTCCCCCGGAAAGGGTTTCCGTAGGCCTCTCTAGGGTGAGATAACCGAGACCAACATCCAGAAGAAACCCAAGTCTCGCAGTGAGCTCCTTGATTATCTGTCTCGCTATGAGGGCCTCACGCTCGGAGAGCCTCAGCCCCTCCAGGAACCTGAGCGCTGACCGCACATCCATGAGGGTGAACTCGTATATGTTGAGCTCTCCTATCCTCACGGCGAGCGCTTCCGGTCTGAGCCTGGCCCCGTGACAGGAGGGGCAAGGGTCGTGGACCATGTATCTCTCTATCTCCCTCCTAACCCAGTCCGAATCCGTCCTCTGGTATCTTCTCCAGAGCCAAGGGATTACCCCCTCCCACCAAGAGTATGTTCCAGGGGTATCGAGGCCACGGTAGTCCTCTTCCCTCTCAACCCCGTATAGGATCACATTCTTAAAGGCATCAGGCAGGTCAACCCAAGGGCACTCAAGGTCAACCTCGTAGCGGGCCGCGAGGGTATCCAGCCTGGCCAGCAGTGTTGGAGGCGGCTCTCCCCAAGGCCTTACCGCGCCCTCAAGTATGGAGAGCTCCGGGTCGCCGATTATGAGATCCGGATCCATCTGGGTTATCACACCGAGCCCGTCGCAGGTCTGACAAGCGCCGTATGGGGAGTTGAAGGAAAAGAGCCTTGGTTCCAGCTCCTCAAGCGAAAACCCGCACGAAGGACACGAGAACTTCTCCGAGTAGGTCTTCTCGCGTCCGTCCATGACCACTGTTACGAGGCCCCCGGTCTCCCGGAGGGCGGTCTCTATTGCCTCAGCGAGCCTCGGCCTGTCGCCGTCGCCTCTTAGGATGAGCCTGTCAACCACTGCCTCTATTGTGTGCTGTTTGTAGCGTTCAAGCGCGGGGGCCTCCTCCAAGAGGTAAAGCTTTCCGTCAATCCGTGCCCTTATGTATCCGCGTTTTTCCAGGTTGGCTAGAAGCTCCTTGTATTCGCCCTTCCTCCCGCGCACCACCGGCGCTAGGATAGCTACCTGGCTGTCGTTTGCCCGGGCCATCGTATCGCGGATTATCTCGTCTGCGCTCCACCTCTCAAGGGGCAGGTTGCAATTAGGGCAGTGTGCTTTTCCTATCCTGGCGTAGAGGAGCCTGAGGTAGTCGTATATCTCCGTGACAGTGGCAACGGTTGAGCGCGGGTTTCTTCCGGCCTTGCGCTGTTCTATAGCGATAGCGGGCGAAAGCCCCTCAACATAGTCAAGGTCCGGCTTTTCCATGAGCCCGAGGAACTGCCTCGCGTATGCGGAAAGGGACTCAACATATCTCCTTTGGCCCTCAGCGTAAAGGGTATCAAAAGCGAGGGAGGATTTCCCTGAGCCTGAGAGGCCTGTTATCACAACGAGCTTGCCCCTAGGTATGTCCAGGTCTATGTTTTTCAGGTTGTGCTGGCGCGCGCCGCGCAGTCTTATGAACTCAGGCTCCATTGGGATAGATATTATAACCCCGGAAATGGCTTGCTTGCAAGGAAAGCAGTGTTTCGGCCGCCCTTTTATAACCCTGCCGCGCTCGCCCGCCTCCTCAAACAGGGGAAGGGGACCTTCTGCACAGTGCGCGGCGGCCGATCAATTCAATATAATATTGAATATGACCGAAAGAGACTTTTTCGTTCACGAGACCGCTGTGGTTGATGAACCTTGTGAAATAGGCAAAGGAACAAAGATCTGGCATTTCTCCCACATCATGGCCGGGGCCAAGATAGGCGAGAATTGTGTCATAGGACAGAACTGCTTTGTGGGCGGAAGGGCGGTTATCGGCAAAGGCGTAAAGCTCCAGAACAATGTCTCGGTATATGATCTGGTTACCCTTGAGGACTATGTCTTTGTCGGGCCTTCTGCGGTGTTCACCAACGATCTCAACCCGAGGGCAAAATTCCCCAAGGGAGGCCAGTGGGTTCCGACCCTGGTCAAGGAGGGCGCGAGCATAGGCGCGAACTCAACGATCCTCTGCGGGATAACCATAGGGCGCTGGGCCATGGTGGGCGCTGGCGCTGTTGTGGTTAGGGATGTCCCGGACTACGGCATAGTCGTCGGGAACCCGGCGAGGCTCGTGGGCTACATGTGCGAGTGCGGCCTCCGGCTATCATTCTCTGGGAACGAGGCAACCTGCTCCTGCGGAAGAAGATACCGGATGGATGAGGGAGTTGTGCATAAGCTCCCCAGTTGAAAAATAACCCCTGTGCGCTTCATAATATATCCGGATATATCCGGAACGGAGGTTCAGTATGTTTGCGCACATTCTCTTACTTGGAACCGTAGGAGGCATAGGGCTTTCGTCGTATAGCCCTAACCCGGACCCCAGCCTTACAGATCCGAATACCGAATACGCTATACTGGTCTTCAGGGACATGATAACCGATAAAGAGAAAGCCGCTCTCTCGGGCCTCGGAGTAATCCTTTACAACTACATACCAGAAAATGCCTTCCTGGCAAAGGTGCCCAGAGAAAAGAGGAACGATGTCCTGTCGCTGAATTTCATATCGGATCTCATCCCATATCATCCCGCATACCGGATTCAGCCTGGAACCGGCTCCCTTGACCACGAGAACCCGAAATACCTTGATGACTGCTATATCCTTGTCAGCTTCTTCCCAGACGCCGACCTGGCAAAGTCTAAGACGAAATTTCTCGGCCTTGGGGCTGAGATCCTTTACTCCTCGGAAGGATACGAACCCAGGATGAGGCTCAGGGTCCCCAGGTCTAGCGCGCACGAAGCCATAGTTGGCATAGCGAAAACCGAGGGCGTCATGTGGGTCCAAGAGGAACCGGAAAGCTACCTTCTCAACAACAACACCCGCTGGTCCTTCCAGACCCACACCCAAGGTGATAGCCTCATATGGCGTCACGGGCTTCACGGCGAGGGCCAGGTAATCGGAATGCTGGATTCGGGCCTTGATTACTTCCACTGCTTCTTCAGGGATGAGAGCAACCCCATAGGCCCCAACCACAGAAAGGTTCCGTTCTACAGGGTCTATAACTCCAGCGGGGACGATTTTGCATCCTGCGATCAGGACCACGGAACGCACGTTGCTGGAACCGCGGCCGGAAACGACATATATGACGGAAACCAGCAATATAACGGCATGGCATACATGGCGAAGATAGGGTGCGGCGATGTTCAGGGCAACGACTCGTGGGCGTGCACCATGGGATCTTTGGACATAAATTCTGACCTCTACACCATATACTCCGATTTCTTCGGATACGGCGCGAGGGTGATGACCAACTCGTGGGGTTCATCCTCAACGAGCTACGACACATACGCTCGCGATGTGGACAGGTTCATGCACGACAACCCGGACGCGCTCGTGATATTCGCGGCCGGCAACTCAGGCCCCAATTACCACACGGTAGGAACGCCTGCCTGCGCGAAAAACTGCGTTGCGGTTGGAGCGGACGCCCCTTTCCCCAACGATAACTCCATAGCCAGCTACTCAAGCAGGGGCCCCGCTTATGACGGCAGGACAAAGCCAGCAGTCACAGCGCCAGGGGGCGACGCTAACAACGGCGGTTACATAAACTCCTCGGACAACAATCCCAATCAGCAACCCTCCTGCAACATACAGGGCAACCCCTTCCAGGGAACCTCAATGGCCACACCCGTAGTGGCTGGGGCCGCGGCCATCATAAGGCAGTACTACACCGAGGGCTGGTATCCAACAGGCCATCCGGTGCCGGGAAATGCCTTTATCCCACAGGGCTCGCTTATAAAAGCTACCCTCCTTGCCTCGGCTGTCCGGATGAGCGGGGTCTCCACAGCCCCCATAGACAGCACTCAGGGGTTTGGGAGGATACTCCTGGACGAGGCCCTCTACTTCGGAGGGGACGAGACCATCCCTAAGGAGATGTTCGTGGTTGACGATAGGGTTGGCCTTTCAACAGGGGGACAGCACCAGTATCAGGTTAATGTTGACGATCCTTCCATGGGGTTCAAGGCGGTCCTCGTCTGGACCGATGCCCCTGCGGCAGAGGGCGCTAACCCAGCCATAGTTAACAACCTTGACCTTGAGGTTATGACCCCGAGCGGAACTCTCTATCGCGGCAACAACCTCTCAAACTACGAGTCTCAGCCGGGCGGAACAGCGGATGCCAAGAATGTTGAGGAGATGGTGAGAACATCCACCGCTGAGACGGGGACCTACACGATAACGGTGCGCGGCACGAGTGTCCCCCAAGGACCCCAGCCTTACAGCCTGGTAGTCCTCGCCGGACTGGCCAGCGTCCCTGTCTATGATAAGGGCCCGGTGCCCGGAAGGCTCTTCCTGAGGAGCCCTGGGATCGTAAGAGGAAAGGCGGTTGTAAGCTTTGGTATCCCGAAGGAATCGGATGTGAGGCTCTCGCTCTACGATGCGGCGGGAAGGCAGGTCGCTGTTCTCGCTGAGGGTAGAATGGAGGCTGGCTCCTATACGGTTGAGCTGGAGGCCTCGCGCCTGGGCCAGGGGGTATATTTCCTGCGTCTCGTTTCGGGTAAGGACTCAGCGGTAACGAAGACCGCGCTGGTAAAGTAAAGGAAAATTGGAAAGTAGCCCGGCCCGGCGCCTTTTGGCCCGGGCCGGGTTCTTGCACGATAATATGCTCGTGAGGGAAGTGGCGGTTGCCACAGCCTTTGTGGTTTTACTATTGGACTGCACTCCCAAAAGGGGACTTGAACAACCGGCGGAGCTGATGCTCTACGGCGCCGAGCGCAAGCTCACAGAAGGGGACCTTCAGGGGGCAATAGAAATCTACAGGGAGATAATTAGGGCCGTGAACGCGCCCGAGGCCTGGTTCGGAATGTCGGGTGCGTTTCTGGCTAAGGGCGATACTGACAGCGCTATATCCGCCTATTTCAACGGCATACTGGCCCAAGAGCAAAGGGAGCACTCGGACCCTTACTACTGGATGAGGATGGGCTACTGGTATAGCAGGTCAGGGGAAAAAGAGAAAGCGCTTAAGGCGTTCAATAAGGCCCTTGAGCTTAATCCGTCCGACGCGAAGGCCTGGAACAACATCGGGGTTGTCTATCACGAGGAAAAGGATTATGAGAAGGCGATCCCTTACTTCAAAAAGGCAATAGCGCTTGACCCATCTGACCAGAGGTTCTGGTATAACCTCGGCCTCGCCTATCACTACATAGGTGCATACGACGACGCGATCGCGGCCTACAACGCTTCGCTTCACATAGAGGAAGCCAGGGCAAAGGTCTGGAACGACCTCGGCGTGACCTACAGGGTAATGGGGAAGCTGGAAAAAGCTCTGGCCTGCTATGACAGGGCCTTGGCCCTGGCGCCTGAGGACCCTGACATATGGTTCAACAAGGGAATACTGCTTGACAGGATGGGGAAAGAAGAGGAGGCGATGTATTGCTACATGAAATGGGCGGAGCTCGCAGTGTCCTGGAAGGCTTACCTTTACGCTGGGAAAAAGGCCGCGGATCTGAACAAGTTTCCCTTGGCTTGGACATTGCTTGACAAAGCCCTTTACTATAAGCCGACGAGCACGCTGGTCTGGTCAGCGAGGGTCTACGCGGGCTGGAAGGATGGCGGCAAGGCAAGGGCTAGCGAGGAGCTGGCCGCTTCGGAGAGGTATATCGGCAAGATACCAGAAAAAGAGATCCGGGAAAGGGCCCTCAAGATGACCTCGCGACTGGTTAAAAAGGTAAGGGCTATCTTTTAATCCTGACCCGCGATACCCCGTAGAGAATCAGTGTTTCTTTTTCCTGGACAAGGCCACACGGTTTATAGCCCACAGAATCAAACCCGCGGCAACCCACTGCACGACCGCTGTTGCTATGGTGAATCTCCCGAATGGGTTCCACCAGGGCTCGCCCCAGCTCAGGGACTGCCAGAACCACCAGCCCATGAGAAAGACGAACGAGACGGGCACCGCTCCAACCAGGAATATCCAGAGAAACCAGGCCGGAACCGGAAAATCCGAGACCTCGTTTATCTCCGAGGACATCCTCTTTATCCCGTAGCGGACCGATGCAATGACGAAGAATACTCCGGACAAAAGTAGGCCGAGGCCCCAAACCCAGTCCTGATTCTTGAAGAAATCCACCGAGAGGGCTGACGGGATGCCCAACAAGAACATTATGCCTCCCACGAGCCAAGTTGCCTTGGCCCTCGGAACCCCCCAGTCCATAACCACCCTTACGGGCAATTCAACGAGGGAGATCAGCGACGCCACAGCGGCCAGAAACAGGCCCAGGAAAAAGAGAACGGCCAAAACGCTACCCAGGGGTAGCCGGGTGAGGAGCACGGGTAGCCAGACGAAGGAAAGCCCCTCGTTTCCGGAGGCGAGAACCCCCATGGCCTCGCTCTGGGAAAGAAAAACAAACACGGTCGGGATTATGGCCATTCCAGCAACCAAGGAGGCTATGTTGTCCGAAAGCCCTATCAGAAGCGAATTCAAGGCTATGTCCTCCTTTTCCTGGGTGTAGACAGCGTAGGTCAGCAGAAGTCCCCACCCAGCGCCTATGCTCCAGGCTGACTGGGTGAAGCCCGCGAGCCATGTCCTGGGAGAGAGGATAAACTCCCTTTTGATGGAGAAGAGATAAACCAGGCCCTTTGAGGCTCCGGGGAAGGTTAGGACAGCCACGGCGAGTATAACCAGGATGATGAAAAGCGCGGGCATCATCACTGTGTTTGCGAGCTCTATCCCCCTTGATATCCCTCTGGCCACAACAACAAGAACGAAACCGAGGGATATTGCCTGGAAGAGCACGGTCCACGGCGTGCCAACGAACCCGTTCCAGATGGCCTGCGCGGCAGCCGGGTCAAGGCCGGCAAACCCCGGCCAAACGCTCATCACTAGGTATCTCAGACACCATCCCGTCACGACAGCGTAGTAAAAGGCTATGGCAGTGGATACGAGGGCAACGAAACCCCCTATCCAGGCGTTCCTCTCTCCGAGGACCTCCGCGAATGTTGCTACAACCCCTTTCCTGCTGTGCCTTCCCAGAACCATCTCCGCGAGAAGAAGGGGGAACGACCACACGAGTAGCGCTAGCATCCATGTTATCACGAGCGCCCCCCCGCCCTCGGAGCCAGCAACCCTTGGGAAACGCCATATATTTCCCGTGCCCATTGCCATTCCTAAAGAAGCGAGTATAAAACCTAGCCGGCTAGTGAACTGCTCCTTCTTGGCCATAGGAGGAAATTATATCGCAGGAGAGGATTCGCGCGCCCGACTGAGCCGAACCTAACTCACCTGCTCTATCATGTCAGCCTCTCGCAGGGCAAGGAAGAGCTCGCGAATATCATCGAGGTTAACCAAGGGGTACTCCGCGGCGAGAAACTCCATTATCTCCTGAAAGCTCCGCCGGCCGTTCGTAAGGAATACGGCCTCAACAACTCCGCGGGCATACTCCTGGTCTCTGGTTATCCGTTCAACAAACCTTCTGTGGGCATCAGGGTTGCTCGCGAAGAATGTCCTCATATAGAGGGGCGCCTTGAAATTTCTCCTATAGACCGGCCCGCCAACCGTGAAGAAAAGGTCATCTATACCGAACCTCTTAGCCAGCTCCGCGAAACCCCGGTCCACCTCAGCCACGACCCTGTATGGCTCCTCCCTTGTCACGGCATAGGATAACGCGCCCTCCCTTCTCTGAGCCCATAGAAGGGATAGCCTTTCAGGAGAGGACCCCCCCGCCTCTGCTGAAAGGCGTTTTTCGGCGCAGTCAATGAGGTATTTTATAACGCGATTGACCATGTCGTGCTCCCAGGAAACCAGCCAGAGCGCGGTTGATGCCACAGCCCCAACAATCGCCATTTCATCCGGAGAGACCTTATCGGGGGTGTCCCCGGATGAGTGATAATACAGGTCCGGCCAGTGCCCTATCATGGTAGTTGGAACCCCGATGGTGGGGTCAGAAAGGATGTAGTGGTCAGACCCCCCGTTAAAATCCCGCACCTCAAATGCCCAGGAATCCGGGAGCTTCACTGCCTTTGATCGCGCAAGCTCATCCAGGAGCGCGGCTACCAAACAGCCCATAAAACAGGGTATACTCCAGGGCGTCATCTCTACTATTAGCGGCCCCTTGGTTATTTCCTGATTCTCGCCAACCATGTCAAGGTCTATGCCGGTCAGAAACATCCTGACCATGTCCGGCTTCTCGTGAGCGAGGGCCACTGTCCCGAACATCTCCGGAACCCAAAGGAAGGTGAGGGTCTTGGAGGGTTGGGGGAGATCGCCCTTTGCAATAAGCCTGTAGAATGTAATCGCCATCTCTGCCGCGAGCGCGGCGCCGGAGGCGTTATCGTTAGCCCCGGGGGATGGGTGGCACAGGTGGGCGACGACCACGGGCCCATCGGGGTCCCTGCCGGGTATCCTGGCTATGAGAACCCTGCCCTTGCCCTTGAAGTTTTCGGCATCCGCTATAACCTCAACCTCCAGAGGCCCCCTGCTGAGCCGCCTCCTTATGTCCCTCGCGGCTCGGTGGGTTATGGTGAAGGCCGCGCCGGCCTCCCCTATATTGGGGAACATCCCGGCGTAGGAGTAAAGGTCAGGGAGGAGGAATTTTGTCCTGCCTATGGACTTGTTCTCCGCTGGCATAAAATCAAAGAGAATGCACCGAGCGCCATATTTCTCAACCGCAAGCGGATATACGAGGGACGGATGGCCTGTGGCCAAAACCACCTTGCCCCTTACATCCTGTTTGTAATCGCTCTCCTTTGTTCCTGTGGCAACGCTAACTAAGGGAAACCTCCCATGGATTGACGAGGAGCCGGGAACGAGGCATATTGGGTTTTTGGAGTAATCGCATATGACAATAGGGTTTTTTGTCAGCAGGGTTACCCTCCCCCCCTTGGCCTCCCAGGCTGGAGGCATTTTCCAAGTCCAGTAATAGGTTTCGCCGTCCAAAGGGAATTCAAAAACCTCGTTCTCAATACCCGCAAGGTTTAACTGCCCTTTGAGGAAGTCAAGGGCCGCGTCGTAGCCGGATGACCCTCTGATCCTATGGAATTCCACGAGAGAATGGAGGAATTCCATAGCCCTGCCGCGTTCTATATTTTGCAGGAAAAACCTTATTTGCCTCAGCATTGCCTCAATTATAGCTTTTTTGCTGATAGCCGGTCAACCGCACGCGCTAGCTTAAAATTATACCCAACCTTAACACTAAAACCCTAATTTAGGCGGCCCGGATCGCAGAAACCCGCATAAAGGGCGAGTTCCTGGATTTTGTTCAGAACAGGAAACAGCCGGTCATGGCTGACTCTAGGACAATAAAACCCATCCTTAATAATGCGACAGAGGGATGGGCTCAGCTGGATACACCTAGATCGTTGGAGTAAAGATGAGCACACGAGGCCGTGGAGGCAGTAGCAAAATCTACTGAGATAAGGACAAGCCTGAGCTCTAGGTCAAGGGGGTTGTAGTAGCAACTTTTCACGCCTAAATGTAAGCTAAATCGTTAATTGACACTTACAAAAAACCGGGGTTTCAAAGTTGAGGCTAAGGGTAGCCCTCTAAGGAATCCTGGGCTTGCGTTCGGTATATCCTCTTCACCCTCCTGCCTATCCCAGTAAGGATGTCGTAGGGGATTGTTCCAGCCTGCTCCGCTAGCTCCAAAGCCGTTATCTCCTCGTCTCCGTCCTTACCTATTATGGTAGCCACATCCCCGACCTGAGGGAGAGGTTCCTCTGAGGCATCAACCATGACCGAGTCCATACAAACCACGCCCCTTATCCTTCTTCTTTTTCCCCTTATTATTACCTGGCCTCTGTTGGCGAGAGCGGGCGGGAAGCCATCCTCGTATCCAACCCCCACAACCGCTATCCTTCTTCTCTTTCCGGGAACGAAAAGGGACCTGTATGAGACCCCGTGGCCGGGGGGAATCTCCTTTACCTGGATTACCCTGGCTCTGAGGGCAAGGGCAGGCGTAAAATCAAATTCACCAGCATAAGAGGGGTCCGGCGGGCACCCGTATAAAGCTATGCCTGGCCTCACGCCATCAAGCCGGGTCTGAGGGAACCTGATGAGCGCGGGCGAGCTCGCCGCGTGCCTCAGAACGCCCGGGGGCAAGGTTTTAGTCAAAGCGAGGAATGTCTCCATCTGGGCCATGGTCGCGTCCTCATCGGAGCCTTTGGAGAAATGCGTGAAGACCCCTTCAAGCAAGAGCTCAGGACACGAGAGCACCTCCTCCAAAGCAGAGGGAAACTCATCCGGCAGGAAACCCGTCCTTCCCATGCCGGTGTCTATCTCCATGTGAACCCTGGCCCTTTTGTTGAGGGCCTTAGCCGCCGAACGAGCCGCGGCGAGGCTTTCTGGGGAGCTGACGCTCAGGATAGCGCCCGCGGCCAGGGCTTCCCTCGCGCCCTCCTCGTCCGGAATGGGATAAAGGATAAGAAGGGGCTTTTTTACTCCGTAGCTGAGGACCTGGAGGGCCTCGTTCACGGTAGCGACAGCGAAGGCATCCGCCTCATCCATGCGCTTCACGGCCTCTTTGACCCAGTGGCCGTAGGCGTCAGCCTTGATTACCGCTATTATCTTTCGGCTCCCTACGAGTTTCCTTATCTGGAGGAGGTTGTGGCCGAAGGCATCCGGGTTTATGTCGCACCAGCAACGATTTGGCATAGTTATTTAGGGTTTGCCCCCGCAAATAACCCTATACCGAAAGAGAGAAGAACGGACCTCCTCCCTGGGTAAGCCCTCGTGAAACCGACAAAGCCAAACCTCGCCCTTTCCCCTGGGTAGAAAAGCAAGCCGTCAGCCTGCGCCACGCATCCGAGACCCCGCTCAGATCCCTGTGAGTGGGTCCTGAAAAGAAGCGAGGGCCCCACGGAAAACCCAAGGCTGAATATCCTTCCGGGCGAGAAGGAAAGGCCACCCGCGAGCGAAAGCACTGTGGCGTGATAAAAGCCATCGCCCCTGGAGCGAAAATCCTCGGCAAGGAGCCTCCCTGAGAAGGCTCGCTCGCTCGCGCTCAACTCGGCCCAGTAGCCTATCTGAGAAACATCGCCGGTCTCTCCGGATGGCAAGGAGAAACCCAGGGCCATGCCAGGCGCCAGAGATAGTAAGAATAAGACACAGTTCATTACCCTTTCACCGATACCGAAAGCCCATCAAAGAGCGCGTAGGGCAGGAGGAAGGTCCCGTGCGGCTCTCTATCTGCTGTGAGGGCGATGATCCTATGGCTGTCCTCGTAGAAGTTCCCGGCGATCATCGCATCCTTTACCCTCCCCGCAAGCTCCCCGCGGGCTATCACGAAACCCAAACCAACATTGAAGGAGAAATCCCCGGCCATCATGTTGCTCTGGCCGCCGCCTATGGGGTTATAGACTATTAATCCTTCATCAACCGAGCGGATCATCTCCTCAAGGGTCATTGAGCCGCATTTCATAACTATGTTGGTGAAACCGGGGTAAGGCAACTGCTTGTAGCTGGCCCGAGCCGCTGAACCTGTCGGCTCCTTGCCCAGCTTTGCCGCGGCCCAAAGGTCAAGGTTGTATGACCTGAGGACCCCGCGCTCCACAATTGTCCTCGGCCTGGAGGGCAATCCCTCGTCGTCAAAGGGCCTGGAACCGGCGAGCCATGGATGGAGGGGGTCCTCCACAAGGGTTATCTGGTCCCCCATGACCGCCTCACCGAGCTTGTCCCTGAGCGGCGAGGAACCCTTGACCACATTCTTGCCGCTTAGGCCCATCTCCAAGGATTCAAGCATGAGGCTCATTACGCCAGGTGCAAGGATTACCTTTTTCCTGCCCGAGGAGATTTTTCCGGGGGTGAGGGCTTTTTTTATCCTCTCCTTGAGCTGGGGGATAACCTCCTGGGGAGCCGGAGGCCTCGTGAAGAACCTGTATTCACCGTCTGAGAGGTATCCGGTTTCTGTCATGCCGCTCGCGTAGACGGTAAAAAGGTAGAAAGGCTTCTCGTATGATGCATCAAGCCCGGATGAGTTTATTATCCTCGTTTTTATCCTCATTTCTGAGGCCGTAGAGTGAACCATAAGCCCCGGAAACAGGGAAGAAAGCACAGCGACAGTCTCCTTACCCAGCCTGAGCCTCTCCTCAACGGGCCACTCGCCCCCCTCAAACGAGAACGAGGGAATGCCCTGAGGGCCTGGGAACGAGAAGGCGGCCTCAGGCCCAAACCTAGCGGACGCGATGGCTGAATCTGCTATGGCTTTCGGGTCCCTCAGGTCAGAGGAGGCTGTGAAGCCGACGCGGCCGTCATTGATGACCCTGACGCCGACGCCGGCCTCGGTTCTAAATTCAAGGTTCTGGAGCACATTTTGCTCAAAGGAAACGGGCTGTTGGTAGGATTCCTGGTAGAATATCTCAAACCCTTCAACCCCCTGCTTCGCGAGCTCATCAGCTATCCTTTCCATTACACTCCTCCCACGAGCACATTCTTTATCCTTATGTGGGGGGCCGCTGTGGTCACTGGAAGAGGGCCCTGCATTCCCTTGCCACAGCCGCCCGCCCAGTAGACGATGTCCTTTCCTATGCCCTCTATGTTCTTCAGGGTCTCAAAGACATTTCCCGAAAGCACGACATCCCTAACCAGGTGGGTTATCTTCCCTTTTTCTATCATGTAGGCCTTCTGAGCGGAGAATGTGAACATCTCAAGCTCCGTCATTCCGCCGAGGGCTGAGACCACATAGATCCCTCTCTCTATGCCCTCCAGGAGGTCCTCAAACTCCTTCTCCCCTGGCTCTATGCATGTTGCCGACATTCTGACTATGGGCGGGAATGAGTAATCCAGCGCCCTCGCGTTCCCAGTGGGTTCCTCGCCCATGAGCGCCGCGGTGTGCCTTGAGTGGAGCCGTCCTGAGAGCACCCCATCCTTCACGAGGTAGACCGTCCTCTTCTCGGTGCCCTCGTCGTCGTATTTGTAATATCCCCACTGGCCCGGGATGGGCTTATCCGTGATGTTCAGCTCGGGTATTCCGAAGACCTGGCCGGGCTTCATTATCTCCTGCATCTTCCTGTCCCTGGAGAGGTGATCCGCCTCTGAGAGGTGGCCGAAGGCCTCGTGCACGAAGACGCCCGCCATTAGAGGGTCAAGGATAACCGTATAAAGTCCTCCCTGGACCTTGTGGGCCGAAAGGAGCGCCACCGCATCCCTGGCTATATCCTCGGCATCGCCCTCCCTGTTCAGAACGGTATCGTATCCGAGCTGATTAGCGAAAGCGGCGTACCTGGACTGAACGTTTGAGCCATCGGAAGCGGTTGCCGAGAGAACTATCCGCGCGTATATCCTTTCCTCGGTTATATCAGCGCCGTCGGTGCTGAGGAGGATCCTCTTCACATAGGTGTCGGTGTAGGCAGTGTTCGTAGTGACTATGCCCTTTACACCGAGCATTATGTCGTTGTATCTCCTCACGAGCTGCGCTTTCTCCTCAAGCGAGACCTTCCTCGGATCCCGGCCCTTCAGCACGAGCTTGACCTCATCCGCAACAGGCTTGGAGGGGGCGAGGTGCTCGTCCTTTCCCTCGGCCGCAAGCCTGGCGAGCCGGGATGCTTCTTCGGCGGCCCGCGGCGCGTCCTCGGGCCTAGTGAATGTGGCGAAGCCGATCCCTCCTTTGTGGAAGGCCCTCACCGCCCCGCCCAGGACCCTCTTCTCGCTCGCCTCCTCCGTCTCCGGGCCCATCATGTGAACAACCGAGGAGACCCTTTCCTCAAGGCGGATATCAGCGTAATCAACGCAAACCTTTTCAAGTGCTTTTTTGAGCGCGTCCTTCATTCAGGCCATATTATCAACCAGACGAGCCCCTCCGCGCCAGCAGACGCGCTAGCTCATAATTATAGCTACCCAAAGCCTTCCGTCTAGCTCAAAATTATAGCTACCGAGAGGCTCTATAATTAAGGAGGTATGCGGAAAGTGAGCAAGCTAAATGGAGATGAAGTTCTGATGCGGTATAGAATGAGATACCGCAAGGCGAGGTCAAAACGCGAGCGTTCGGCCCTCGTGGATGAGTTCATGTCCGTTGTAGAGCTGAAGTCCAGGAAACACTCTATAAGGCTACTATCAGGCAGAAAGAAGCAAAGGGAAGGGGGTAGGCCTCCCGGAAGGCCCAGGGTCTACTCCTCCAATCTCATGGAAGAGGAGCTCCTTTCAATCTGGCGAGACCTTGATTACCCCTCCTCCGCACACCTAAAGGCCTCCCTGAGCTGGATCATCCCCCTCAAGGAACTGCACGGCTACAGGTTTGATCCGGAGGTAAAGGACCTCATGGCCTTCGCTTCTCGCTCAACCATAGAGAGGATACTATCGCGGAGGAGGCCTTACGAGAAAGGCAAGCCTCCGAGGATGAGATACAAGCACAATCCCTTAACGAGCGAGACATATCCGAGGCCAGATGAACCGGGCCACATCCAGGTTGACCTGGTTCGACTCCGGAGGCCACTACATATGCGCTGTTGTGGTTGTGGACAGGTGCACCCTGTGGGTTGAGATAGAGGAGAGAGGCTGTTCTCGGAGCCCTCAAAGAAGCCCTATCACGAATACCGTGGAAGATAAAGACCCTTCAGACCGACAATGGCTCTGAGTTCCTAAACGACCACCTTAGGTTCTTCTGCAAGG
>Ga0078972_1011304_pt1 | contig 16067 bp, 13 predicted proteins | sample YelNatPaOPGAMG01_FD_67568 | JGI IMG/M metagenome (GOLD analysis project Ga0078972, IMG submission 67568) | Hot spring thermophilic microbial communities from Obsidian Pool, Yellowstone National Park, USA - OP-RAMG-01 (SPADES assembly) (version 2) | ecosystem: Environmental > Aquatic > Thermal...
GTGGGAATTAATGAAAATATCATACGGAGATACGTTGCTATGCAAGGAAAGGAAGATGAAGGACAAGCGCAGCTTGAATTAATTTAGTTAGCACCACGCCTGTAAGGGCGTGGGAATCTATTATCTATCCTTACGAATTACAAATTATTTACGAATATACAAATGAATTTTTGTGGCAGTTGAATTCCGTTCATTTTGGGTCAAGGCTGACAGGAAAATTTCACAAATATAATAATTAATGAAAATTCCTAAAATTGCTAAAAAAATAACTCATTCGTATATTAGTAGCTAATTCGTAGTTCGTAAAAATAATTAATTTGTAAAAAATAGTTATGATCTACAAACCAAAAATCTACACTGTGGAAAGTGTAACGTCCGGACATCCGGACAAAGTTTGCGATCAGATTTCGGATGCTATTTTGGATGCCTGTCTGGAACAAGACCCAATGAGTCGGGTGGCGATGGAGGCTTTTGGAGGGCATGGACTCTTGATTGTCGGCGGAGAGGTGACTACCAAGGCGCAAGTTGATTTTGAAAAAGTGGCGCGGGATGTTTATCGGGAAATTGGCTATACCGAGGATATAAAAGTGATTGTCAATGTTGTTCAGCAATCGCCGGATATCGCTCAGGGAGTGGATACGGGCGGGGCCGGCGATCAGGGGATTATGTATGGCTTTGCCACCGCTGAAACGCCGGAATTTTTGCCCAAGGGAATAGTATTGGTACACCAATTGACTAAAGGTCTTGAAAATCTTCGAAAAAGCGGCGAGATCGAATGGCTGGGCCCGGACGGAAAAGCTCAAGTGACAATTGATGGGGCTAGCGGAGAAAAAATCAGCACTATTTTGGTCAGCACTCAACATAAGGAAAGCGTTGATCAGGAAGAAATTCGGAAGACTCTAATTGAGAAATTAATAGAGCCGCTCGTTGGAGATGTTTCTCAAATTGAGATTCTCATCAATCCGACCGGAAAATTTGTGGTAGGAGGCTTTGAAGCGGACACTGGATTGACGGGACGAAAAATAATGGTGGATACCTATGGCGGGCTTATTCCGCACGGAGGAGGCTGTTTTTCCGGAAAAGATCCGACCAAAGTGGATCGCAGCGCCGCCTATATGGCTCGCTATGCAGCCAAAACCCTTGTTTCGGAAGGAAAAGCTAAAGAGTGTTTGGTTTCGGTGGCTTATGCAATTGGAAGAGCCGAGCCGCTTATGGTGGAGGCACTCAATGAAAAAGGGGAGAGCATCAATTCGGAAGTGGTGAAACGTTTTGATTTCAGACCACAGGCTATCATTGAAAGACTTGGCTTGCGTCGGCCGTTATACAAAAAAACCGCCGCTTATGGCCACTTTGGTCGGGAGGAATTTCCGTGGGAGAAAGTGAAGTGATTTTTTGATCTTTAGGGTTGAAAAAAGGCCGTTGGGTTCGTGCCCAAAGGCCCTTTGAAAACTTCCTCGATACTTTAATATGGCTTCACTCCCAAAATGGGGAGAAATCAGTTTCGGGAGGGTAAGGCGGGTGACCAAAAAGCTCTACCCACCTTTTTCCTCTCCCAAAAGTTGTATTAATCGGTATGCATCTTGTGCAAAGAGGACAAGGTTCCTTATGCGGATCCCATTGCTCTATTTGGATCCGTCTTAAGGGATAGTACTGTTTTATCCCTAGAGATTCAGGAGTTTGCCCTCCCCGGTCTACGATACACATAGCGGCGATAATTCTAGCGCCGGCTACTTTCTCGAAAAGCTTTTTAACTTCTCTCACAGTAGTTCCGTTATTGACGATATCTTCGAGAATAAAGAAGAAATTATCTTGATAAAGAAAGAGAAGCTTATCGGGAATAACGTGAATTTTTTTCCCAGTTGGATCAGTTTCCAATTCGCTCCGCGCCGGGAAAAATTTTATCGCTGGAAAGCTCTCTTCAAGGCACTCTGCCAGCGTGAGGGTGTAAGCGATGGCGCCCATTGCGGGACCGATTACACCAACTCTTTCAACGTTGGCTGGGATTTGCAAACCTTTCGCGATTGCGTTAAGGCCTACTCCCCGAATGAGACTGGAAAGCTCCCGCGCCGAAAGATTAACGTAGCGTTCTTTATCGATGTAGTAGATGCCGTGAGTTCCGGCCTTATAAACCAGATGGCCGGATACAATCGTACCTGATTTTTGAAGGATTTGGTCGATGTCAATCATTGCATATTTCCTCCCGCCGCGCGGATTTGGTCGCGAAGCTTTTGTGCTTTGCGGGCAGCGGCTTCAGCAAAGTCCTCGCTGGAACTGGCAAAGGTGATGCCAGAGCTGGAGTTGATGGCAATGGAGCCGGGACCGGTGAAAGAGGCGCGGACGGTTTCTTCGACGAATCCGCCCTGGGTGCCGATACCCGGGATCAGAAACCAGAGCTTGTTGCCGACGATTTCCCGCACCCGAGTGAGGTGATAGGAAAAAATCTTCGCGGGGTCACTGGGGTCCTTGTGGGCGGCGGCCATCACCAGGCCGGCATCATCCACAACGCCGAGCTCTTCAGCCCATTTGAGGATAGTTTCAGCCATGAACTCCCAGTAAAGGCGACCGTCAGCTAATTTCACGTCCTGGACCTCACGAGCAGATTTGTTGCTGGTGTAACATAGCCCAACCAGAGCCCGGCCCGGATATTTTTCCTTGTTGATGAGGAATTCCATGCACTCCTTGCCCATGTAGGGCGAGAAGTTCATACCATCAACCATATCGAGGCCAAGTATAGCCTCACAGTAGCGAGCCTGAGTGCGGCCAATATCCCCCCGCTTGCAATCCTCGAAGATTGGTATGTTGGGGAATTTATCGTGAATATAAGATATGACCTCCCGCAGGGCTTCTTTAGCGCCCGAAAATGATTCCCAGTGAGCGCTTTGAAGTTTGAACATTGAGACGTAAGGCGCAGTGGCATCCACAATTTTAATCATCCACCAGGCAATGCCAGCAGCTTCCAGAGGCAGAATGAAAGGTTGACGACTAGCCTCCTTAAAAAGAAATGAAGGTATTTTCTCTGGCAGGGGGTCAAGGCCCACACAGACTAAAGAATTGACCGCTTTTTGGCGAGCGGTCAGCATTTCCCGAAAACCAGAAAATCCACGCAAATTACTCATAGCTAGCTTTCCTCCAGATTTTCAAAGAATTTTTTAAAAAAAGAGGTCGTTGCCTCCTTGAGTTCTTATAGCAAAGTATTTCTATAATTGCAAATTTTTCTGGAATTTTCCAAAGCTCGGCTTTTTTCTCCAAAGTTCGACCTTTTCCTCCCGCACTTTTGGAAAAAGTGCGGGATTCTTCAAAGTCAAACCTTCACACAAACATACACAAACGCCGGTGGGAAATTGAAGGGGACAAAACTGATAGCCACGTGGTCAAAGAGATATTTTATTTGGCGAAGGGTTATCAAAGAATATTGAAACTGGATATAGCTTCCGCCGGCGCGAAGGTAAACGTAGGCATTTTGGAGAACGCGGCGGGTTGTTTTTTTCGGAAGGCTGGCTAGAGGCAGACCAGAGACAATATAATCCACTTTCGAAATGTTGTATTTTTTGAGATATAAATCAATTTTTTCGGCGCTGTCGGAAATGATTTTTACCCGAGGGTCAACAATTTCCTTTTCCATTTTTTTGACTAGTTCCGGCTCAATTTCGAAACAAAAAAGGAGGCAATCGGGCGGCATAACTTTTAGGATTTTTTTAGTGATGCTTCCGGTGCCGGCGCCAAATTCAACGATGCATCTGGCTTTTGAAAAATCAATTTTTTGGGTGATTTTTTCTCCCAAAAAAGGAGAGCTGGCGGCAACCGATCCAATCCGACCAGGATTTTTCAAAAAGAGTTGAATCAATTTTTTGTTTTTGGCTTTGTCCACAGACGTATTGCTTTTTAGATATTTGTGTTATAATTTCACCATAGGGGATTATAACACAAAAATAATAAGGAAGGGAGGTGATTAAATGGAAACAGTACAAACTTGGGGAGAAGCGATTACTTTATCGCTTTTGAATCTTTGGCAAAGGTTTATTAATTTTCTCCCGTCTCTGGTAGGCGCAATTTTGGTTTTTGTGGCTGGCTGGATTGTGGCGGTGGCTCTCGGGAAGGTAGTGGAACACATTTTCAAAATGGTAAAGGTGGATGAAGCAATGGAAAAAGCCGGAACCAAAGCTCGTCTCAAAAAGGCCGGCGTAGAGATAAATGTTGCCAAATTTCTCGGCGGGCTTGTGAAGTGGTTTCTGATTCTTGTTTTCTTGATGGCAGCAACAGATATTCTGAAACTCAACCAAGTTACCAATTTCTTGAACAGTATCATTCTTTATCTCCCGAACGTAGTGGTAGCGGCTGTTATTTTGGCAATTGCTTTTTTGGTGGCCAACTTTGTTTACGCGGTAGTGAAGGGAAGCACGAAAGTGGCCGGGATTGTTTCAGCCACTTTATTAGCGACAGTTGCCAAATGGGCGATTGTAATTTTTGGGTTTCTGGCGGCGTTAGTCCAACTTGGAATTGCCTCTTCTCTTATTAACACTCTCTTCATTGGACTGGTGGCGATGTTGGCTTTGGCGGGCGGCTTGGCTTTTGGCTTAGGCGGAAAGGACGAAGCGGCGCTAATTATCAAAAAAATCAGGCAGGAAATTACGGAAAATCATCACAAGCACGAGCACGATTAAAGTTTCTCTTTTTAAAAAAGTTGAGGGGGTTTTAAGGCAGCCTGGAATGCTGATTGTAGGCTGTCTTTTTTTAGGATCTAAATCCCAAATCTAAAAAAATATCCAAATATCCAAATGTCCAAAATTCCAAAATCCAAAACAAATTTACAAAAGTTACGAAATACGAATAGAGCGAACTACGAAAATATTAGGAGTTGGACAATCTAAATTTCCCACTATTTGGTATTTTGTTTCTTTGGCATTTTGGTATTTTCCACTATTTGGTATTTTGGTATTTTATACTATTTGTCGCTTAGGATTTGGCGGCTAGAAATTGAACTTTTTAGAACTTTACTAAGGGCAACAAATGAGATAAGCTAAATATTGTCATAAAAAAATCGTATGTTATTAAAACGTTTATTTGGCGGGGCCGAACGACAATTGAAAAAGATTGAACCGTTGGTTGAAAAAATCAATGATCTTGAACCGGCCATCAGCAAGCTATCGGACGAGGAATTGAAAGCCAAAACCAACGAGTTCAAAAAAAGGCTTGAAAAAGGTGAAAAACTGGATGATATTTTGCCGGAAGCTTTTGCCGTGGTTCGCGAAACTATAAGAAGAGTGGAAGGAATAAGGCTCTTTGACGTTCAGCTTTTGGGCGGAATTACTCTTCACCAAGGAAAAATTGCCGAAATGAAAACGGGGGAAGGGAAAACGCATACTGCCACTACAGCAGTTTATCTCAATGCTCTTTCCGGCAAAGGCGTTCACGTGGTAACTGTCAACGATTATTTAGCAAGACGCGATCTGAATTGGATGGGGCCGATTTATAATTTTCTGGGGCTCAGCTGTGCCAGTATTCAGCACGACGCTTCTTTTTTGTATGAGCCGAAGGTGAAAGACTCTGATGAGGTAAGTGTGGAAATGGAAAACTTGAAGCCAATTTCGCGGCGAGAAGCTTACGCGGCTGATATTACTTATGGTACCAACAACGAGTTTGGTTTTGATTATCTTCGCGATAATATGGTGCAAAGTCTTGAACAAATGGCTCAGCGAGAGCTTCATTATGCCATCGTTGATGAAGTGGACTCAATTCTCATTGACGAGGCTCGAACACCGCTGATTATCAGCGCGCCGGATACCGAATCAACCAAACTTTATAAACGTTTTGCCCAAATTGTTCCCCGCCTTCAAGAAGGAGAAGACTTTGGAGTGGATCATAAAATGCGAGCGGTTACTCTCACGGAAAAGGGAATTGAAAAAGTGGAGCAAATACTGGGCATTGGCAATATTTATGACCTCAGCAAGATTTCCTATGTTCACCAACTGGAACAAGCTTTGAAGGCTCATATTCTTTTCAAGCGCGATCGGGATTATGTGGTTCGAGACGGTCAGGTTATTATCGTTGATGATTTCACAGGCCGTTTAATGCCGGGTCGGCGATATTCCGAGGGGCTTCATCAGGCGATTGAGGCTAAAGAAAACGTTGAAGTTCAGAAAGAATCCCGAACCCTGGCAACCATTACTTTTCAGAATTATTTCCGAATGTACCAAAAATTGGCCGGAATGACGGGAACAGCGCTTACTTCGGCGGAAGAATTTGCCAAAGTCTATGGCCTGGATGTCGTTCCCATTCCGACTAACAAGCCAATGATTCGGAAAGATTATCCGGATGTGATTTATAAAACAGAAAAAGGAAAATTTAAAGCAATAATTGAGGAAATCAAACGTCGGCATAAAAAAGGCCAGCCGGTTTTGGTAGGGACAATTGCCATTGAAAAGTCAGAGATTCTTTCGGAAATGCTTAGTCAGGAAGGAATTGAGCACGAAGTTCTCAACGCCAAAAATCATGAGCGGGAAGCTCAGATTATTGCCAAAGCGGGGCAGCGGGGCGCGGTTACCATTGCTACCAATATGGCGGGACGGGGAACGGATATCAAGCTTGGCGAGGGAGTAGTGGAGTTGGGAGGACTTCACATCATCGGGACGGAACGGCACGAGGCTCGACGAATTGACAATCAGTTGCGAGGACGCGCCGGAAGACAGGGCGATCCGGGATCTTCGCAATTTTATGTTTCTCTGGAAGACGAACTAATGCAGCGTTTCGGCGGCGATCGGGTGAAAAATATTATGGATCGGCTGGGTCTTCCCGAAGATCAGCCTATTGAAAACAAGATTATTTCGCGTTCTATTGAAAGCGCCCAAGCTAAAATTGAAGGCTTCAATTTTGATATCCGAAAACACGTTTTGGAATATGACGATGTGATGAATAAGCAAAGAGAAGTGGTATACAAGAAACGGCGAGAAATTCTTTCCAAAGAAAATCTAAAAGACGAGATAATGAGGATGATTGAAGAAGAGATTGAGCAAATTGTCGGACTTCACACCGCCGGGAGTGTTGAGGATTGGGATATGGGAGAGATAAAAGAGACTTTGGGACAAATTTTTCCAATCAATGAGGAATCTTTCAAAAAATTGCTGGAGCTTAAGCGCTCAAAAGACCATATAAACGATGTTCAGAAAGTTTCTGCCATTATTGAATTTTTGAAAGGATTGGCTAAAGAAGCTTATGGAAAAAAAGAGCAGGAAGTTACGCCGGCTATTATGCGTCAGATTGAAAAGGCAATCTATCTTCGTTCTATTGATGTTTTTTGGATGAATCACTTGGATGACATTGATTATCTGCGGGAAGGAATTGGACTGCGTGGCTACGGTCAGCGCGATCCGCTGGTGGAATACAAAAAAGAGGCTTATCTTCTCTTCCAGAATTTGATGGCGACTATTCGTAGTTCAGTTATCACTAATATCTTCAAAGTAGGGGTTTTGAAAAAAGAAACTGCTCCGCAAAAAAATATTTTGGAGGAAGCAAAATATCAAGGAGCCGAAGAGCAACCAACTCAATTTGGCATGGCGAAAAAGACTCAAGAGAAAAAATCTGCTTCGGGAAATGGTCAAACCATTCGCAACAAAAAAGAAGTTGGTCGCAATGACCCGTGTCCTTGCGGAAGCGGAAAAAAATACAAAAAATGCTGCGGGAAATAATCGTAGAGGTTAAACCTCTACGCTATTTTTATGGCAAGTATAAAGAAAAAATTTCCATATCCCCTCGTCAATGCGCATACTCACGCGGCAATGGTGGCTTTTCGAGGATTGGCTGAAGATTTGCCGCTTCACGATTGGCTGGAAAAGCATATCTGGCCGATGGAAAGAGAGAAGGTCAGTCCGGCGTTTGTCTATGAAAATACAAAACGAGCGATTGCTGAAATGAAAAAAAACGGAATTTGTTTTTTTGCGGAAATGTACTTCTTTGAGGATGAAGTGGCTCGGGCGGCTAAAGAAATGAATATGTCTGTTTTGATTGGGGAAGGACTGATTGATTTTCCCTCACCTAGCTACAAAACTTTTGAAGAAGGGCTGGAAATAACGGAAGGGCTTTTAGAAAAATATAAAGATGATGAGCTGGTGAACGTCTCTGTTTCGCCGCATTCAATTTATACTGTTTCAGAGAATAACCTGGCTAAGGCGAAAGAGTTGACGAGAAAATACGGGGCTATTTTCCATATTCATCTGGCGGAAACGAAAAAGGAATTTGACGATTGTAAAGAGAAAAATGGCCTTACGCCGGTGGAGTATGCAGATCAACTGGGACTTCTAGATGAAAAAGCATTGCTTGCCCATTGTGTTTGGCTTACTGACAAGGACATTGAAATTCTGGCTCGTACAAAAGCTAATGTTGTTCATTGTCCGATGAGCAATTTGAAGCTGGGCTCTGGCATAGCGCCAGTGAAAAAACTCATTGAGGCGGGAGTGAATGTTTGTCTGGGAACAGACGGAGCGGCAAGTTCCAATCGTTTGGATATTTGGGAGGCGGGGAAAATAGCGGTTCTTCTTCAAAAGGGAATCGGTGGCGATCCATCTTGTCTTTCAGCTAAGATAGCAGTGAAGATGATGACAGTCAATGGTTTCAAAGCGCTGGGAATCAAGGAATTTTCCGGGAAATCTATTTCCCAAATGGAAAAAGAGATTGATGCCGAGGAAAATTTCAACTATCTTTATGAACTTCAAGCAGAAGATTTAATCGTAGAGGTTTAACCTCTACGGTAAAGCGATGGCAAGAATAAAACCTCAAACTGGAGAATATTATCATGTCTTCAATCGCGGCGTTGAAAAACGCAAAATATTTTTGTCAGAGGAAGATTATCAGAGATTTATTCTTTGTCTCAAAGAGTTCAATTGCCCGGAGCCGGTTTATAGTCTTTATAGAATGGCGCAACTCCCCGTAGAGGTTAAACCTCTACGAAAGGGGAAACTGGTTGAAATTGTCACTTATTGCCTAAATCCAAATCATTTCCATCTTATTCTGAAACAAGTTGCCCCCAACGGAGTTTCCGAGTTTATGAAGAGATTAGGTGTCGGTTATACCGGCTTTTTTAACTATAAAAACAAAAGATCCGGTGTTCTTTTTCAAGGGAGTTATAAATTGGTTCACATTAAAAGTACGGCGCATTTGCTTTATCTTTCTGCCTATGTGAGTGATAACTATTTTATTCATGGTTACAGCGGAAAAAAGAGAGAAGTTTGGAAATATTCGGGATTAGCAGAATACACAGGACAATCAAAGGCTGCCTTATGCTCTAAAGGGCTTATTAAGGAACACTTCAAAGATTTCAAAGGCTATTATGATTATGTAAGGGAAAATGCCTTATATATGAAAGATAAAAAAGAGTTCGAGAAGTATCTAATCGAATCGTAGAGGTTTAACCTCTACGATTGGTATTGATTGGTATTTATTTCGTAGTTGATAAATTAGTAGTGCTTTTTAAACTTTCTATGAAAAGGAACAAAAAGGAACAATTAATAAAACTAAAAGATATCAAAGAATTGCTCAATGATCAGACTTGGTTATTTTTTCCACGGTTAATGAAAGAATGCAAAAGAGCGAAGAGGGGGTAATAAGAAAATTAAAAAACTTATCAATACGCTTGATGGATTTCTCAAGAGGTCGGTGAATCTTGAAGACGAATTTGAAATAATGAAAATTGATTTAAACCGCGTGAAGCAGGTTATTAGAACAAAATTGGGAGTCAAATTAGATTAGATATCTTAAGTTAAGGCAGTAAAAAAATCGCTGGGACTAACTTGTCCCGGCTTTTGTGTTGCTAATTAACGTAAATAATGATAATATAGCATTGTGAAAGTAAATAAAGGAAAAATCAAAAAACTTCTTTCCGAAGGCGGGATTGCGGAAATTATCGGAAAAAAAGAGCTGGAAAAGAAACTGTCTTCCGGAAAGAAACTGGTTGTGAAATTTGGTGCCGATCCGACCCGGCCGGATTTGCATCTCGGACACGCGGTAGCGCTTCGCAAAATGCGCGAATTTCAAGACTTGGGACACAAGGTTGTTTTTCTCATTGGCGATGCTACTTGCAAAATTGGGGATCCGACCGGAAAAGACAAAACCCGTCCCATGATGACAGAAGCCGAAATCAGAAAGAATGCGGCTACGTATGTAAAACAAGCTTCAAAAATTTTGAAAACCGACAAAAGTCTGCTGGAGATAAGATACAATTCCCGCTGGTTTTCAAAAATGAGCTTCTATGAATTTTTGCATCTCATGACGATGACTACGGCGGCACGGGTTCTGGAACGGGATATGTTTCAAAAAAGAATGAAGAGAGGCAAGGATATCGGGCTTCACGAGTTGGTTTATCCTATTATGCAGGGTTATGACAGTGTCAAGTTGAAAGCCGATGCGGTGCTTCTTGGTTCGGATCAAAAATTCAACGAACTTTTTGGTCGACACTACCAGCAAAAATTTGGCCAAGATCCGCAAGCAATGATAATTATGAAAATTTTGGTAGGAACAGACGGAAAAGAAAAAATGAGTAAGTCCCTTGACAACTATATCGGAATTACCGAAAGTGCCGATCAAATGTATGGAAAAGTTATGTCAATCCCAGACGCGGTTATGAAAGAATATTTTGAGCTGGCAACAGATTTGAAATATGAGGAAATTAAGGAAAAAAATCCGCGGGACAAGAAAATGCGTCTTGCTTTTGAAATTGTGAAGTATTATCATAGCGAGAAGGCAGCCAAAAAGGCGCAGGAAAATTTCGTGAAGACTTTTCAAAAGAAGGAATTGCCGGAGGAAATAGGATCCATTCTCATAAGAAATAGCCAAATTAAGCTGACGGAATTTTTGGTTAAAGCTGGGATGGCATCGAGCTTTTCTGATGCAAGAAGGAAAATTGAACAGGGGGGTGTTTCGGTTGACGGAGATAAAATTGTGGATTTCAAGTTTGAGCTAAACAAAAAAAATCATGACAAAAAAGTGATAAAGGTTGGAAAATTGCATTTTTCAAAAATTATATTTAAATAATTTTCCATTTTCAATTTACAATTTTCAATCAATAACCAGTTTTCAAATTTTCAATTATCAAACATCGGAAATTGATTCATCGGAAATTCGTTGTAAACCTGGCTGAACGAAATCTGTCTTAGCAGACAAGTTGAAAATTGATAATTGATAATTGATGATTTAGTATTATGGCCAACAGGCACTTACTCCGCTCCATTGCTATGCAGTCGCTCTATGAATGGGATTTCCAAGGAAGAAAAAAAGGGCATATAGACAAAATTATAACACGAAATATTCAAGAATTTGGTCCCGGAGTCGAGGATGCTTCTTTTGTTTACTATCTGGTGAATGGAGTTCTCAAAAATCAACCTAAAATTGACAAGCTCATTGAAAAGTGCGCGCCGGAGTGGCCGCTTGAGCAAGTCACAATTATAGATAGAAATATTTTGCGGCTGGGGATTTTTGAGCTAATTTTTGGGAATTATGAGGAAGTTCCGCCTAAGGTGGCTATTAATGAGGCGATTGAACTTGCCAAAACCTATGGCGGAGACTCTTCTGGCCGCTTTGTCAACGGTGTTCTTGGGACAATCTATCGCGAGATGGGGGAGCCGATGAAAGATGATAAAAAAGAGAAGGATAGTGATGGGAGCGATGGAGAGAATGGCGAAGAGCGAAGTATAAATAGTTTTAGTTAATTATTAATAAAAGTAATTCGTAATTCGTAATTCGTAATTTGAATAGTTGAAAATCCTAATTACCAATTACCAATTACCAATTACGGTCATTATTTATGGCTGTTCAAAATATCGAGGAGCTGGAAAAGAAAATAAAAATAAAATTCAAAAACATTGATCTTCTCCAAACAGCGGTTACTCATCGGTCGTACCTCAACGAACACCGCAATTACAAGCTTGACCACAATGAGCGGCTTGAATTTTTAGGTGATGCGGTTTTAGAATTGGCAGTGACAGATCATCTCTACCGGAATTTTCCGAATCCCGAAGGAGAACTTACCAACTGGCGAGCGGCGCTGGTAAACAGAGATATGCTCTCAAAAGTTTCTCGCGAGTTAGGTGTCGAAGAATTTTTGCAAATGAGCCGAGGGGAAGCAAAAGACACGGGTCGAGCGCGAGATTATCTTCTTGCTAACGCCTTTGAAGCGATTGTGGGGGCGATTTATCTTGATCAAGGATACGAAACAGCTGAAAAATTTATCAAAGAAAATATCTTATCTCGGCTTGAAGAAGTTATTAAAAGTAAATTATATATTGATCCTAAATCTAATTTTCAGGAAGAAGCTCAGGCGCGGGTAGGGATCACGCCAAGCTATCGGGTGATTTCCGAATCCGGTCCGGATCATGACAAAAAATTTGTAGTAGGAGTCTATCTGGGAGACGAAGAAATAGCTCGAGGAGAGGGAAATTCAAAACAACAAGCGCAAAGAGAAGCGGCAAGAGCAGGTCTTAAAGTGAAAGGATGGTAAAGGCGATATCCGATAATCAATTTCCAAATAGTACAGAATTACAAAATACCAAATAAATTTACGAAATACGAATAGAACGAACTACGAAAATATTAGGAGTTGGGCAATTCAGATAGATAAATCCAAATTCCAAAACAAATTCCAATATCTAAATTCTAATGACCAAACAAAGTTTTTGTTTTGAATTTTAAAAATTAGAATTTTGATATTGCTTTGGATTTTGAGCTTTGGATTTTGGATTTCGGTATTGTTTTGGATTTTGGATTTTGGATTTATTTAGATTTGGTATTTTGTTATTTTGTCACTTTGGAATTTTCCATTATTTTGTTATTTTGGCATTTGAGATCTAAAAAACAAAAGTGTATCTAAAGCGAATTGAGTTAGTGGGCTTCAAATCATTTGCAACCAAGACCGTCTTGGATTTTTTGCCGTCATGCAACTTGACGAAGGTTGAGCCTTCGGCCGAAGGCTCAACCTTCGTCAAGGGTAGAAAATGTGGAGTTACGGCTATTGTTGGTCCCAATGGGAGCGGCAAGTCAAATGTGGCGGATGCGGTAAGATGGGCAATGGGAGAGCAGTCCCTCAAAAATATTCGAGGAAAAAAAACGGAAGACGTGATTTTTGCCGGTTCTGGAAAAAGGTCTCAATTAGGAAGCGCTAAAGTCTCACTTTTTTTTGATAATTCTGACAAGAGGATCCCGATTGAATTTGAGGAGGTGGTGATTACCAGAAAAATTTTTCGCAGTGGTGAAGGAGAATATTTTATCAATAATTCAAGAGTGCGTCTTCTTGATATTATTGATCTTTTAGCCAAAGCCGGGGTGGGACAGAGAAGCTACTGCATTGTCAATCAGGGAATGGCGGATTCAATTCTCAATGCTTCGCCTGTGGAACGACGAGTTATTCTTGAGGAAGCGGCAGGGGTGAAACCTTATCAGCTCAAAAAGGAACGTTCTCTGCGAAAACTTGAATTGACTCGTCAAAACCTAGCGAGGGTAGCCGATCTTATCAAAGAAATTTCTCCTCATTTGCGGATGCTCAAACGTCAAGCGGAAAAAGCTCAAAAAGGCGAGACCGTGATGCGTGAGCTCAAAGAAAAACAAAATTATTTTTTTGGATTTTTGTGGCGGGAACTTCAGGAAAATAAAAATAGAGTTTTGGCTGAAAAGGAAGAGATTAGTCGGGAAGAGATGAAGATTCAGCGCCTCATTGACGACTTGGAAATAAAAATAAAAAAGGAATCAAAGAGCAACTTAGATTTTGACAAAAAGCGAGCGGCGCTTGAAAAGAAACAAGAAGAGCTTTTCGAAGAGATAAACAAAATTCGCAAAGAAGCCGCTTTTCTGGATGCCAAAATTGAAATTGAAAAAGAAAAAGCGCGAAATTTTGAGATTATTCAGGAAATTCCAGTTGATCTGCCGTATATTCGGGCAAGAATCAAAGAAATTCGAGAAAAGCATCAAAATATAGAAAATAAGCTAAAAAATATCAAAGAAGCGGAAGAATTGAATCTCTTGCGGGAAGAATTCAGTGGACTTCGCAAAGAAGTTGACAAGCTTTGGCAAGAAGTGAGTGAGGGAAGAAAGAGGGAAGAAAAAAATTCGCTGAAAAGAGAAAAGATTGTCAATCTGAAAACAATTGGAGAGTTGGAAGAGAAGAGAAAACTGGCTTATGAGAAAATAGAAGAGCTTTCCCGATTGGTTGAAAAAAATCGTTCTGAGATAAATAATTTGATAAAAATTGATCGGCAAACTCGGGAGGAATATTTTCAGATGGAGTCAGCTCTTCGCGAAAGGCAATTTGAAATTTCTCGGATCAGAGAAAAATTGAACGAGCTTCGAATAGAAATAGCGAAAATTGAGGTGCGAGAAGAAGATATAGTCAAGCGAGTGCGCGAAGACTTGAATTTGGACAGCCCGGATCTTGTTGAAATGCCTCAAAAATCCGAAGAAACCCCCGATCTAGAGGCTCTGGAGAGAGAGATTAATCGACTCAAGATTCAGGCAGAGCAAATCGGCGCGATTGATCCGATGATTGTTGAGGAGTACGAAGAAACGCAAAAAAGATATGATTTTTTGACCAATCAATCTGAAGATCTGGAAAAATCAATGCAGGCGCTAAAAGAAGTCATCAAAGAGATGGAAGTGAAAATAAAAGAGTCTTTTGAGGAGGCTTTTCAAAAAATCAACGCTGAATTTTCAAAATATTTCAAGATAATTTTTGGGGGAGGCAATGCAGAACTGGTAAAAAAAAGAATTGAAAAAAGAAGAAATGAAGAAGAACTTGAGGAAACGGAATTGGAGGCAAAAGAAAATGAGACTAATAAAGAAAAAAACGATCAGCCCGCTTTAACTGAAAACTCAATAGGCAAAGAAGAAATAGGGATTGAGGTTAAAGCTTGTCCGCCGGGGAAAAGAATTTCTTCTTTAAATATGCTTTCTGGCGGAGAAAGAGCTCTCGCTTCTTTGGCTTTGCTTTTTGCTATAATTTCTCATAATCCTCCCCCTTTTATGATTCTTGACGAAGTTGAAGCGGCTCTTGACGAGGCTAATTCCAAAAGATTTAGCCGAATTCTGGCGGAACTTTCAAATGAAACGCAGTTTATCCTCATCACTCATAATCGGGAAACTATGCGACAGGCTTCAATTCTCTATGGGGTTACAATGAGCGCGGATGGGGTTTCTAAAGTCCTTTCCGTGAAGCTTGATCAAGTGGATGAAAAAGGGGAAATAAGGTAGCCTTTACTAATTACTAATCCCTTACCTGCCCGAAATGTTTTGCCGTTTATTCAGAGACATATATACAAAAGAATATGCGGCAGATTTAGTGGATAACACGCTAACACGAAGCATTTCAAAGCAGGCGGGCGAATATACGAATGCAAATATTCGTAATTGGTATAAACGCACGAGCGAAGCGGTTCGCCTGCAACGCTTTGCGTAGCAATGAGCAGGTATTCGTAATTCGTAAAAAATAATATGAATATTAGATTTTTTTTCAAGGAGGTGAAAATTGACGAAAGAACCAAGAATTATATCAGAAAAAAAATTGAGAGGCTGGGAAAATTTTTCAAATCTTTCCAAAAAGACGCTGTCATTTCGGCGGAGGTAGAAATAGATCTTGATAAAAAAGGAAAATTTCGAGTGGAAGTAATGCTTGAGACGCCCTATCGAAAATATCGAGGAGAGGATACCACGGAATCAATCGAAGGTTCAATTGACAACGTTTATGAAGAAATCGAAAATCAAATTCTGAATGACAAGGATCGCCTCATCACTTTCCGGCGCCGGGGCGGCCGCTCTCTCAAGAAAAAGATGGTGATTGACAAAAACGCTCGCTTTTAAGTTTTCTAATCTTCCAAGATTGGAAGGAGAATAATTTGCTCTTAATTTCTAATCCACAAAAATGAAACTAATAAATCACATCATCAATCTCAAAACGGCGACGACACTTGACTTCATTGATATTACCGACAAAATCAAAGAAAAACTCAGAAAGGCGGGAATTAAGAGAGGAATAATAAATATTCAGAGTCTCCATACAACAATGGCAGTCTTGGTGCAGGAAGCCGAGCCACTTTTGATAA
>Ga0078972_1011307_pt1 | contig 16063 bp, 2 predicted proteins | sample YelNatPaOPGAMG01_FD_67568 | JGI IMG/M metagenome (GOLD analysis project Ga0078972, IMG submission 67568) | Hot spring thermophilic microbial communities from Obsidian Pool, Yellowstone National Park, USA - OP-RAMG-01 (SPADES assembly) (version 2) | ecosystem: Environmental > Aquatic > Thermal...
GAATCCAGCATACTGTAAATCCATCCTGAAAATCCGTATGTGGAATTGGGAGCAACAGGGAATGTGTCAGCCACAGTAGCTGTAAATGCACCGCTGTATGTTGAAAGAAGTGACCAGCCACCTGTATGAAATTTTGTATTTGAGCGCACATGGTTTGTGCCCTGGGTCCAGTACCTCAGATTGCTTGCAAGGGTCCTTGTCTCCTCAAAGGAGCGGTTTCTCACTATATTCTCATTTATTGTCACTCCTTCACAGACCGCATATATGTATGCTCCACCTGCATATGGAGATACTACATAGCCCTGTGCAATACCCAGGGCATTTGTAGGATTCACTGTCATTACAACAGTATCCATAGAACCCCTGCTGGTATAGATTGAAACATACTTATTTGGTTGAATCTGTCCAAGGCTATTTATTACCTGGACCGTAACACTGCAGCGGTTCACATTATTTGCCAGTGGTGTTGGAAGGGAAACAGTGCAATAGGAAATCTCAGGGCTTATGTCTGTAATCCAGACAGAGAGGGTGGCAGGGGCAAGTCCGGGCCTTGAAACTGTGATTGTCGGGTTTCCGGAATTGGAATCCCTGTAGAAGAAGTTTGCAGAACCCTGATTTAAATATATTGTGTTTGTGCTCTGCCAGGTGACAGGGGAAAGAGAAAACTCACCTCCAGAAGAACTTGAAGAGAGGTAAACCCTGAAGTTGTCAGAAGGGTCTTTTTTATCTCCCGCACCCCTTGCCTCAACTGTGATTGTTCCTGAAACAGTATTCCTTGGAATTGAGAAGGAGCCAGTGGTTATGACAAGCCTGGTTGGATTGAAACGTGCAACAACAGGCCATATCCTTACATCGTCAAAATGGACATGAGAATTTCCTCCTGCACACAGTGCAATCCTTCCATTTGGAATCCTGAGGGTATCACTATTGGTTATATAATTTATCCTCAGGATTCCATTCACATATACCTTTATTCTCACAGGTTCTGAATCAGAAACTTCTATCCTGAATGTATTCCAGTTATAGGGATCTGCAACCCCTGATGCACTTGCTATCCAGGGATAGTGAGAGCCATTGTATTCACAGCCCATCTCCAGGTCCCAGGAGCCTGTATGAAGAAGGACATAGTAGGTGTGCGCAGCGCTTGTATATCTGAAATAAAGCCTGCCATCATCCCAGGAAGCACTGCCAGCAGTAATTGTCTTCATCCTGCATTCAAAAATGTAATCACCCCATGTAGAACCCTCATAGCCAAAAGGAATGGCAATAGCACCAGAACTCAAGCTGTATTCCCCGCCTTCAACTGTTCCACCTGACCAGACAGGACTACCGCTGCTTCCCTCCTCATATGTGGAGAAGTTATCAAAGAAAAGGCTGGAGATAGTCTTTCCATCCTGACTTTTTGCTTGAATTGTGGTTGTGCCTGCAAACTGGGAGCTAATAGTGAAGGTGCAGGAACCGCCGGTATCAGTTAGCTGGGATGCAGACGGGCTTATTACATCAGTATTTGAACCCCTGTTTGTCAGAATCGTTACCCAACTATTTGGAATCGGGTAAGAATATGTATCCCTTAAATTCACTACAACCTGAACAGTATCTGTGCCGTTTGCCTTCAATAAAAGTGGCTTTGAGCGCAGGTATGAATATGTCTCATATGTGGTGGGTCCTAAAATGGTTTCCTGCTGTGTAGCTGAGATAAAGCCTGAGCGGGATATTGTAAGCCAGGGAAAACCGACATTTGAATCTTTGTAGTAAAAGTAAGAAACACCGCTTCCGAATATAGCAGTGGTGGTGTTAACCCAGGTTGTATTGCTTGTTGAAAAACTGCCGCCAGGAGAAGAAGTTGAAAGAATGCCTGTGCCTGCAAAAGAATAGTCCACAATCGTGCCTGAATTTCCCCTTGCCTCTACTTTAATCTGGGGCGATGGATTTCCCTGTGTGGTAGTGAATGGAGAACTTGCAAATGCGCATCTTGTAGCGGTCCAGGCAACTGTAGGCAGTCTTTCAATGCGCACCCCATCCAGCCAGGCAGTGCCATCTGGAAGGGCAACAGAACTGAACCACCTGTTTCCTATCCTTATTTTCGCACAGTCAGAAGGAAAAGTGAAAAATGCTCCTGAACCAGAACCACCAACAGTTATAGACCTCATTCTCCAGGAATCAGTTACACCTATCTCACAGATGTCTTCATAGGCCGGGGAACAGCTATCATTATTTTCTTTATAGTAAAATACAGTGACGCAATAAGCAGGAGTATTCACAATTGTCCTGGCATAAAAAGAAACCCTGTATTTTGAAACAGCGTTATTTGTAATTGTAATGGTATTGCTGATACATCCTGTTACAATTGCAGTTGTACTAACCAGCCTTGCGCTGTTAAGACCTGAATATCTTGTTGTTGAATCTATTACTGAACTGTTCTGCTGCCAGTCAGTGAAACCTGCCTCAAAAGAAGGATTTGAAAGCAAATTCTCAAATATTGTTGTCTCTCCTGTTGCAGTTGCATAAAGAGTGGAAGTGCCTGCATAATAACTTGAGACATAACCTGTGCACATTCCATTTGCATCAGTGGCTGCTGGCTGTGTGATATTGTCATAGCTGCTGTGTCCTGTTGAGAAAAGTGTCACAGCAACCCCGCTCTTTGCAACACCTGTTTCAGACTTTACTGTCACAACAACAGTGCATCTATCGCTACCATTTGCTGGAACTGCAGCACTCTTCACCTGCAAAACTGAGTTTGAAAAAATATTTCCACCTGCTGCAGTTGCAACAGGACGCAGACGGACCTTAATCAAATCCCCGAACCATGCCCTACCCTCTGCAACCATCTGGAAGACAACTGTGTTTTCAGCAGTAATTCCATTTGTAAAGACAAAAGGAGGAAATTCCACCTGTGAGAGATATGGGACATTATATGGAATTTCTCTTCTGAAACTTATATTTCCCAGATTTTCATTTCCTGCAAACTTCACTGTGCCGTTATCTCCTGCAGGTGGAGAATTATATGTATACCATTCTGCCTCTCCTATGTTTGCAACCTTTGCAGTCACATATATGGGACCATTATAGGGAACATCTATTATCTCTCCATCGTGTATGTTTATCCATTGATTGTAAGCATCCTTTATCTTCACATACACAAACTCTGATTTCAGATATTTGACAGGACCTGAGCCTGTATTTCCAATCCTTGTCAGTGGTGTATTTTTTGAGTTGGTGCCTGTGCCCGGGGTCCGCACATAGGGCGTATCCCCTGCTGTTCTTGCAGCTGTGTAGTTAGCGGCTCTGGCAGTGTAAACTCCGAGGTATCCGTTTGCATAAAGGTCCCTGTCGATGGTTATTGCTGAGTTTGGATTTGTGTAGTCCCTGATGCTTTGAGTGAATACAGGAGAATCTACTATGAAATTGGTCATTACCTTTCTGAGCACACAGGTTTCACTCACTATTCCAAAGTCTGAGTTCTCCTCGTAGTCAGGGGGCCTGTCCTTTGCCCTCCATCCACCTGGCCACCACCAGGGAGAAACGCCATTGGCATAAGCCTCTTTTAAGGCAATCCACCATTTCTTATACTGTCCCTGCTGATATGTAAATGCTGCTACAGGAGGTGGATTTCCTGCATAAGAGAACAGGTTATATCCTCCTTCAGCCCAGAAAACAGGCCTTAAATTTCCGCCTGCATACCTTGCATAAAGTGTGTCAAAGCCTGTCCTTCTCCAGGTTTCTGTATCCCCGTTATATGCAGTGTATGCCTCTGGTTGTAAAAATTCAGCCCACATAGAAACTGCCTTGAAATCGTATGTCATAGCAAACTGGTCCCTTCCATAAGAACTCTGCCTGAAAGAAGCAAACTGATTAGGGGCAACTGCCTTCAGCTGCCTTATTATAAATCCATAATTTCTTGAAATAAGTTCATCCACAAAATGCCTGTATGCAGCCACCTTTGCACTTGCTCCTGATGCCTGTACCTCTGCATCTGTGGGAGAAGTAATGACTTTTTCGTATGTAATTGTCTCCTGCACAGCAGTTCCTGTGTCCACAACATCAAACCATTTATAGCAGGTTCCCCCAAACCATCCATCAAAATTTTTATATCCGATACCGCTTTCGTGCATCTTGTATGCAAGCAGATATCTTCCAGGGGAAGGAGCAGCAACCTGAAATGAAAATGTCCTGGTATTTCCAGGAAGCACCACTTCCCCTGCATTGAGGTTTATCTCCTCAGGACCAATCTTTACAACATAACCGTTTCCGGGCATATGGTTGAGGCGGCGCAACCTGAAACCATTTACCTGTGTCCAGGAATCCTGTCCATTGTTCTTCATAACAATCGTAATGGTATATGTCTGGCCAGAAACCATCCTGGAAGGAATGTTGTGCAGGACAACACCTGCTGAAAAAAGGTTGTTGGAACTGGTGTTCAGTGCACCAAGGATAGACTCTGCCTGGGCAACGCTCCCGTACCTTTTAACAATCCACTCATACCATTCTGTGTCCCATTTATTTCTTGGACCCAGGCCTGGATAGGCAAAAGTATCAGCAGAGCCAAAACTTGGCTCCCAGGCAATGTCATAAGCATAAATGTTATCATTGTTCTGGAGGTTATATTGCTGGATTAAATTCAGGATGGCATTCGGGTCAATATTGAAAGACATTGGATTCAAATCCATGACTGCAAGGTTCACCTTTATGCAGTGCTTGTCGCACCTCTGCACAAAATCTACAAGATTTACAGGATTTCCTTCACCATGAGTAAATGAAATATAGACCATGTTCATTCCGCATCTTTCCATAGCGCGCAGGTCTTTTTCTATTTCAGGTATATCATAATGGCCTGAATCGTCCATCCATGGACCATACATTGTGGAAACGCAGTTCCTGGGCCAGTAGTTGCTTCCATAGGTATACCACTTCCTTCCATTGTAATAGAAATCATAGCCTGAGGTTTTTACCCAGCAGGGAATGCGCTCAAAGAGTATATCGTCAAACCAGACCTGGCCACTCAAACTTCCATCAGTTACACATCTTACCTGCACTGTAGTGTAGTTTCCACTGTTCCAGGTTCCTTCAAGATATTCCCATGCGTTTTTTCCCAGTGTTGAAGAAAGTGTGGGCTCACCGGTAGCATCCGCTAAATCTATATATGCATTTCCACTTGCAAGGGAATTGTAAATCCAGCCGGAGACCTTATACTGCGTGTTAGTTTCAACATAGATTATAGCAGATGTGGTAGCAGTAGGAACAGTACTGGTGCTCTTCAGAGACCAGGAACCTGAATGCGCCCTGTCTGAACTGCGTGTGTGGTTTGTTCCCATTGTCCAGTAATATGCCACAGGGCTTGTCTCAGGCAGGTCCATATCAACTTCAAAACTATTTGAGCCCAGTTCAAATGTTCCATTTCTCAGGAAATTCGCTGCAAATAATGGGACGGGTTCATTTTTTAATAACATTAAACCAAGAAACAATATAAGATATAATCTTTTCATACCATTTCCCTACTTTACCTGCACCCTGAACCTTATCTGCTTCTGTTCATTTATACCAAGTGTATTTATCAGCCATTTAAGACCCTTTACATTTTCACCCTCAGAAGGACTACTGCCCCATTCCTGCCAGTTTGCACACAGTGGGTCAGTTGAATATGTCCAGGAATCAGCAACAGAAGTATCCATTGAAATGAACGCAACAGGTGTATAGATAGAGGTATCAAACACTGTGGTATCAGAAATTACTATTCCAATAGCGGTTTCATTCCCTGTGTTGTGAACAGTCACAGTGTATTCTATTGTATCATCCTGGTGGATTTCCACCTGTGTCCCTGAGAGCCCTGTCCTCAGGTTCTTCCCCTGTATTGTAAATTGCAGATAAGGAATAAGGATATCTATTGTGCGGGAGGATGTAATGCCAAGCTGGGGTTGCGAGATAGTAATCAGGGGATTTCCTCCCCTCTTATCCCTGTAATAAAAACCAAGAGTTCCTTCATTGAATCTGAATATTGTGGTCTCCTGCCAGGTAGTACTTGACAGAGAAAACCTTCCAGCAGGAGAGCTGGTTGCAAGCACAACTGTCTCTTTAAAGTTTGTATCTATTTCATTATCATATCCCCTTGCTGTAGCAAGTATAAGAGGTGAAGTATCTGAGGTCCTTGTGCTGAAATAAGGAATCTCAAAGGCACAGGCAGTGATTGTCTCAATCTGAGTCCCTGCCAGAAGTGGAGCACTTACAGGTGTTATTGTAATTGCAGGATTGCCAATCTTGTAATCCTTATAATAAACATATGCGCTTCCCCCTGTCAGTGCAAGTGTCAGGTTCTTTCTTGTCCAGGAACCGCTTCCTGTAGTTGAGAAATATCCGCTTTCAGAGCTTGTTGACACAATAACCTCAGTATTATAGGAAGTGTCAATTCCACCAATTGCACCTGTTGCAGCAGCTGTGAGACGTGGAGAAGTTGCTCCAGCCTTTAACTTGAATGCATCTGTAATCAAACCGGTCCGGTAAGCAGTGAACTTTACTATGCAGGGATAGACCTTCACATCGTCAAAAGCCGTGACATTTCCACTTCCCCACAATGAAATCTTTCCTTTCTTTAGTACAAAGGTATCTTCTGATTCTATCTGCGTGAACCTGAGCTCTCCATCCACATAAACTTCTATCTTCACAGGTCCGGAGCCAGATATTACTATCTTGAAATTGTGCCAGACCCTTGGGTCCAGTCCTGTAATATCCACAATCCTCCTGTTTGAATACCAGCCGCTCGACCTTGAAACTCCATACTCAAGCCTTCCAGAGGTATGCAGGAGGATGAAATAGAAATTGCTTGAATCGTTGTATCTGAATGTAAGCCTTCCAACATCCCAGGAATTTGTACCGGGTGCAGGAGTCTTCATTTTTGCCTCAAAGGTGTAGTCTGTCCACTCCGGACTTCCAGAGCAGGCATGGCCTGTCCCTCCACTCTGGTAGAACTCTCCACCCTGCACAGCCCAGGTTCCGCCTGTCGTGGTCCAGTTCTGTCCTGCATCGCTTCCTTCCGCATAACTGGAAAAATCATCGTACAGGAGATAGGATATTGTCTCTCCGGAGCAAACTGCTGAAAGGCTTGCTGAATCTATAACATAAGATGAGAAGATTGTGAAGGTGCAGACCCCCTGTGAATTCGTAACTAAGGGGCTGGACTGCACAGAAATATTCTCATTTGTACTGTGTAAATACACCTGCTGATTTGCTATAGGATAACCGTATATATCATTTATACTTACTACCACTGAAATGTTATCAGTACCGCTTGCCTTTGCAGAGTTGGGAGTTGCATAAAGTCTGGAATTGTTTGCACTGAACACTGCCTCCACAATTGTCTCAAACTGCAGATCAGGGGTAAGACCTGGAGAGGAAACAGATACTATGGGATTGCCTGCTATGCTATCTTTATAATAGAATGTGATTTCTCCGTCCTTCAAATAAATCGTATCTGTGCCTGACCAGGGGTCCCTGCTCAGGGAGAATGTGCCCCCTGCTGAACTTGTCTGAAGTATCACATAACTGTTGAAAGTAATTACCTTATAACCGAGAGTATCCTGTGCCTCAACCTTCAGCATCATTGGATTGTTTTTGCTTATTGTCTGGGGGCTTGAAACAATCTTAACCCTTTCAGGTATGCCCACAAATGTTAGGGTTGGTATCCTGAACATTTTTATGTCATCAAACCAGCATTGACCAACAGGATTTGCTGCATCCCCGAGCACAGTCCTCATCTTCACCTGGGTAATGGAAGTGCTGGGCCAGGTTGTCTCCCTGTATTCCCAGTTGGCATTCCCCCATGTTGAAGAAAGATTTATGTCATTTGCAACATCGTTAAGGTCCACATATTGATTAAACCCGCTGCCAAGTTCATTCCACATATATGCAGAAATTTTATAAGTTGAATTTGCTGTTACCTTTATCCAGTCAGAGGTAATTGCCTTGCCCCACAGGCTCTTCAACCTCAGCGAATAATTTCCTGAATGGAATTTTTCAGAAGTGCGCGCATAATTGGTGGGGTCATCCCTTATCCATTCCTTTGGAGCAATGTCTATACCACCTTCAAAAGATGGATTGGGAACAAGATTTTCTGTAATTGTCAGGCCATCCACACAGGCGTATACATAGGCATCTCCTGAATAGATTGAGGAAATCGTTGCAGTACATTGACCGTTCTCATCTGTAATACCTGGCTGGACTATAATATCAGAATCTCCCCTGGAGGTTCTGACAGTCACTTCCTTTCCAGGAATAGGGGAGTAGTTTATGTTGCGAACAACAACCACTACAGTGCATTTCTCAGTGCCATTTGCAGTGACATATCCATTTGAAACAGTTAAATAAGAATTTGTTTCCCAGACATATGCAGTTGTTATGCTCTCAACCTGTGTATCTGACTGCAAACCAGGATATGAGACTGTAATTGTGGGACTTCCACTCTTTGAGTCCTTGTAATAAATTGCGCCTGCTCCTTCTGACATTTTCAGGACATTTGTCTCCTGCCAGGGAGACTCATCTATAGAAAATGAGCCAAAGCCTGAAGAACTGGAAAGATTTATCACCTCATTGAAGATTGTAGATTTGTTTCCGAGGCTGTCCTGTGCCTCAACTGTAATGGGAGGGGATGGCATATTTATGCCTGTTACAAATGGTGCAGAGGTTATTTTCAATCTTGTGGCAACAGGGGTAAAATAGACCCTGCAGGGATAGACCTTTACATCGTCATATTGAACAATAGCATTTAAACTGCGCAGGCAAATCCTTCCGGATGTAATCCTGGATGTGAAACTGTCATCTGAGTAATTTATAACCAGCTGGTCATCCATATAAATCTTAATAATTGCAGGAGATGTGCCTGAAACCTCAACTCTGTACTTATGCCAGTCATATGGACTTGCACCTGTGCTTGCTCCTGCAATACCGGGATGATGTCCGCCAATATCATCATCCTCTCCAAGCTCAAACCAGCCATTCTTGTGAAGCAGGAAATAATAATACACATCTGGCCTCGGACTCCTGAAACCTATCACACCCACAAGCCAGGAATCAGTTCCTTTTGTTGCTATTGTCTTCATCCTGCATTCAAATATGTAGTCCTTCCATCCTGTATTTCCTGCATATGAGACATAATTAGTGGAAGAATCTTCCTGTGTATAAACCATATTTCCGTCTGTATCTTCAATCTTCCATCTGCCGGCATCAGGACTCCATACAGGAGAACCATTGCTTCCAGGGACATAGGATGAGAAATTATCAAAAAGAAGATACGAAATTGTTTCTCCACCAACCCTGGCAGTAAATGTCTCATTTCCAGCTGTGTAAGAAATTGCTGTAAAGGTACACTGACCATTCAGGTCGCTGAAAAGAGGATTTGCACTTGTAATCAGGGTAAGAGCACCCCTCTGCACTGTCAGCAGAACAGGAGCTGACTGCATCGGGTAGCCCATTGTATCATTCACAGTGACTATGATATATGCTGTTTCTGTCCCGTCTGCCCTTACTACAGGAGTGATTGTGAAAAGCCCTGATTTATATCTGTCCACAACCGGCTCAAGAATTGTCTGGGTCTGGGAATCAGGAACAAGTCCTTCCCTTGAAACACTAATTACAGGATTGCCTGGCTTTCCATCCTTATAATAGAACCGACCCAGGCCTCCTGAAAGGGTTATAAAATCTGTCGGGTTCCAGTTTGTGCTGCTTATGGAGAAACTTCCACTGTTTGAAGAAGAGGAAAGCACTACAGTATCATAGCAAAGCGGCGCAATGTTTCCAAAGTCATCCCTGGCTTCAATGGTTATAAGCACGGGATTGTTCTTTGTAATAGTATGTGCAGGAGATGTAATCACAAGGCGCTTTGGAATAGGAACAAAAGAGAACATTGGCATTCTTTCCACCTTCATATCGTCAAACCAGACCAGTCCTGATGGTCCAGGAAAGCCGTCTGTCACACATCTTATAGGAATTTCAGTGTACCCATCGCTATCCCACCAGTAGCCTTCCACATATTCCCATCTGTTAGCCCCTCGCGTTGAATAGGGCTGCGGCTCTCCAGGTTTATCCCATATATCTATTGAAGCCTCTCCGGTTAGAAGAGAATTGTAAATCCATGCTGAAATTCTGTAAACTGAATTTGGAAATATGGGAAAAGAATCCTGGGTCATTGAATGGGTATAATCTGTCTCTGCAACTGTATAATCAAGGGTTGAAACAAGTGACCAGTCTCCTGAATGTGCCCTGTCATTGGTTCTGTGATGATAAAGTTTGCGATTGTAATAATCTAAGAGCCAGAACCTGACATATTCGCTACCTTCAAGTCCTTCTTCCTCAAAGGATGGATTTGGAACCAAGTTCTGGGTTATTGTAGCCCCATCACAAATTGCATAAATTGTATCTCCGCCAGGGTATATGGACGCAACCGCACCTGTGCACATTCCATTCTGGTCTGTGGGCAGAGCTGGTTGAATCAATATATCTGAATCACCCCTTACAGAATAGAGTGTGGCATACTTTCCCTCCAGGGGGCTATTGTTTTTGCTGCGCACAATCACTGTGATTGAACAGGTGGAGATGCCATCTGCAAGGGCATAGCTCTGTCTTGCAATCACACTTGAGTTTGTCTCCCATGCATATGCCTCAGTTATTACTACATCCTGTGTATCTGAAAACAGACCCGCCCTGTAAACCGTAATTGTCCAGGTTCCAAGACCTGTATCCCTGTAATAGAATTTACTGTATCCCCTGACAAGAGTTATTGAGCTTTCATTTGTAGTGCTCCAGTTTGTCTTGTCCACAGAGAATCTTCCTGAAGGAGATGAAGACACCATAGAAATTGTATCATAGCACCAGGTATCCCTGCAATCCTGCCCTTCCAGGGTATATAATGCCTCCACAGGATATGAATCAGAATATGTCCCTGCTTCCAGGACCTTTGGGGTATTCAGTATTTTCAATTTGAGCGCAGCAGGGATGAACTCAAAAGATTTCCTTACAGGATAACACCTTACATTGTCAAAAATAGCATCAATGCCTGAGCGCAGTCCGATCTTTCCTGATATATATGTAGAGTCAGAGACACTAAACTGGAACTGGTCATCCAGATAGCAGGTTATGGTGGAACCTGCTGTGTTCACCTTCAGGTTGTGCCATTCTCCGGCTCCAAAAGGAACCATTGTTTTCTCATTCAAAAGTGTATCTATACCACCTTCAACCCTGTAGAGGCGCAGGTTCTGCCCGCCCATCACTATAAATTTATAACAATTATTTTCGTCCTGTGCCCTGAATAAGAGGGCAAGATTGAGCCCTGCATTCACACTGTAAAGATTGGCTGAATATGTGTAATCTGTCCAGTCTGAATCAGGAACAAAAACAACCCCGCCATCTCCCTTTCCACTTAAGTTTCCACCTGTAATCTGCCAGGAGCCGCTTATTATCTCCCAGTTATGTGGAAAAGTATCTGGCTCAGAAAATGGGTCAAAGAAATTTATATTCTGAATCAAAATACTGTCTACTTCAGCAGATACTGTATCCTTTCCATACGACAGGGAAGAAATTGTCCAGGTGCAATTACCCTCTGAATCAGAAATCCGGGGATTTGCGCTTATAGCATCGGTCTCAGCTCTTAAAGTATAAAGTGTTACGGACTTTGAGGAAATTGGATAACCAAACTGATCAATGAGCTTGACTGTAGCTGTAATTGAATCCTTTCCTGTTGCCCTTGTCCACCAGGGATAAACCGTAATATACGAAAGGGTATCTGAGGGAACAGGCTCTTCAATAGTTTCAACCTGTGCATCAGGGTTAAACCCTTCCCTGGAAATAGTAATAACAGGATTGCCTGCAGAAGAATCTTTATAGTAGAAGATTGCTCTACCCTGAGAAAGTGTAATGATGGTGGTGTCCTGCCACTCAGTAGAACTTATTGAAAACCTTCCACCTGAAGAGGATTCTAAGGTAATTGTGTCATTGAAAGTAATGATTCTCTGCTGATTCTCATCCTGCGCCTCAACTATAATTGCAGGAGAAGGATTGTCTCTTGTTGTGCTGAATGCTGGAGTAACAAATTTAAGGCTCTTGACAGTAAGGGTAAACCTGACCCTGCAAGTACATTCATAGAGGGCAGAAACTTCCTCCTCTGTCAGGACCTTCTCATAGAGCTTTACCTCATCCACAATTCCATTGAAATCACCTGCAAGACCATCTTCTGGAGGATAGTTATGGCCAAACCACATTGTATAATTGCTGTCCCCAAGTGGAGCAGAAGGAGCCTGGTTATCCATAAGTGTTCCATTCAGATAGGTTTTCAGTTCTCCATCCTGAAAGGTTGTAACAAGATGGCTCCATTCGTTCAGGGGAAGTGCGTCATACCCGAAAAATGCAGAAGCCTCTCCACCCTGGCAATCTACTGCAGCCATACCACCGTCAAATGCATCCTGAATTTCTACATAAAGAGTTTCATATTTCCCGGCGATAAGCGCATTATTGGTCGCCGGATAATCCAGGGGCTTTGCCCAGATTTCAAGTGAAAATTGTGTGTTTATTGTTGTGCAGTTTTCAACAAACGCACAGGAACTGACTCCGTTAAACTGCAGTGCTGAACCAAACCTGCCCGGAACCCACAGGGCTCCTGATTCTACAGCATTGTTCCCGGTAGATGAAGCATCCATTAAATCCCTGTCAAAATGCCAGACACCCCTTGCATTTAATAAATCAACTCCCCTGTTAATAATAAAACCATCTACCTCAGCAGTAATTGTATCGTCTCCTGGCACATCTGAAACAATTGTGCCTGTGCACTGTCCATTTATATCAGTAAGGACTGCAGGCTGGGTAATGACATCTGCTGGACTTCCACGGCTGGTAAAAATAGTTACCTGCCTTCCTGAAACCGGAAAGCCATATGTGTCATTTACAGTGATTACAACTGTGCAGGGTGTAATTCCATCTCCCCTGATAAGTGAAGAATTTATGGTTATATATGAGGCAGCTGCATTTACCTGTGGAATCTGTATCGTCTCTGATTGCACTGCATCTGTAAGACTCGGGTCTGAGCGGGAAACAGTTATTGTGACACCTTCAGGGCTACAGCTCTGGGAATCCTTATAATAGAAGAATTTTCTTCCCTGGACAAGAGTAATAATATCTGTGTCCTGCCAGTTAACCCTGTCAACTGAAAACCTGCCACCAGGGGAACTTGTAAATAGCTCAACTGTGTCATTGAAAGTTATATCCCTCTGCCCGAACTCATCCTGTGCCTCAACTATAATAGTAGGGGAAGGATTGTCCTGTGTTGTGGTGAATGGAGATGTTATAATAACTAACTGTTTTGCTGCATATGCAGGAAATTGATTTAACAAACCCATCCCTGTCACGACAAAGAATAAAAACAAGAGCAGAAATCGTTTCTTCATTCTAACCTCTCTTTCTGTATATACTTTTAAACATTGTTTCTCTTTTTAAATCTCATAGTAAAATAAAAGGCCAGCCATAGAGATACTATGACCGGCCATAAATTGGCTGGTTCCTGATAATCTACATATCAAGAACCTCTGCTCATCGCCAGACTCTTCCGATAAATAGCCATCCCTCTTAGCAGAGAAGTACCTGGCAGGTATAATTACAATTCTATCTGATTCTAAGAGTCATCCCGAGGCGATGAGAACCAATAGTGCCTTCCAATCCTCCGAAAGGATAAAAGAAGGCATAGTCAAACTGATACATAAATGGACCGGTCATAGGCGTAAGAAGATAACTTGCACCCATGGAGACCTGGCTGTAGCGTCTGCTTCCAAAACCAAAACCTCCACGGATAGCAAGAGGATATTCTACCATCCACCATTCTAAACCAGCATTTATATAATAATCATAGTTGCGTGTGGTTAAATCAGCGAGAATTCTGTATTCACCCATCTCATAATTTGCACCAACCTTTACAGTCATAGGTACAGGATTGGAATCCTTTAAATGTATATCAGGCTGGTTAAAATCCTTTATGCATAAACCAACCTTAAGTTTTTCAGTAATGTCTATAAGTAGTCCGACATCCAGTCCTACTCCTGCACTAGAATTGCCATTTGCATAAACCGGGTCATTGTTGCCCTGACTCCAGTTAGAAGATGGTTCAACATAGCTCCACCTTGACCTTGCATAACTCAATTCTAATATCTTGAAGTTAGCTCCAAAATAAACCCCTTCCCTCATTTTACGGGCATAGGAGAAGATAAATGAATTTTCAGCATATATGTCAGAGGCATGGCGATTTATCCACATTCCTCCAAAAGTGCCAATTTTATCAGAAACTGGATGCACATAACCTAAGAATGCATCTCCAAGACTTGCATTGTTTGCTGGATAGTCTAAACCCGGGTACAGGGATGCATAGGAAAATCCTGCTTCCTTTTCTTTTAACTGTCCAAGACCCGCAGGGTTGTAATAAAGAGCAGTGGCATCGTCAGCAAGTCCTGTAAATGCATTTCCCATTCCGAGCGCCCTGGGACCCATTCCAATGTCAAGGAAAGAAGCCTCAGCTAAATGTGGAATCTGAAAAAAGAAAGTCAAAAGAAGGAAGGACATTATAATAAGGAATAATATATTATATGTCTCTTGAGTTTTGACTTTTAGTTTCAATCTTTTATCTATCATTTTAATCACCTCTTTTGACTATTGGGACATACCCGCAACGTTTGGTTTGCAAGTAGCAAGGTCCTGCCGCGGGGCACCCACCAAAGGTGGGTAGCAGATTCTTACTTCGCCAGCACCACTATTCCGTTGTAGACACTGGTGCCGATCTTTGCCTGCCAGATGTATACTCCTGCCTCTGCAAGCTCTGTCTTTCCAACATTGTATTTGCCATCCCAGATTGCATAGTTCAGACCTTCAATCTCCTCCTCATAGACAACTGCACCGTTCAGGTCAAATACCTTGAATGTGCCTTTTTCATGATTATCATTGGGGAACTTGCAGTACACAACCTCATTATAGCGATCGCCATTAGGAGTGAATGGATTGGGTTCTGCACCACAATACGGGAACTTTGGTTCAACCAGAGCTCTCAGGTCTCCAACAGCAAAGTAAGAGAGTCTGGTGGTCTGGGACCATACAGTCTGCAGCAGGAGATCAATGCTGGACGGTATTCTGGACCAGGAACCACCAGTCCACCTGAAGTTGGAGAGCCTTGCAAGAATATCTGCAACATTCACACCTGTACCTTCAACCTTACCATTCACAATATCGTATGCAAATGTCAGTTCAATTGGAGCAGCAAACTGAGTAATATACTCCTGGGTGGTGAGCTTGCGGCAGTAGACCTCATATGCACTTGAAACACCTTTCTTAGCCCAGGACGGAACTGGCAGCTGGGCCCTCGGGATGCGCCTTATAACAAGTTTCAGCATATCCTGCTCTGCTCCAAATGTAGTATCCGGAGCAGGAATGCGCACAAATACACGATTGTCATCCCTGCACACAACACTGATTGTTGTGGAATCTTTGGTTGTCGGGCTGAATATAATTCCGTCTGCTGTCACGCCAACTGCAACTGAATCAGAAAGCACTCCAGTATTTCCGGTGCTTGTTCCAACAGCGCGGACAGCATAGTAATACACTGTGTCGCCAAGGATATTTGTATCAGTATAAGTAGCATTGCAAGGTACTGAAGTATCAGAAGGTATTATGACTGCAAGAATCTGTGTATTGCCATCAGGCAGGGCCTTTATAACTTCATATCTCAGTACACCGGTTTCAGCACCGAATGTGAGAACAACCTGTGTCTCAGTCACTGTAACCTGGACATTCACATTCACAATCCAGGAAACAGGACCTGTCTCTGAAGGTGTAACATTTATAGCCACCGTGTCCATACCAGAGACCACTGGTGCTCTTCCCACCAGCTGGTATGTAGTTGTACAGGTATTAACAAGGACTGCGGCTTCAGCCTGAGGCCGGACAGGGTTCGGGCTAAACAGGTATATTATCCCCGTCGCTATTGCTACAAGCCCCAGAATTAAAGCCTTTTTACCTTTCATTTCCTTTTCCTTCCAGACCCTGGAACGCCAGG
>Ga0078972_1011309_pt1 | contig 16059 bp, 12 predicted proteins | sample YelNatPaOPGAMG01_FD_67568 | JGI IMG/M metagenome (GOLD analysis project Ga0078972, IMG submission 67568) | Hot spring thermophilic microbial communities from Obsidian Pool, Yellowstone National Park, USA - OP-RAMG-01 (SPADES assembly) (version 2) | ecosystem: Environmental > Aquatic > Thermal...
TGGGTGGGAACTGGCAGAGGTGGCTCATTTCCAAAAGCTCGGCCTCGATCCCTTTGAGGCGGGAGAGGAGGACGGGCGGGAGGTCCTTTTGTCCAAGAAGGCTCACGATGTTGCAGACCTCAGCGAGGTTTTGCGCAAGGAGAGAAAAAAGGAGGCGGGTGGGCAGATCATCGCGCAACCCGGAGGCGGCTTCCACCACTTTTGGGTTTGGCATTAGAGGAGATCGGCCAAGGTCCTGTCCTTAAGCTCCTCCCAGAACTTTCGCTCCAAAGAGGCAAAGAAGGGGAAGGTTGGGGAGGAGCGTTCGAGGGAGATGGGCTTTTGGCGGCCGCGGCCAAAGAGGGCGAGCTCAAGGCCATCTCCGCCGAGGACCCGCAAGACCTCGGCAAGCCTTATCTTTTCCGGGGGCTTAGCGAGTTTGTAGCCGCCTTGGCGGCCGAGCGTGGAGGAAAGGAAGCCCGCGCGGGAAAGGGCGAGGAGGATTTGGCGGGCGGAGGTTTCCGGGAGGCCTTCTTTTTGGGCGAGGTCGCGGGCCCTCTGGAGCTGATCCGGATTTTTCGCCAAGTCCAAAAGGAGGCGAAGGCCAATCTCGAGGCGTTTATTGACCAACATAGCCTTTGAATTTACACGCCTTCTTTTCGGCCTGCAAATTTTGGTCTAACATTTACCAGAAAACCGTTTTACCATAAAACTGTCTTTCTGGCGATATGTATAGGTTTGTGTGCAGATGGGCTCAAAGGTCATCCAACCTTTTTACCCGAATACTGGTGTATCATAAAGCTGGCATAGAAGCTTTGTTTAGCCTGCAACTTTTGCTTCTTGCGTGGTTCGAATCTTAATCCGAAAGGCATTCGACCTCAGTAACAGATTCAATGAGGTAACTCACAAACTTGACAGGCGAAGGAGAAGAGCTATGATAAAGAAACCGGTTTCGAAGGAGGTGGGTCATGCGAGGTTGGATGTTGGTATTGGTAGGTTTGATTGGTTTTTCTGCATTTTGTGCAGAATCGTTAGTGGTAATAGGCCCTTGGTCTGGTGCAGAAGCCGAGCCTTTCCTCGCTGTATTGAAAGCATTCACTGAGAAGACCGGCGTTCCAGTGGAGTACCGGGTCATGCGGGCCGAAGACATCGCTACAGTTTTCCCTGCGCAGTTTGCCGCGGGTTTGACCCCTGGTGATTTGGTTTTTGGTTGGGGTTGGTGGATAAAAGAATTTGCAGGCCACATGGTGGACCTTTCCTCAGAAATCGCAGGGATTCCATTCGTTACAGAGCCCATCATTGTTGAGGGGAAGGCCGTTGGTGTTCCATATGTGACCTGGGTTAAGCCGGGGTTTTGGTATCGTAAGAGCTTCTTTGCCGCCCATAATCTCCAGGAGCCGACAAACTGGACGGACTTCATCGTTCTTCTAGAGAGGATTGAGACCATTCCCGGTGTGGAAAAAGCGGCTGCTTCCGGTGACGGTGTGGGCTGGCCCCTCTCCGATATGACTGAGCATTTTCTCCTTACTTTCGGTGGGTTGGATCTCTTCATGGGGCTCATCGAGGGCAAGGTGAAATGGGAGTCTCCAGAGGTTCGAGCCATTTTTGAGAACTATCTTCTTCCCTTCCTTGGCCATGCCAGCGAGCCCATTGAGTGGACCGCCGCCCTTGATATGTGGTGGGATGGCAAATACGGAATCTACTTCATGGGCAACTGGATCACCGGGATGGTGGAAGACCCGAACGACCTCGGAGTCTTTACTTTGCCGGGGTGCAAGGCAGTGGTGGGCGGTACGGACTACATGTTCATTCCCAAATATTCCAAACGCGTTGAGGACGCCCGTAAGCTTTTAGCGTTCCTGATAAGCAAGGAAGGTGTAGCTCTCCGCGTATCCAAAGGCGGGAAGCTTTCCATGCGTGCTGACGTAGGACCTGAGAATTATCCACCTGCAGAAGCGGCATTGGCTCAAGCGGTGGGGGCCTTGACCATCGCTCCGGACATGGATGACACTATCGGCGGCGACTGGCAGAGGGCCTTTTGGGACCAGCTAAAGCTGCTTTGGGTAAAGCCCGAAGCTCTGGATGACGTCCTCCGCATTCTTGACCAGCTTCACCCTGCAGCAAAAGGTTAAAAAGTCGGGGGAGGGGCGTAGCCCCTCCCCCTTTTATTATGTTCCGCAAGCGAAAACAACGAGAATGGTTGTCTATTATGATTTTTCTTGGACCTGGTTTGCTTCTTCTCTTTTTATTCGTAATTTTTCCCGCCGTCCAAACCCTTTTCCTTAGTTTTCAAAACAAAGATGGATTCGCAGGGTTAACTAATTTCGTTAATCTTTTTAGGGACGAAGCTATTTGGAATCCCGCAAGATTCCCAACAAAGGTACCTCCCTGGGGGGCACTGTTACACAATCTCGTCTGGGTCTGCATTCATCTTCCCCTTACCGTAGGTCTGGGACTTGTTCTGGCAGTGGTTTTCGCCAAGGCCCCCCGATGGGTAGGGTTTGCACGCAGTGCCCTTTTTCTGGGAATTGTGACGCCCATGATTGTGGGCGGGGTGATTATTCGCTATCTTTTTGAAGCGCATTCCGGCATCATCCCCCAAATCCTAGGGGCCTTAGGAGTGCCAAAGCCGTGGTCCAGTGGGTGGATGGCTTATCCAGAAACAGCCCTTTTGGGATTAATTTTGGGGTCGATATGGCTATGGGTAGGGTTTAGCATGATCTTGCACTCCGCAGGTCTTTCTTCCATTGATCCGGAATTGTTCGAGGCCGCCCAGATTGATGGTGCTTCGGAGTGGGCACAGTTTTGGTACATAACCGTTCCTCTTCTCCGCCCGGTGACCATCGTTGTGGCTGTTCTTACCTTGTTTTGGGAGCTCAAGATCTTCGATATCGTTTATGTAGCCACTATGGGAGGACCCGGCCGGGCCAGCACTGTGCTGGCTTTGGAAATGTATTTTGCGGGGTTCCGCGCTCTTGATCCTTATCGGGCCTCAGCTATTGCTACCCTGATCACCGTGGTAAGCGTTCCGTTGGGATATTGGTTTGCGGTACGAAGGCTGCGAGCATGAGACAGCACAGGTTAGCCACTCTTGTCGCCATCTTAGTGGCCGTGGTCTGGACAGTGCCATTTTTGGGTGTAGTAATGACCGCCTTTCGGCCCAGCCGTGACATAATTTACGGTTGGTGGCGGCCGCCATTTCGATTCACCGCCGATAACCTCATCCGAGCTTGGCACCATTCCACAGCATCTCTAGCGTGGGGACTAAAAAACTCCGTTCAAATGGTGGTGCTGGCCACCATCCTTCCCACCCTGTGCGCGTCGCTCATGGCCTATGGGCTCGCTCGGACACGTTTTCCCGCACGAGGACCAGTCCTCATGACAATTGGGCTACTTTTGGCTGTCCCTCAGCAGATGGTGGCATGGCCGCTTTTCCAGTTGATGCACCACTTGGGGCTCCTAAACAACCTTTTTGGATTGGCTCTTGCCCACAGTGCTTGGGCTTTACCCTGGATGGTCTTCTTCCTCCGCGGATATATTGAAACCCTGCCTATAGAGCTGGAGGAAGCGGCTTTTATTGATGGTGCAAGCCGTTTACGGACTTTCTTCCTCGTTGTGCTTCCTCTCATGCTTCCTGCCATAGCCTCGGTAGTAGTTCTGCAATTCACATGGGCTTGGAATGATTTTTTTCTTGCTTTGATTTTAATTTATGATCCGAAAAAGATGGTCATAACCCAGCAAATCCCGCTTTTGCGCGGCCAGTATCACGTGGATTGGGGTCTTCTCAGCGCCGGAGCATTTTTAGCCACACTTCCGTCCCTTTTAGTGTTTATCTTTTTCCAGCGCTATTTTGTACGAGGCCTAATTGGCGGGGCTGTCAAATAGCCTTAAAGAGAGAAATCCAGCCCTCAATCTTGTCCCCCCAAGTTTTGGGTGACCATTCATGCTTCAGACGAATTTCTTCTTTCCGCATCTGAAGCAAAACGAGGAAGGACGGGGCCAATCTGTTCGGGGGTGAGCAAAAATTGGAAACGCTGGCCGCGCCAAAGAAAAGAAAAGCGCAGGCGTTTCCAGTGGGGAGGGAGCTGTGGCCAAGCTACCGGTCCTCCTGGGGTAAGGCGGAGCCCGGCAAACCCGAACACCAAGGCTTGCCAGAGTCCCCCGGCAGAGGCCAGGTGGATTCCATCTTTGGTATTGCCGCGGAGATCGTCCAAATCTATAAAAGCTGCCAGGCGGAAAAATTCATAAGCCTTTTGGACCTCTCCTAAGCGCGCGGCTAATGCGGCATGAATGGCAGGGCCAAGGGAAGAGCCAAAGGCGTGATCAGTTCGAGGCTCGTAATACTCCCAATTTTTTCGCAGGATTTCTAGGGAGAATTCCTCGGGAAAGAGGTGAAAGATCATGAGCACGTCTGGCTGCTTAAGAACCTGAGCACGGTTCACCTTTTCGCGGCCCAGAAGATCCCAAAGGGATTGCCGCCGGGGTTCCAGGGCCTTGAGGTCAATGTTTTCCAGCTGGAAAAAACCTGGAAATTGCTCGATGAGCCCGGATTTTCGATCATAGGGAAACACTAATTTCTTTGCTATTTCTGACCAGCGATGGATGTCGTGTTCTTCCAATTCCAATTTCTCTCTAAGCTCTGCTTGTAGGGCAGGCACCTCTTTCCCGAGCTTTGTCCAAAGTTCTACCCCCGCCAAAAGGTTCCAGCGCGCCATCCAATTCGTGTAAGCGTTGTTATCCACATCTTCGTGGTACTCGTCCGGGCCAATGACATGGCGAAGCACATAAGTCTCACCTTCTTTTTCTGCACGGCTGGCCCAAAATTGGGCGGTAGAGAGGATGATTTCTGCGCCCTGGCTCTTCAAGAACTCTTCGTCTCCAGTGGCTTGCCAATAACGCCAAACCGCATAGGCCACGTCCGCGACAATGTGGTGTTGCCTTTCCCCGGTATGTATAAAGATGGGCGAGCCGTCCGGAGCTGGAATCCACCGAGGGGTAATCTCTTCTCCTGAACTTCCAGATTCCCAAGCAAAAAGAGCCCCTTTCCAACCCCGTCGGCGGGCATTCGCCCTAGCACCAGGAAGAGTTAAAGCGCGATAGGAAAGACACTTCCTAGCTTTTTCTGGAACGGTGTGAACAAGAAAGGGGAGAACGAAGATTTCTGTATCCCAAAATACATGGCCTCGATAGCCAAAACCCGTAAGGCCCTTAGCGGGTATGCTTACACCCTCCCTCTTTGGAGCAGCAATGAGGAGATGATACAAGTTAAACCTGATAGCGCGCTGAATTTCCTTATCACCCTCTACCTCTATATCGCAGTTCTCCCAAAGGCTTTGCCAAGCCCGGCGATGCTCTCGAAGAAGCTGGAAATAGCCCCTCCGTAAGGCTTCCGCTATTTTAGCTTGCGACTCTCCCAGTGGATCGAGGGTGTCTTGGGAGGTGTAAAGGGCAAAAAACTTGACGAGCCCGAAAGTCTGCCAAGGGCGTAGCGTAACGTCCACAAACACTCCGGGGGTTTCTGGACAGGCGAAAGAAGAGAAGCGAGGAACTCCTTGCCCTATGGGAAGAAGGGCCATCGTTGCGCCTAGCTCAAGGCCCCGGCCTTTGCTTTTTAGCTTCAGCCCAACTTTTCCTTCCTCTTGAAATGTTTTTATTACCCGCCAATGGGTGTGGCCAAGGTGAGGAAAAGGCGGAAGACCAGGGTTTTCCGGGGCAACGGGGAAGAAAGCGCGAATTCCCAGGGCACAAGGGGTGTCTTCGACGCTTACTGTGCAGAGCTGGAAGCCGAGGTGTGGATCGGCCATGGAGGCAAACCGCACTGTATGAAGGAACACCCTTTTACCAGAGGGGCTTTGCCACCGGATCCGTCGGTGGAGGGAACCATCATAAAGATCCAACCAACGTTGGTGTTCCAGGATCTGTCCCTGTCCCGGAAGCAGTGGTTCCCCATCCACTTGTATTTCCAGTCCTGTCCAGTCAGGGCAATTAACAAGCTCTTCAAAAAAGATAGGGACAGCGTCGTAGAGGCCGTGGACGAGGGTGGCCCGAATCTCCTGGGGGTGGGGCTCCTCATAAGTTCCACGGGTACAAAAATAGCCATTGCCCACGGTAAAGTTCGTCTCCCATGCCTGGGGCGTCAGCCGCGGGGATTCCCATACTCGCCATGGATCCTCTTTGATAGCCATGAGTAAGGCCAGAATTTCATCCCATGTTACATTAGCTAAAGAAGGGAGGATCAAACTCGGCCTGACTTCTGAAAATCTCTCCTTTGGCCCCAAGGCTAGGGACCACATTCCTGCTGCTTCCGCTGCCTCAACTCCCGCGGGCGCGTCCTCCACTACTAAGCACTGGGATGGCGAAACCTTGAGCTTTTCTGCAGCGATAAGGAATAAGTCCGGTTCCGGTTTGCTTCGTGCTGGGGAATGCCCATCCACTAAGACATCAAACGCATCCAGAAGATTCAGTTTACCTAGGACATCCTGACAGTTGCGAGACACGGTGGCGACCGCGGTTTTGACTCCGTGGGCTCGTAAGTCCTCAAGAAATTGGCGCACTCCAGGAAGCACATCCTGAGGGCGGAGCTTTTTGATCAACTCCCGGTAATATTCGTCTTTTTTAGCCATGAGTTCCTCAATTTCCTCATCGGTATAAAGACCGCATAGGTCTTCCTCAGCCGCGTGGGGATTACCTGTAAGTACGATGGCCAAAGATCTTCGCCGAGATACGCCGCGTACCTGGTCCTTGCGCTCCGGCGGGCAGGGGATGCCTAACTCCTCTGCCAACCTCTTCCAGGCCTGAAAATGGTGCTCCGCAGTGTCCACGATCACTCCGTCTAGATCGAAGATTACGGCCTTAAGCTCCATGGTCTCCTCCTCTTGAAACCGGTCTCAAAAGGGACAAAATAGTAAGGATGGAAAGACTGACTATCAAGGAAATCGCGCGGTTGGCTGGGGTATCCAAGGCTACCGTATCGAGGGTTCTCAACGGAAGGCCCGGCGTTAGCCCTCAAACCAGGGAGAAAGTGGAGAGGATCATCCAGACCTATTCGTATCGGCCAAGTCCTCTGGCCCGCGGCCTAAGCTCCCAAAAAACAGGGGTTATCGCTCTTGTCGTTTCTCATTCCGCGGCCCGCCTCTCTGCTCATCCTTTTCTTCTCGAGTTTCTTCCCGGAATAAGCCATGTGTTGGAAGAATATGGATTCCGCTTGGTTTTATCCATTCCGGACTCCGAGGAACGCTATGAACTTGTATGCCAACAAATAGCCCAGGAAAGACTGGCAGAAGGGGTAGTGGTATTGGGCGTGCGTCGGAACGATCCCCGGCTGCCTTTCCTTTTCAAAAACAATATACCTTTGGTCACCGTAGGAAAACCTATAGGATATACGAACGTAAGTTTTGTAGACGCGGACAATTACGGGGGAGCCCGATTGGCCACAGAGCATCTTATTGAACTTGGATACAAGCGAATACTGTTTGTTAATGGCCCCAAGGAGCACACCGCTGCGATAGCCAGGGAAGAAGGGTATAAAGCCGCAATGCTCGCTCACAACCTCAAACCGGATGTGGTTTATGGCGACTTTTCCTACGTTAGCGGCTATCAAGCGGTCAAAGAGTGGTGGAGAAAGGGAAGACGAGTGCTTGCGGTTTTTGCTGCAAGCGACATGGCGGCGATCGGAGCGAGCACAGCGTTCAAAGAAATGGGGATCAAAGTGGGCGGGGAGGCAGCGGTGGTGGGGTTTGATGACATCCCTTACGCGAGTTTCTTTGACCCCCCTCTTACCACTGTGCGTCAACCCATTCGGGAACTGGGGGAGGCGGCAGGCCGCCTTATCCTCCGCGTCCTGGGGGAAGGGGGAACCGAGAGCGTGATCCTCCCCACAGCTCTTGTTGTGCGTGCAAGCACCTCGAGGAGAGCTTGACAGTGGTTACTGGGCGCTCTATAATGTTTGTAACCGGTTTCAAAGGGGGTGAGAAAGGAAAGAAGAAAAAACACATTTCGGAAAATTAGCTTTTGGAGGTGACCTATGAAACGGTTGATACTGTTGGTTGTTAGTGCAGTTTTGGCTTTTTCGGCTTTTGGACAGGAGAAAATCATCATCCGTATTGCTGGCCACTCTGTAGACAAACCTGTAAAAGAAGCCCTGATCCGGGACGTGGTGGCTCCCAAGCTTCCTCCGAATGTAGAGGTTGTGTTTGAACCTGTTGTGGACGATTACAAGCAGTGGCTTCTTACCATGCTTGCTGCGGGCACTCCTCCGGACATTTTCTATGTTGACGTGTACTGGGCTGAAGAGGTAGTGAAGACAGGGCGCGTTAGGGCTTTGGACGAGTTCCTTGCCAAATCCGAGATCCTCAAGAAGGAAGACCTCATTCCAGTACTAGTTGATGCCTTTACTGTGGATGGCAAGCTTTACGCTATTTCTAAGGACTTCAACAGCCTTGTAGTCTTTTTCAACAAAGACATGTTTGATGCCAAGGGTGTACCTTATCCCAGTGCTGATGATGATTGGTTCACGTTTTGGGATAAGGTCCGGCGGGTTCATAACCCTCCGGAATGGGTTGGGATCTGTCTAAACCCGGATTTCGCTCGTTTCTTACCCTTTGCATTTGCCGCGGGCATGCCCTTCCTCAATCCCGATGGCACTGCGCCCTTTGCTCGGCCTGAAGCAATTGCCGCAGCGGAATGGTTCTCCGCGCCTATTCGCGCAGGGTTTGGTGCGACTGCCGCAGACCTCGGCGTAGGCTGGCCGGGAGCAGCGTTTGTAGAAGAGAAGGCTGCGGTGGTAATCGAGGGAGGATGGCTTATTCCTCCTATTCGTGAGGGTGCACCTCTCATGAAATTCGGAACGACCTTCCTCCCCACCTTTGGCGGCCGGCGCGGTAACTACCTGTTTACAGTAGGTTACGGCATGCCCGTAGATGAAATCCTCCCATCCAAGAGGCCAGATTTAGTTTGGAAAGTTATCGAGCTTCTTACCAGTCCTGAAGCCCAAAGCTACATCCTCTCTATTGGTCACGCTATTCCCTCTCGGGCTGCGCTCCTATCTCATCCGGTCTTGGCCAGTCCTGCTGATCCCTTCCAAGAAGCAATGCGCACAGTATTCATAGCTACAGGGCTTCCTGGCACCGTGCCGTTCTCTTTCGCTCCTGTGGGCTCGATTTACCACGTTGCAGTCGCTGAAGCCCTCACTAAGATATTTACAGGCGAGCTTTCTCCGGCTGCGGCTATGCAGGAAGCAGCGAAGAAATTAAACGCGGAATTGAAACGTTAAAAGGGGAAGGGGGCGGGCCTTTCCCGCCCCCCTTTATGTCCTGGCTGAGGGGGCCGCGGCGCAACGAGCTCTTTTGGGCTTTTCTCTTCCTCCTCCCTCTTCTTTGGACATTGGGAGTGGCTTTTGCTTACGCTTTTTTTCGTGCATTATGGTGGAGTTTTTGTGACTACGACCTCTTTGCTTCGCCCAAATTTGTGGGCTTGGCCAACTATGCGAAGCTTTTTGCGGACCTGCATTTCCTTAAAGCTTTGTTTCACAGCTTGTCCTTTGCCGTCATTGTTACCTTTACGCAAACATTTTTAGCTTTACTTTTGGCTATCGCCCTAAATCAGAAGATTCGAGGCCTCACATTCTTTCGTGCCGCATTTTACACACCGAGCATTCTTTCTTCAGTTATAGTCGGGCTCATCTTTATATGGTTTACATATCGGCGAGGTGTGGTGAATTTTCTTCTAACGGTTGCACGCAACTATTATCCTTATTTTCTCTCGTTTTTGGGCCTCGTTATTGTCATGCAGTCCACGTTGGTCCTTTGGGGGCGAAAGCGGGGCTTTCCTGTCCGAGCCTTTGATCCGGTATACCTTTGGATAAGCTTGTTCGTGGGGGGAGTAGGCGCATTTTTTCTTGGTCACTTTCGCCTTATCCAACCTAAATCCATGCCACCGGTGGATATTATTTGGCTCGAGACCGCAGAAAAATTTTTGGGGATTCCCCGCCCTCTTTGGGCCATCATGGCCCTTAACATTGGCACCACAGTGCCCACGATGATGCTCTTTTTTCTCGCCGGCTTGCAAGACGTTCCCCGCGAACTCTATGAGGTTGCAGAGTTAGACGGCGCTTCTTGGTGGGCCAAGCTGTGGTATGTGACCATCCCCGCTCTACGCCCAGTAATGTTTTTGGTGATCACGCTTGGTCTCATCGGCACTTTGCAGATGTTCGACCAGGCCGCGATCACTTCAGGGGTGGCCCCTTTGGATTCTGTAATTACCCTTGCTTATTACGTTTATTGGAACATGTTTGGCGCGGGCGGATTGCCCAGGGTGGGGATGGCCGCAGCTGCTGCAATTTTCCTAGCTGTGTTGACTTTGGTTGTGGTTCTAATCCAGCGGCGCGTCGGGATTGGGGAGAAGGCGTGGTGACAGAGCAGCGACAAGTTGACCAGGCTTGGTTTGCCCGGCGGAGGCGGGCCAAAGCCGCGTTTGTCTATGCCTTTTTGGGAGCCATGGCTCTTGCTGTTGTTGGCCCTTTTATCTACGCTGTTTTCTCCGCGTTCAAAGTCAACCCCCTTGAGTGGCCACCTTCTTTAAATATTCCCCGCCTTTGGCCACCCAATTGGGTCTCTGCCTGGAACTTGGGCATACAAGCTGGAAATAACGGATGGCTAGGCGGCTGGGCTCCAGGACGGGCCCTCAGTTTAGATGTGGTTTTTTTCTATCCTCCGGGTGTAGAGGGTGACCTACGGGTGGAAATCCTCCGACCTACAGGCCGGGGTACTTACCAACCTCCCGACCCCCAACCAGTTACTCATGTGGAGATAGAAAACGTAGAAGAACACCACGGCCCCGAAGGTTACGAAAAGACATTCAGGATCACCCTTCGTAATCTTGGGACGCAAACTTACCCCGTTCTACCTCTTGCCGTAGTAGGACCTCCGAACTCTCGGTTCCTGCGCGCCACACTAGCCCCTAATTCCGTTCGGGGCCTGGGAACCACGGCTTATTGGGATAACCTAGTTTCCGGGGTTTTAGGATACATTTTTAGCTACTTTATTCAAGCCTGGACTGAGTTTCGAGATCGCCTAGGAAATCCTATCTTTCCTCGATGGGTGCGGAATTCTTTTATAATTGCCATAGGAAAAGTCATAGTGGCTTTGCTTTTTGCTCCATTAGCAGGCTATGCTTTAGCCCGGTTGCGTTTTCCCGGGAGAAACTTGCTCTTTTTCCTTGTAATGTTCACCATGATGGTTCCCCAACAAGTGACATTTATCTCCAACTATGTCCTGCTCAGGGATGGGTTATTTGGTATTTCCCGACTTTTTGGGAGGGATAGCCTCCTCAACAGCTACTGGGCGCTGTTTTTACCTGCTTTAGTGTCCAGCCTTGGGGTAATCATGATGAAGCAATTTTTCGAATCTATTCCGGTGGAGCTCGAGGAGGCGGCCAGAATCGACGGAGCTGGCATTTTTCGCATCTATACCAGGATTATCCTACCCATGGCTAAACCAGCTCTAGCGGTTTTGGCCATCCTTACTTTCCAGGGTTCGTGGAACGAGTTCTTTTGGCCTCTTGTGGTCCTCCGAGATATGGAGATGTTCACGTTACCTATCGGTCTTCTCTTTTTCCGGCAATATTATGGGGCCGCAGGCGGAGCGAATTGGAACCTTATTCTGTCAGGGACCGTGATAAGTGCCATACCCGTGATAATTGTTTTCGTCCTCTTCCAGCGGCACTTTGTGGAAGGTTTTCGCCTTTCTGGCATCAAATAGCTTTTGCTTGAAAAGGCTGAAAATAGCATAAGGAGGGAGGCTATGAAGTATTTAGGTATAGAGCGATACATAGACGTTGCGGGAGAAAAAGTCGTTGCTGAAATTTTTGCAGCAGCCCGGCCTCTTTATGGCCTGCGCGTTTTGGAGATAAACTCCACTTTTCATGGTGGGGGAGTAGCCGGAATGTTGCACTCTTTAATCCCCCTCCTCAATGAAGTGGGCATTGATGCTAACTGGGCTCTCCTTTATGGGGAACCCGAGTTATTCCAGGTTACCAAAAAAATTCACAACGCTTTACAGGGAGAACCTATAGACCTCAGCGATGAAGAAATAGCCATTTATTTGCGCGTAAACGAAACTTTTGCTCTCTACAGTCCCGTTTATCCCCACGATTTGATCGTTGTGCATGATCCCCAGCCGCTCCCCATGATCCGGTATGCCACACGGCGGGTGCCATGGATTTGGCGTTGTCACATTGATCTCTCTTCCCCCTATCCTCCTGTTTGGGACTTCCTTCGGGCTTTTATCCTCCGCTATGATGCAGTGGTGGTGTCTTCCGAGGCTTTTGCTAAGCCAGGCCTTCCCACAGAAATAGCAATTATTCCTCCGGCCATTGATCCTTTTTCTGCGGTCAATAAGGAACTTTCTCCTGAAGAGGTGAGAAAAGAGCTCGAAGCGCACGGAATTTCCCTGGAAAAACCCCTTTTGCTCCAGGTATCCCGCTTTGATAAGTGGAAGGACCCCTTGGGCGTACTGAAGGTTTATGAGCTAGTAAAACAAAAAGTTGACTGCCAGTTGGTTCTAATCGGGAACATGGCACTAGATGATCCGGAAGGCCCGGTAATATTCGAGCAAGTTCAAGCTCAGGCTGCACGTCTTGCCGATGTTCAACTCATAACCATCACCGATCCACTTTTGGTGAACGCTCTCCAGCGTGCAGCAGCTGTGGTATTTCAACTTTCTCGCCGCGAGGGCTTTGGCCTCACCGTGTCCGAAGCCTTATGGAAGGGAACTCCGGTAGTGGCCACAAATGTGGGGGGAATAACGAAGCAGGTCATCCCTGGGGTTACCGGTTTCCTCGTGGAACCAGGTGATTACCAGGCTGCCGCCAAAGCCACGATACAGCTCCTTCAAAATCCAGAGTTGCGTTTGCGCTTAGGCACGCAGGGTAAAGAACACGTGCGCCAAAACTTCCTTATCACTCGGTTGCTTTTAGATCGCCTACGTTTGTTCCGCAAAATTTTGGGGAAGTGACCTTGACGAAGAAGTTCTGTTCATTGCTAGTCCCCTATTGTCTCGGGCAGTTTGTCTGGTCAGCGTGGCTAGCTTTCCACTGGGCTTTTCGCAAAATGCCGGAACCTTAGGGCAATGTCTCGGGCTTTTTGGAGCTGATCCGGATTTTTCGCCAAGTCCCAAAGGAGGCGAAGGCCGATCTCGAGGCGTTTATTGACCAACATGGCCTTCGAATTTACACGCCTTCTTTTCGGCCTGCAAATTTTCGTCTAGCATTTACCAGAAAACCATTTTACCATAAAGCTGTCTTTCTGGTTGAAACTTGGAAGAGCAAAGGAGAAATGGCCGAAAAGCTGGCGAAAAAAGGGCGACAGAGTTGAGTATACTTCAGCCGGAGGTGACAGGATGAAAAGAATATTGGCGATTTTGGCGGTTTTGGTTTGTGCGGGGATTTTGGTACAGGCGGAGGATCAGGCCCTAATTGATGCGGCAAAGGCCGAAGGGAAGGTTGTGTTTTATGCGAACATTACCGCTGTGGAGCCCATCATGGCCCGCTTCGCTGAGCTCTATGGCTTTCCCGCTGAGTATGTCCGCATCTCCACCGATAAGTTCATCCCCACGGTCCTCACAGAGTTCCAGGCCGGGAAACTCCTGGCCGATGTTGTGCAAGGGCCTCTTCCTATCTTGCAAATCCTGAAGAAAGAAGGTGTTCTCGGTAGCTATGTTTCTCCCCAAAGCGCTAACTACCCGGAGTGGGCAAGAGACCCAGACGGAGTGATTCAGCTTTTCGGAATCGAGTACGTTTGCATTCTCTACAACACCGAGCTCGTGAAGCCGGAGGACGTGCCCACCTCCTATTTGGACCTCGCTGATCCCAAGTGGAAGGGAAAGATTGTCATGCCTGATCCCACTACTCACGCCACGACAATCACCTGGCTTGTGGGGCTTAAAGAGAACGTGTTCAAGAGTGAAGAGGAGTGGGTGAACTGGCTCAAGGGCCTTGCGGCTAACGAGCCCATGTTTGTGGCCTCCTTTGGGCCTACACCCGATCCTATCGCTCGAGGTGAGAAGGCTTTGGGAATTTCCATGCCCAAATACATCATCACCAAGGCTCCTGCGCCGCTCATGTGGGCGAATGTGGCCGAAGGACTGTTTGGTTCACCTAGGGCCATTGCCATCGTCCAGAATCCCCGCCATCCCAATGCTGCCAAGCTCTTCATCGACTTCTGGCTCTCCAAAGAGGCTATGCAGCTTTTAGCGGAAAAAGTCGGGGAATGGGTGCTTTATGAGGGCATATATCCACCGATTCCGGGGATCGAGAAAGCTCAGGTGCGGCCGCTTCGGGACCTTTCCGACGAGGAGATCGCTTACTGGAGCGAGTTCTTTGCCGGGATTTTCAAGAAGTAAGGTTTTATGGGCGGGTGGCTTAGCGCTGCCCGCCCTTTTTCTTTTTGGCTGGGAGCATAGATGGAAGTTGAGGTCACGCGCGTAACCAAAGTCTTCCGCACAAAGACCGAGAGGGTGCGAGCCTTGGATGAGGTGAGCTTTCTTTGTCCAAGCGGGAAGGTCCTCACTCTTCTCGGTCCCTCTGGCTGCGGTAAGACCACGCTCTTGCGGTGTATTGCGGGGTTGGAGGAGCCCGATTCTGGCGAGATACGGCTTGGAGAGCGGCTGGTTTGGTCTAAAGAGAAAGGTGTAAGTGTTCCGCCAGAGAGGCGAGGCATTGGCATGGTTTTCCAGTCCTATGCTATCTGGCCGCACATGACGGTTTTTGAGAACGTGGCGTTTCCTCTGCGGGTAAAGCGAGTTCCGCGGCAGGAGATAGCAAAGCGGGTGCGGGCAGTCCTGGAGATGGTGCAACTTTCAGGGCTTGAGAATCGGCCGGCAACCAGGCTCAGCGGCGGTCAGCAGCAAAGGGTGGCTTTGGCCCGGGCTTTGGTGAGCGAACCTAAAGTTCTCCTCTTTGACGAGCCTCTTTCCAATCTTGACGCCAAGCTTCGGGAGGCCACCCGGCACGAACTCCGCGCCTTCCTCTCGCACCTTAAGATCACCGCGATCTATGTGACCCACGATCGGGCTGAGGCTTTGGCCATCTCCGATGAGATTGCGGTGATGAACCAGGGAAAAATTGTAGCCCGCGGAACACCAAAGGAACTTTATTTCTTTGCCGAGGATCCGTTTGTGGTGGATTTCATCGGCCGTGCTAATTTCCTTAAGGGTACTCTCGTGGGATATAACCAGGAAGGCTTCGCCCAAGTTCGTTTTCCCTTTGGAGTTTTGCGGTGCGTAGGCCAGGGCTTTCCCTTGGGTACGGAGGTTACGGTGATCATTCGGCCTGAGTCTTTCTCCCTTTCAGGAGAAGGGGGAAACGTGCTTTCAGGTCGGGTCATTTCCGCGATCTTTACTGGCGAAGACTATGAAGTTCGGGTGAGCCTTGACGAAAACACTGTGGTGCTAGCGAAGCTTGAGGCTACAGTTCCTGCTATTCCCCAGCCTGGTGAAGAGATAGAGCTCAGGGTGATGCCACAATGGTGCAGAGTCCTGCGCGCTTAGGCAGGGCAATTTTCATTTGGGGACTGATTCTTCTCGTCTCCCTTCTCACCGTTGGGCCGGCAGTGATGCTCCTTTTGGGAAGCTTTTCCCAAAGGCTGGGGCGGATTGGGCCTTTCACCATAGCTAAATACTTAGCGGTGTACACCGACCCATCCTTTCCCCGTGTTTTGCTTAACACCCTCATCTTTGTGCTCAGTTCATCAACGCTGGCCACGGTTTTGGGGACGGCCTTGGCCTATTTGAACGTGCGCACAGATATCCCCTTAAAGGGGCTTTTCCAGGTTCTCCCTCTAATCCCCATGATGTTTCCCCATGTCCTTTTTGCCGCAGCCTGGATCATGCTTTTGAACCCCACCAATGGACTCGTAAACGTGTGGTTGCGCACGTTTACTGGGGTTAAAGAAGGGCCGCTCAACATTTACTCTTTGGGCGGAATGATTTTTCTTGAGGGTCTTTTGGATGTTCCGGTGACCTTCATGGTGGTGGCGCCGGCCATGTACTCCTTTGATCCCGCGCTGGAGGAAGCGGGAAGGGTAAG
>Ga0078972_1011312_pt1 | contig 16055 bp, 12 predicted proteins | sample YelNatPaOPGAMG01_FD_67568 | JGI IMG/M metagenome (GOLD analysis project Ga0078972, IMG submission 67568) | Hot spring thermophilic microbial communities from Obsidian Pool, Yellowstone National Park, USA - OP-RAMG-01 (SPADES assembly) (version 2) | ecosystem: Environmental > Aquatic > Thermal...
CTTTTCGAAAACCGTACTTGTAAAAGACCTGGGCTGGAGCTCGGTTCTCCTCAATATGTGCATCAGGATAAGATATATTGGTATAGCAACCCATATTTTCGGATCGAAGGCGCCGGCTGTTATATAAGTCTTGTTCTAAAGGGTATTTACGAAGATGAAACACCAGAGCATGCTGCTGCCGCCTATTATGAAATTAGAGATGGAGATATACGTCACAGATTTGGTGCCAGTGCGGTTAGAGCTCCGATCAGTGATGTGGATCTCAAAAATCCTCTCGTAAGGCGCCTTGTTGAAAAGGGCTATATTATCCCTGAAGTGCCATCTCCTCGTAAAGCCGCGATCGCAAAACAAATTGCGCAGATCCATGCGTCAAATATCTACATCGGCAACAAACCTAACCAAGGGACTGAAATTCTGGAAGAAAATATGGCCCCTCAAGGCGGATATGTTGCTGGATCGAATGGTGCCAAAATAGGCACGACAGGATTAGGACCTTGCGTTGCGGTCATTCTTTACGACGAGAGAAGCAGGTCCGGCACGGTCTTTCACGTGGACCCAAACATGCCAATAAGTGACACTATCTCAGAGATCGTATCTCAAATGAGAAAAAGTGGGGCTGGCGAGATCTATGCGAGGTTGGTTGGTGGTTGGAGCGGTTATTCTGAAAAAGCTATCTTTTATATTAGAAGGGGTCTTAGTGATAGCGGCGTTGTCATCAAAGGCGAAGACATCCTTGGAGATGGGCGCTCACGGCACAACGTAATCCTCGACACTACTGATGGAAGTCTTGCATATGAAACTAGATATCTCTCGAAGTAATTACATCAGCGGGGTCACAGTCAGGAGGTTACAGTAATTAACATAGTGTTTTGGTTCCTTATGGACTTGGTATTATATCAGGGCATCCCACAAACGACGCGTTCGCCAAAAGGCTGGCCTTGTTGGAAAAAGGGCTAATAAAGGACAAGCAGCCATTATTACTAGGGAGATAAACAAACTGCAACGGTGTGGGGCAAATACTTTGATACTGTAGCCTGATCCCGTTGATGATGACCCTGTTGATGATGACCCCCCGTTGATTGCCCCCGTTAATGACCCCGTTGACTAATTATCTTTACTTATTGCATGCCTTAAGGCCTAAGATCTTCCTTATTGCTTCCATGTCTGCTGTGAGGGGGTGGCCGCACTTTATGGCGCCGATGAACTGTCTGGCTTGTTTCTTGGTGTTTTTCTTGTAAGTAACATACTGGACGGCCATATCAAAGACCTTGGCGTTCGGAATGCCGTCAGTGGTAACCGTGCTTTTATCGGCAACACCACGTTTTGGAGAAACTTCAACAGAGTTCCTGTGTATCGGCAGCCCTTCATCTACATGTGGCCTGCTTTCTATACATACAGAACCATCATTGCCGCAGCTAACTATCCTGCCGCCCTTGAGATTTGTCCTGAGGTCCATTGGCAAAGGTATAACCCTTGCGATGGCTTCAACTTGAGCTGCAGTAAGCCCGTTGACATAGACTATTTCTTGTGAGTGGCTTCCCATAATAATGCCTCCTTTACTTTCTGTTTATGATGCGATCATCGGTAAGCCCTAAAAAAAGTTACTAACTTTTTAATATCTCCAGCATTTTCTTACAGATAGGCGCCGATAATACAAATCACTTTAAAACTTATAGGAACTATCCGGCGATCCGAAATCCTAGGTTAAGGCTTTAGGGTAGATGACTCGCTTAGTCAAGTGAAAAAAGTGTTGAATTTGGTGTAGGATGCATGCGATCTGGACGAGGGATTACCGAAATTTAGTGATATCAAGTAACACAATCAGCGGGGATGTCTACAAATGGGCGTTTGAAAATATGCCGCCACATCACCAGTTGGACCCCCTGATTGGACAAGTCGTTATTAAGGGCATTCAATGGGGGAGCTCACTAAAAACTGTAAGACAGAGTCAGGTTCGTGCGGGCTCGCAAACAATACAGGACGGAGTCAGGTTCGGATAACGCAAAGGCTCATATAACCAATCGGATTCATCGTCCCTTTTGTGAGTCCGTCTTGTGGGCTATTTTAAGATATTTTTGACTTGCAAAATTTTAGGGGGGGATGATAACATATAACATAGGTTTTAAGAAGCAAAGGAGGGACGATTATGAAAAAGATAATAGTACTAGCGCTGGTTGTTATGTTCGGCATGTCGGCTTTCGCCGCGGATTTTAAACAGGTGTCCAGAAATCAAATTACGATTAAAGCGCTGACAAAACCTGCCATAGACTCGGGAGCTTTAAAGGAAACACAGGCATATTTTGAATTCATCAATTCTGCCTGTGCGGACGGTTATTATTACATGCCCAAAGATGGACCGGGCGGTGTTGCACTTGTATGTTCATATGGACCTACAACGTTTGAAACGCCAACAGGACTAAAGAAGATAAAGGATGGATATGTATGTGCGCCCAAAGGAATTATCCCAGACAACCCGTGTCCAGCCGGACTTACTTTCTATAATATTGGATTTGGATTCTATAATCAGCTAGAGAATGCAATTACGGATCTTCAGTATCTCTGCGGAAAGATGGGAGAACCTCCAGCAGAGGTCAAATGCGCAAATGGTTTCAAACCAATAGGTGATTCGCTCAAATACGGCTACACGAACGTCCATTGCGGCGGTCTTTATAATAGCGAAGTTTATCAAAAATGTATACAAACTGAACTTGAAGCGGATAAAACGAAGCCACCTTATGATTCAATGAATCCGGAACCTTGGAATAAGTGGTTCTGGAAAACAATTTATGATGCCTCTGTAAAATGTTGCCCCAACAAGGGCGACCTGCTTTACACATATAACTGCGAAAACACTGCTCCGATAAAATTTGCGGCAAAAAAGCCATCGGAGGTATGCCAAAATGGCTATACTCCACTTCCATCGGAAGCTAACTATATTGGACCACATCCAGAGGTTTGTTGCCTTCTACTTGAAGACGTGAAGTAATTTTTTGCTAATGGGTGTCTAACTAGCTTTATGACATATGGCAAATATCAACCCCCTTTGCCCACGTAAAGGGGGTTATTTTTTTATGGATCTTTGGGCGGTTGTTTTGTGATTAAAAGAACCCTTTGCGGCCTTTGTGAAGTATTCACAAAACTTCTCAAGGTCTGAAATATGGCAGCTTATCGTATCGAATAATTCTTCTGCAGGGACGTCCCAATAAACATGAACGAGGCGGTTTCTATAACTTGCGAGCGCCTTGTTGCGTTGTGCAAAATCCTCTGGGATTATTTTCAATTTGCCCAAGGTTACAATGATTTCCTGATAATCCTTCGTTTTTACAGGGAAGCGTGAGATAATATGCGTACCGGCGCTCAAGATGCCTTCAAGCGCCCGCCTGAAGTAATGTTCGGCAATGGCATATTGGCGCCTATCTTTTAAAAATGCCTCTTTGCCTGTGTTTACTATATCTTTGAGTTCAAGTATACACTCCGTTACATGCCCGATCAGGTTACGAAGTTTATCGGTATCCAGGGAGGCAAACGGGTTCATGCGACCTCCTTTAGGAAGGCGTCAGAGCATATTTTGTCTATATAACTAAAATCAAAATACCTGTTCATTACGGTCTCGCGCCAATCGGCAAGGAAGGTTTTAGAAACGGCATACAGGACCTTACCCTCAGTCATCGCCCGAAATTGCAGTCGGTACGGTGTTTCATCGAGATAGACGATGTCTAGCCTTTGCCTTGGATATCTTTTTCTAAAATACGAATAAAGCTCGTCATAGATTTGAACTGCATCTCCTTTAGGCCTTGAAATGAAAACAATACCAATATCCACATCGCTCTTTGGATGGACTGCCTTACCTGCGGCTCTGGAACCAAACAGGATGGCAAGACCAACACCCATATCTTTTAATGTGCGCAGCTTCATAGAAATGGCACTATTTTATTGATTGTACCGGCGTATTACAAGTCAAAAGTAATGGTTGTTTTTTATGGATCGCTGATCCATTCTGGCTGATAAGGTTCCAAAGTGTTCCAAGGCGTTCCGAAGTTTATGCTTACTATGAACGGTAGTGAAAGTCCAATTTATATAGAGAGATCCTTTTCTCCGCTAGAAGATGACTACGAAACATGTGTTCTTGGGACTCTAAAAGATGGTAAGTCTCTTTCGACTCACATTTTTGACGAGCAAGAGTTTTGTCTGGAGGGAGATGTATTTGTGATATGAGATCAAACGAACTGCCGGAGGATATGCTTCCTCTTTCTTTAAAAATGGAGGATATTTTTAGGGCAACTTAGCGCGCACTCAGGGCATTTCAGACAGTCCTTTGAGTCCAACTTTCCATCTTTTATATTGCCGACGATTTTTAGGCCGATGGGGCAAGATGCTTCGCATATCCTGCATTCTCGGCAGCCATCTTCCATGTGGAGGGGTAGTTTTTGCCCGCCTACTACGCTCTGTAGCGTCCCCATTGGACAGAGGGAGCACCATGCGCGTGGATGATATATGATTGCAAGCAATATCCCCGCAGATGTTGTGATAATGCAGATCCTTACAAATACCTTTCCCAGATGATTAATATCAGTTGGGACTCTAGCGATCTGAAAGGCGACGAGGCCCATAAGGAGTATAAAAATCGCCCAGCGAAGTATGTAATTTCTAAATAGCGGCGGGATCTCTTTCTTTGGACTTATCAGTCCCATTATCCTGTCAAAAAAGGCGCCGCGTGGGCACAGCCAGCCACAGACATATCTTCCACGAAAGATGCCTCCAATGGCCCCCATAAGCATCACAACCGGCGCCGCGAGTCCCAAGAGCGGGTATTTTAAGCCTCCTACTATGACGATGGGAACCACCGGCCAGAGTAAGTGCGCCAACACCTTTCTAGTCTTAGACCTTTTGATAGAATCCATGCCCCGCCAACTATGCGGTCTCTTTTTTAAAAGTCAAGCCCTTGATGTGTACCGAAGATGCATTTCAAGAGACAAAGTGGGTTATGTAGCCTTCCTTTAGACTTTTAAACACTAGATTTGCAGCTCCAAGTATAGTACGTGGCAATTTCTATAAATTTATGGGGAGACCAAATACCCTTTACTTCCTTGACAATAGACCTTCGGTTCAATATGTTGAACCTGCCTTTTTGCAGTAGGTGAAGACGCTATTTAAAAGGGAGGTGTGAGGGATGAGGTATATTAGGACAGATTCTGCACCGCAGGCGATAGGCCCATATTCGCAGGCTGTAGAGGCAGGTGATTTTGTGTTTTTGTCGGGACAGATACCCATAGATCCGAAGACGGGTGAGGTCAACCTGTTTGGTGGTGATTTAGCAAAGCAAACTGACCTAGTCATCTCGAATATAGAGGCCATCCTAAAGGCGCGGGGGCTCACTTTGGAGAATGTTGTTAAGGCAACGGTCTTTCTAAGCGACATGGGAAGCTTTGCCAAGGTAAACGAGGTCTATGCAAGGCGTTTTGGAGACCGCAGGCCTGCTAGGGTCTGTGTGGAGGTGTCGAAACTCCCCAAGGATGTGGGAGTGGAGATAGATGTCATTGCGCATATCGAGAGATAGTTTTGGAGGAGGAGGTATGAAGTCTAGATTCATGAAATTTAGATTGGCATCTGCTATAGTATTCTTCGCGGCGGTTTTGCTTGCGCCTAATTTACATAGCGCGTGCAAATTTTCCATCCTCTTTGTAAATGAGTTCAAAGGTGCGTTTAAGCCATCATCTAACCTTGGCGGCGCAAAGGAGCTTGCTGGCATCATAAACAAGATTCGTGTGAAGAATGATAAGGAGGGGAGGGATACTGTACTCTTCTTTGTGGGCGGTGTCATGTCTGACAATGCCTCGACCTTCAGAGGTCATGAGGTTGAATATATGAACCTCTTGGGTGTGCAGGCTGCGGTCCTTGGAGGGTCGGATTTTGCGGAAGGGGCTTCGGCAATAAAGAAGGTGCTAAAAGATGCGAAATTTGAGGTGCTGGCCGCCAATGTGCTTGACAAGGGCGGTGAGAGGCTTTTTATTACGCCATCTTATGTGATGCCTATTACGGAGTATTGTAAACTTGGGATCGTCGGTGTGACATCGCAAAAAAGTGGAGGTAGCGCTGGTTTGACCTTTGAAAATCCGGTGGAGTATGCGAAGGATTACATGGACGAACTCGTGGAGCAATCGGATATGCAGATTGCCCTTGCGTATGTCCCCTCTGGAAATGCCCGCGCCATAGCAACTGGCGCTAGCGGCGTTGACCTTGTGCTTAGCGGCGGAAATAATGTGTCGGCACCAGGTGCGTGCGAGACAGTAGGCAAGGCAGTGGTGTGTGAGGCGCCTCCATATGGTAGCTACATCGGAAGGGTGGATGTGGATATAGATAGCGGCGTGAAGATAGTAAATGAGGAGTTTATACCCGTCAAAGGCGGTACGATGTGGACGCCAAAGCCTATTAAGGAGTGGTTAAAAGGGCTTGGGATATAAAAATAAATAAAAATATAAGAGACAAGGAGGAAAGATGGATCAGATGGATTTGATGGCACCAGCGGCAGAACCTTACAGGATAAAGGTTGTGGAGCTTATAAAGATGACGACCCGCGAGGAGCGCGAAAAGGCGATAAAAGAGGCGGGCTACAACACATTTTTGCTAAGGAGTGAGGATGTGTACATAGATCTGCTTACCGATTCAGGTACCTCCGCGATGAGCGACAATCAGTGGGCAGGGATGATGCTTGGCGACGAGGCTTACGCTGGAAGCAGAAATTTTTACAACCTCGAAGAGGCGGTGAGGGATGTATATGGTTATAAATACGTTGTTCCTACGCATCAAGGGAGGGGGGCTGAGCATATCATAAGCAAGATACTCATAAAGCCCGGAGACTATATCCCGGGGAACATGTATTTTACTACCACGCGCCTCCATCAAGAGCTCGCCGGAGGCACATTTGTGGATGTTATAATAGATGAGGCGCACGATCCTACAAGCGAACACCCGTGGAAGGGGAATGTAGATCTTGCAAAGCTGGAGAAGCTTGTAAATGATGTAGGCGCCAAGAGGATACCATATGTTTCGCTTCAGGCAAATACGAACATGGCAGGAGGGCAGCCATTCTCCATGGATAATCTAAAGATGCTCAGGAAGTTCTGCGATAAGCATGGAATAAAGATTATATTGGACATGACAAGGTGTGTTGAGAATGCATACTTTATAAAAGAGAGGGACCCGAAATATCGCACAAAGTCTCTTAAAGAGATAGTCAGAGAGATATGTGCTCATACAGAAGGATGTACGATGAGTTCGAAGAAGGACCATCTTGTCAACATAGGCGGCTTTATTGCCACAAACGACGAGCAGATATTTACAAAGGCCAAAGAGCTCGTTGTGGTGTATGAAGGACTCCATACATATGGCGGACTTGCAGGGAGGGACATGGAGGCGGTGGCGCGCGGCATAAGGGAGGCAGTTGATGAGCACCATATTGCGTGGAGGATTGCACAGGTCAGATACCTTGGTAAGAAACTTATGGAGGCAGGGATACCTATAGTGGTTCCGATAGGTTCGCATGCGGTCTTTATAGATGCGAAGCGGTTCCTACCGCACATACCACAGGATCAGTTCCCTGCGCAGACACTCGCTGCAGAGATATATATCGAGTCTGGCGTGAGGACTATGGAGCGTGGCATTGTCTCTGCTGGGAGGAACAAAAAGACCGGCGACCATAACTATCCAAAGCTGGAGCTAGTTAGACTTACCATTCCAAGGCGCGTTTACACCAATTCCCATATGGATGTAGTAGCGGATGCGGTGATTCGAGTTTGGAAGAGGAGGGATAAGATAAAGGGCCTCAGGATGGTATATGAGCCGGAGAACTTGAGGTTCTTCCAGGCGCGGTTTGAGAGGATATAGCGAGGATTTGATGTAATTGCGGAGGCTTTGTGATTATAGGGCTTACTGGAAAAAATGGGGCTGGGAAGGGTGAGGTTGCGGAGTTTTTAAAGAAGCGCGGTTTTCATTATCTCTCGCTCTCAGACAAGGTGCGAGATGAGATGAGAAAGTCAAAGATTTCCCCTACGCGCGAGTCGATGATAAAATTTGCAAATGAATTGAGGAGGAAATACGGTGCCGGTTGGCTTGCAGAGGAGATTGTAAAAGATATTGACGACGACAAGAATTATGTAGTGGATTCTATTAGGAGCCCGGCAGAAGTGGCAGTGTTTAGAGAGAAAAAAGGATCCAGTTTTTGTCTTGTTGCCGTGAAGGCGGATCCAAAGGTCAGATTTGAAAGGCTAAAGAAGAGGGGCAGAGAAGGGGATCCGATAGAGTATCAGAAGTTTTTAGAGTTTGAAGCGATGGAGGCAAAGGGAGATCCTTCTTCCCAACAGCTTGATGAGACCGAAAAGATTGCAGATGTTGTCATTGAGAACAATGGGACATTTGAAGAACTGGGTGAAGAGGTAAAAAAAGTGCTTTTGAATATGTCGTTCGGTAGAAAGAGGCCCTCTTGGGATGAGTATTTTATGGAGATAGCAAAAGTAGCGGCCTCGCGTGGAAATTGCATCAAGAGGCGAGTGGCGGCCGTAATCGTAAAGGACAATAGGGTGGTTGCAACCGGCTACAACGGTACACCTCGCGGTATAAAAAACTGCGATGAGGGCGGTTGTGAGAGGTGCGCTAAGTGGGATGAGTCAGGAAAAGGGCTTGAAGAGTGTATCTGCGCCCATGCGGAGGAAAATGCAATTGCCCAGGCGGCGTACCATGGCGTTTCAATAAAAGATGCTACCTTGTACACTACATATTCGCCCTGCCTCAGGTGCACAAAGCTAATCATAAACGCCGGTATCAAAGAGGTGGTATATAACAAGGAATATGTGATTGAAGAAGTTCCGCTTAAGTTGCTAAAAGAAGCGGGTGTGGTGGTGAGGAGGTATGGTTAATTTTAGGTTTGGTTTGAACGCAAGGAGAGCGTATGGATAAAGAAACGGTGCAAAAGGTGATAGATACTAAAATAGCCCCTGTGCTTGCGTCGCATGGCGGGAGTATCGAGCTCATAGATGTAAGAGAGAATGTTGCATATGTAAGGCTTACTGGGGCGTGTGGCGGTTGCCCTCACGCAGAGATGACAATGAGGATGGGGGTTTCGCATATACTAAAGACGGAACTACCGGAGCTAAAGGATGTGGTGGCGGTATAGATGTGCTTAATTGGCAGTTTGTAAGCGGTGTATCTCTTCGTCTAGGATCCTAGAGAAGTCTATCTTTCTTGCGCCATTGGACATATAGAAACTTCTGAACGTATCTTTGTTTCTTTTGATTGCATCAAACTCCTTTGCTATCCTCTCTATGACGCTTTTTGTGATCATGCCCCACTTTTCACGTGGCACCCCCCTTACCTTGAGGTGTACCTCTATCTCCCGCACAAATCTTTCATCTGGTTTGAAGTAGTGATTTGTGTACAGTTGCTCCATCTTCCTTTCTACATCCCACTCTTTTATCACATATAGTTCACTTGACATGTAGGAGTATTGCCACGAGAGGGAATATGCCCTAAAATATGACTTTGCAAGCTCTAGGTCTCGGCTTAAGAATAGTTTTGGTGAGGCGCCGATCTTGTCTTGTATCTCTCCAAGTATCGCCCACATGTTTTCTACAGTGATGAGAGAGAGTCTGTTCTTTTCAAAGAGCTCACTATCTACTTTGCTTCGGTTAGAGGCGTCCAGGACGAGGTCTGAATAAAAGTCTAGGAGTGTGATAAATCTTTTTCTCTCTTCTTCAGGAAGTCGTTCGCCTACGATATTTGGTATTTCTTTCCTTGGGGCTACACATACATATGTGTAGTTCCTCTTCGTGTTGATGTATGTCCAACGTTCTATCGGATCTCTCATCTTTCTTATGGCGGCCGTGTCTAGTTCTTTGCCGACTTCGTCTATTGTGGTTATCGTGTATCCGTCAAACCCATCTGGCGAGGGTTTGTGAAACACAAGGCCGCCTGTGAGCGAGAACGCCATGTGTGATCCGGCATCGATGTATGGCAATTTGAATTCAGTTGCCTTAGCTGTGGCATTTTGCGCATCAAATCCTCTGCTGTATGGCGCCCTTCCTGGGAGTGATGGTATGTGCCTTCTAAGAGGCGCCCTTTCCCTTACCTTTTTGAGCCAGCTCGCTTTCAACTCCTCCTCGCTCCTCTTGGGAAGGAGAATATCGCGATCGCCAAACAATTGTAGCAAGTGTTCGTGGAAGATAGCGATAGTGCCGAACTCCTTCCCGCATGCCTCATTTGGCACGAGGTAGTAGAATAGTGATAGGAGGAACTCTGCTTCTGTGGAATCTACGTACCTTCCGCATGTATACTCTAACCCTGATGCACAGAATGCAGTCTGATAGCAGTTTGGTCCATGGTATGGCGCTTGCTTCCATAGGCTAGACCTTATTATGGGTGGCATGCTCTCGCTTATGTCATAGACCCTTGTTGCGGGTGGGACGCCATCTGGCAGTGCGTTGTTTAGGATGGGGGTCGCACCCCTCGCCCTGCCGCCCAGGACCTTCTGGATTATGTTTGGATCATATGAGGTTGGTATGGATTCGCCTATGGTTATGAGAAAGCTGCCATTCTCGCCTGCGTTTGGATAGCAGAAGCCGACACCATCACCTACATCTACGCATTTTACACTGCCACCCATCGGGGTAAATATCCCATTTTTCTTATGCGACGTCAACCCCTTTTTGCGTTTTTGTAATCAGATAGGGCAATCTTCGCCATGTGCAAGGTATAAGACGGAGCAAGATGAAGATGCAAGAGGCAATATACAAGACGGAGCACCAAAAATGGGGCGCGCAAAATAAGGCGCACAGAGTGAAGTGCGCACGATGCAAAGTGTAAGACTCAAAGTGTACGCACGATGCAAAGTGTAAGACGGCATGCAGATAACTAGCTGTATTTATTTTGATATTTTTTTCCTCCGTCTGACAGTTGGGTAGCCCCCCTCCAGCCGATCCAGCCGATAGCGCCCGCCCCCCATGTTCATTTTATATCTCTTTTTGTTGCAGGTGTAGCTACAGATGTGGTTGCAGATTTAGAGGAGCCTTGCCACAGTGTGGGCAAAAGATAGCAACTTATCTGCAGGTAGCCGATAAGATAATACAAACAATAATGCGCACAGTAGGGTGTGGTGTGAGCGAAGATGTTGTGACAAGAAGGCCGATAGATAATGGAACAGGTGTTTTCAATTCCTGGGATGAGGCGAGGAGGGGAGACCCTTCTGCAGGTATATCTGACAAGGTTCTAGATGCGGCCATTGAGATTGCGGAGGGGATTGGAATAACGGCCTCTGCCATATTTCACTTTCCAGAGGATGTGGCGAAATTGGTCACAGGGACCGACTCTAGGTTCGGGGAGAGGAGGCCATGGAGGTGCATCGGCGAGCAATATCGACAGAGTCCCCTCACGCCGATAATCAACACCATTGACGCCGCTGTAGGCATGTTTTGGGGCGGACTCGACCTTGTGAGTGGGCACCTCCTCAATCTGGTGTTCAATGATAAGATGGGTCTGGGGATAAAGTATTTCTCCCCTCCGCCGAGGGATGTGAGGGGTGTATCTGCGGATCTATCAATGGCGGTGTTTATGCTTGTGATGCCCACAGTGAAGGCAAAGGCATTGGAGGCAGTAGGTCTTCCGGCGGAAACTGCTCTAGGGCATTCGGTGGTGCCTGAATATAGAGTAGGTATAGTGGAGTCGTTAAGGGGTGATCTTACGAGCCTTCGGGACGGACTGCATAGTGTAGTAAGGAGGTTGTACAAAAGGCTCACTACGGAAGGCGCCATCCCTACTATTGATGGAGGTTTTATCGATATTGCTGGGCTAAGAGTATTGCTAGAAAGCGGTTTATACAACCTTCGTGCCGGATTGTACAAATTGTACAATTTGGGAAATATCTTGAACGAAAGGCTTGCTGCACAGGGAAGGGCGCCTTTTGATGCCGGCTTTATTGATATTTCATGGCGTTGGAGTCTACTGCGTGAGAGTAAGGATGGAGTGGAAATCCTTGAGTTGATTAAGGCTGGTAAGACAAGCGAAGCCCTATCCAAGCTCATCGAATTGGCAGAAAAAAACGTGTATGCTTCAATGGAAGTATCTAGCCTTGCTTCCAGTGAGCCTGGGCTTTTTGCACCAGAGCATGTCCCGATACTAATTCGAGTTGCCAAAACAAGTACGGGTGTTGCAGAGGCGCTCCGCCGCATTGCTGAGGCTAGGCCCGACTTATTTTCAGAAGAACATATAGCTGGTCTGATCGAAGTTGCGAGAGAGAGGTATGATGCCATTTTGGTACTCCGCGACTTTGCCATAAAGAGGTCGGATTGGTCGGCGCGGATGATTGCCGGCCTGATCGATATCGCAGCAGAGGGGCACACAGGCGCTACAAGTATACTGTGCGACCTTGCCATCCTATGGCCTAAATTATTCACATCTGAACATTGTATCAGGCTGATAGAGATTTCTAAGAGGCAGAGAGGCACTGCTGAGATATTGCATGACCTAATTGAAGGAGCACCTAGGTTGTTTACATCGGAAGATATCCCCGAACTTATAGAAGTTGCAGAGATCCACAAAGGCGTACTACCGCATCACAAGGATTTCTCGCTAGTCCTGCGTGACCTTGCAATGGCAAGGCCTGATTTGGCGCTCCCAATTGTACGGGGGCTCGGAAGGTTAGAGCCTAATTTATCGCCATTTATGATTTATGTAATTGTTGATGCCCGCCCATGGCTAGCGCCAGATATTTTCCGGACACTGCTCGGGGTGGTAAGAGAAGGGAAGGATGCCTCGTGGGCAGTATCGGCACTATACTGCCTTGTCAAATACGGTCTGGAGGAGTCGTTACCAGGGCTAAATATACCAGAACTGGTGGGGTTGGTTACGATAGAAGATGTCTACTTATTGCTAGAAGCGGCGAGAGGGTGCGATGACGCGGTAAAACTACTCTCCTTCATCGCCAAGACAAGAGATGACCTGTCGCCGCAGATTATCATAGGACTTCGTGAGGTAAGGCCAGACATATTTGACAGAAAAGACTAGCCGGCAGATGGTGTGCCATGGGGGCTTGGGATACCAAGCGTCAATATGTCGAAGACAGCTCATCAGACAGAGTACGCCTCTCATTAGCAACTGCCAAGGCGCACCTCTCATTGGCAACCGTTGTCTTTTTGTATCATTTTTTACCTTGCCCTGCCTTGTTGAGTAAAGTCCCGTAAAGGCAAGACCCGGAATTTTCCATGCAGAGAGCCATGTTGGGATATGGGCAGGCGGGAGACACAAGACGCCAGCGTGATGTATAGAGATGGGGTAAGAATACCCCACCTAGATGCGTTTGATGCGCATCCCCACTCCATAACATATGGATATCATTAGGATATATAACCCTGCCCCCCCTCTTTCTTGGCACAACTATTGCTTATCTGCTACCCACAAAATGGGAGTATGGTATAAGAGGTATGGTATGAAAAGATTTGTTGCTGTATTGATAACGGCCTCCTTCCTTTTTTTATCGAAGGCCTATGGAATGGGTGGTGGAGGCGGTGTTCCACCAAATCATCAACCTGTTAATGAAATTCTATATTCTGAAGAGGCATGTCCGGTAAAAAAGTCCCTAGAGGAGTTGATAAATAAATTCCGGTATGCAACGCATCTTTCGAACTATGAGCCCTGGTTTCCAAACCCATGTGATAGCAACGGTAGCCCTACTGGTAGTAACCCTGCTTATAAAATTTATTGCAGTTCTGATCCTACAACTCAGTACTATATGAGGGAGATCTGGCAAGACGCACACATCTGCACCATCGGAATGATCTATCAGGGCGACGGACAAGAAAAAGAATACAAGATCACCACGCTAGAAGAGCTGGGGATAGGAGAGGATAGTCTCGGGGGTTGTCCAGCTGCGGCTAGCATAGAGAGTAACACTAAGATTCTCGCTGTAAAAAATGATAAAACTGGCAACACAGAAGATGATTGCCTCCTCGAGAAGGATGAGAAAGGAGATAAGTGGTACTTTGTCGGTGAAACAAGCGGTTCTGCATCAACCATATACGAACCGTTAAAAGGTGAAACTGTCACATATATCAAAAGCATCAAGATGCCGAAGGATGCAAGTATGACAACAACCAGGATATACAAAGGAGATGTGGAATATGTAAAATTCAATGGCGACACATATTATAAGGAATTCCAGGAACCAATGAGATTTCCAAACAATATATCTCCCAGGGGTGGATACATGTACTTCAGGATAGAGATAGATGGAAATGGAACAACCTTAACAGAAGACCCATCCAAATGGGACAAAAATGCCAAGGCATGGATAAACCTTGCGGCCTATCCAGGCATAGAGGTCATTATAAAGAACTTTATCTTCGACGGATTCTCGCACCCTATATTCCATATCGATGGTGCCTCAGTTACGCTGATTCACAACACATTTAAGAACATAAAGGGTACGGTCATTGTGGCAAATCATGATTATCGGATAGAGGACAACACATTTATAGCGAGTGAAGACCTTTCTGAACCGATGATATTACTTGAAGATAAATATGTAAATAATAATGCCTACATAGAAGCACCATCTCACATCACAATTGAGGGGAACACCTTTAAAGGAAAAGGACCATTTATCCAATGGACGGACTGGGCCATTGAATACAACGCCGCCTTCGACAATAAGTTTGCGATAACAGACAATAACACCATTCCAATTCTTTTTGGAATAATGAACCATCCGCAACAACAAACATGCACCGAACCTCATGAAGATATCAGTCAACTGACGGAAAACTGTGATTCTAATGGTGACAACGTGCCGGATTGGTGGTGTAAGAAGGGATTCTCTTGTCAACCACCAGAACTACCTCAACAATGGTACACCTGCGATGACAAATACAACTGTGTGGAAACTGATGAGGCCAAAAAATATGAAGGGGAATACAATAAATTTCTAGAAGGCTTGTCCTCAAACTGTTCACCTATACCAACCAAGAGTAATGGCAAGCCGGTACCAAAAAATGAAATTACACCACAAGAGAGACAATCATGCGACGGAGGTAATTGCCACACATCCTACATATGGTGTTATCAGGATGAGTACCCTGACGTAGCTAATATAAAAATAACACTAGATGGTATCAAGTATGACTATGGCGGTACCGATTGGACAAAAGGCGATGGGTGTTTTAATACTCCGGGCGGATGTTATAAATTGAACTTCACAAAGGCCAGTGACAATGCTAGCGACAAAACCAGCGACGTGAAAACCAGCGACGTGCCAATCTATGCGATCGAACTCTACAAAGATGGATTCAGTGCAGAACCCGCACTGATGTGCAATGTTGAACACTATCAACAAGGTTACCCCTACTACCCGTATTGCAGCAGTTCGAATTGTTCCTCAGATTGTAAGGGCTACTTCAAGGAGCTTAGTGATGGTAAGATTGTTGTCTGGCTAGGTCCAGATGAATATGAAAAAATCGGTCTTCCAAAGCTGCAACTCACAAATACATGGGATGAATGGCTATTCTTGAGGAAGGATAGAAGACCATACCCCAGTGAGTGCCTAAAGGAGGAGGAGAAGAAATACTGGAAAGTTGGAACATATGATGGTAATGGCAGCTGCAATACCGAGGGCAAGAACTACGCAATCAACGGCTCGAGTGGAAGTGGTTATTCCTGCTCTGAAGACACAGATTGCATGGCTGGCGAAATGTGTAAGATATATGACGGGACAAATAAAAAAGGTGTTTGTGCACGTAAAGACCTTAAAGAAGGTGAGCAGTGCTCAGTATACGTCGCAACAGATATAGAAGAAAAACTGTTGCAACTAAAATGTCATAAAGATGATAAGGTTGATTGGATAGTTGCAATGGAGCTAAGGTGCGGAGATAAAAAGGCCTTTGACTATGCAAAATGTAGGGTGGATAAAGAGATTGAATGCACTGAAAAAGAGGCGACAAAGTACGATGAGTGCATGCAGCAGCCTAATTGTACAGAATACAACCAATGTGGTACAGATTGTTGGTCGGAAGCAGCAC
>Ga0078972_1011315_pt1 | contig 16053 bp, 14 predicted proteins | sample YelNatPaOPGAMG01_FD_67568 | JGI IMG/M metagenome (GOLD analysis project Ga0078972, IMG submission 67568) | Hot spring thermophilic microbial communities from Obsidian Pool, Yellowstone National Park, USA - OP-RAMG-01 (SPADES assembly) (version 2) | ecosystem: Environmental > Aquatic > Thermal...
CATCGGCGTGTCGTCTTTCGACGGGGCGGACTGCACCACCTTCTTGGCGCCGGCGTCGATGTGCTTCTGGCAGGTGTCGAGGGTGAGGAAAAAGCCGGTGGCTTCGACCACGACGTCGGCATTCACTTCGTTCCACTTCAGGTTGGCGGGATCGCGCTCTGCGGTCAGGCGGATCTTCTTGCCGTTGACGATCAGGTTGTTGCCATCGACTTTCACGTCGCCATTGAAGCGGCCGTGCACCGAGTCATGCTTGAGCATGTAGGCCAGGTAGTCAGGCTCCAGCAGGTCGTTGATCGCGACCACTTCGATTTCAGGAAAATCCTTGGCGGCTGCACGAAACACCATGCGTCCGATACGGCCGAAACCGTTGATGCCAACTTTGATAGTCATAACTAGTTCTCCCCAAAAATTACAAAACCGATTTCACCGTTTTCACTACGTTTTCCACGGTGAAGCCAAAATGCTTGAACAGCTCGGCGGCTGGCGCGGATTCGCCGAAGCAATCCATGCCGATCACGGCGCCCTCCAGGCCGACATACTTGTACCAATAGCCGGTAACGCCTGCTTCAACCGCCACGCGCTTAATGCTTTTCGGCAATACGCTGTCCTTATATGCCTGATCCTGACGATCGAATACATTGGTTGACGGCATCGATACCACGCGCACTTGCACGCCTTCCTCTGCCAGTGCCTTTTGCGCCTTCATTGCCAGATCGACCTCGGAGCCGGTGGCGATGATCACTGCCTGCGGCTTGCCGTTTGCGGCTTCTGACAAGATATAGCCACCCTTGCGAATGTTGGCGATTTGCGCCGCATCGCGCTGCTGGAATTGCAGGTTCTGGCGGCTGAACACCAGGCTGCTCGGGCCGGTTTTGCGCTCAACCGCGCACACCCAGGACATCATGGATTCGACGGTATCGCATGGGCGCCAAGTGTCCATGTTCGGAATATAGCGCAACGTGGTGGTTTGCTCGACCGGCTGGTGGGTCGGGCCGTCCTCACCGAGGCCGATGGAATCATGGGTAAACACGTAGATCACGCGCTGTTTCATCAGCGCGGACATGCGCAACGCGTTGCGCGCATATTCCGAGAACATCAGGAAAGTGCCGCCGAATGGCAACAACCCGCCATGCAGCGCCATGCCGTTCATGATGTGGGCCATGCCGAATTCGCGCACGCCGTAGCTGATGTAGTTGCCGGGCTTCTTGCCGTGCACATGGTGCGCACCAGTCCAGTTGGTGAGGTTGGAACCGGTCAGGTCGGCGGAACCACCGAGGAATTCAGGCAATACCGGAACCAGCGCATTGATCGCATTCTGTGAAGCCTTGCGGGTGGCAATGGTTTCCGCCTTCTCGTTGATCTTGGCAACCGCGTCGGCAGCATGTTGTGCCCAGTTCGCGGGCAGCTCACCTTTCATGCGGCGTTCAAATTCTGCGGCTTCTGCCGGATAGGCTTTGCGATATTCTTCAAACTTGTTGTTCCACAGCTTTTCCAGGCCTTCGCCCTTGGTCCGTGCGTCCCATGCCTCATACACGTGGGACGGGATTTCGAACGGCGGGTAGTTCCAGCCGATATGGGCACGCGTAGCGGCAACTTCGGCATCACCCAGTGCTGCACCATGCACATCGTGAGTGCCGGCCTTGTTGGGAGAGCCCGCGCCAATAATGGTCTTGCAGCAAATCAGGCTGGGCTTGTCGGTGACTGCCTGCGCCGCCTTGATGGCGGCATCAATTGCTTGGGGATCGTGGCCCTGCACATCGGCAACCACATGCCAGCCATAAGCCTCGAAGCGCTTCGGAGTGTCATCGGTAAACCAGCCCTCGGTATGGCCGTCGATGGAAATGCCATTGTCATCCCAGAAGGCAATCAGCTTGCCCAGTCCCCAGGTACCAGCCAAAGCACAGGCTTCATGGGAAATGCCTTCCATCATGCAGCCGTCCCCCAGGAATACATAGGTATAGTGGTTGACGATTTCATGGCCCGGCTTGTTGAACTCGTTAGCCAACAGCTTTTCGGCCATGGCCATGCCTACGGCATTGGTGATCCCTTGCCCCAACGGACCGGTGGTGGTTTCAACGCCCGCGGTGTAGCCATATTCAGGGTGGCCCGGGGTCTTGGAATGCATTTGACGGAAGCGCTTCAGCTCCTCAATCGGCAAATCATAGCCGGACAAATGCAGCAGTGCGTAAATCAACATAGAGCCGTGGCCGTTGGACAACACGAAACGGTCGCGATCCGGCCACTTGGGGTTGGCCGGGTTATGACGCAGGTAGCGATTCCACAAGACATCGGCAATTTCCGCCATGCCCATAGGTGCGCCCGGATGGCCAGAATTTGCCTTCTGCACGGCGTCTATTGCCAGGGCGCGGATTGCGCCCGTGACATCATTAAATTTAGGTGGGTTTACCTTGTGAACCGTAGCCATGTTTGCTCTAGCCTCCTGAATCCCTGCTTGGTTGATCGTTTTTGCTCAAAAAAGGTGCCGATTATGCCGCAGAGACCCGTTTTGGGCAACCATGGCAACCTTTTGTAAGTACACACTTTGGGACTATGGCTAAGGGGTGTCGTCAGTGCTTTTTTTGGGAAATTTGATGCCTAATTGTTTTAATTTGCGATACAAGTGCGTTCGCTCCAGGCCCGCTTTTTCCGCAACTCGCGTTATATTGCCACCTTCTTCCTGTATGTGGTGGTTAAAATACAGGCTTTCGAATTTTTCGCGGGCTTCTCGCAGCGGCAGGTCCAACATCGGGGACAAATTGCCGGCGCCATCGACATGCCCCAGAATGGGAACTGCTTGCATTTCGGTTTTGCTGGCTGGTCCGCCTTGGCGTATCACTTTCGAAACCGTATCCAGTAATTTTTGCAGAGCGATGGGCTTCTCCAAAAAATCCACCGCCCCGATTCGGGTTGCCTCTACGGCGGTTTCTATGGTGCCGTGCCCGGACATCATGATCACCGGCATGTTGAGCAGCCCTCCGGCAACCCATTCCTTAAGCAAGGTAATGCCATCGGTTTCCGGCATCCAGATATCCAGCAGCACCAGATCGGGGGCCTTTTTGTTGCGAAAGGCGCGCGCCTCGGCTGCATTTTCCGCAAGGTGGACCTGATATCCCTCGTCGAACAAAATTTCCGAGAGCAGCTCGCGTATGCCGATTTCATCGTCCACAACCAAAATTTCTTTATTTGCCATCATGTAACCTCTAATAAGGGCAGGGTAAAACTTACCCGCGTTCCGCCTGTCCCCATATTCTCAATGCGTATGTTGCCGCCATGCTCTTCAATAATCTTTTTTACGATGGCCAGCCCCAGGCCCGTGCCCTTGGGTTTCGTTGTCATGTAGGGCTCAAAAGCACGGGCAAGTAAATTTTCCGGGAACCCGTTGCCGTTATCTTGCACCCACAATTCCAGCATTGCGTTTTTGTTTGCACTGCCGAGCAAAATTTCCGGCTCGGCTATCCCCTGCAGTGCATCCTGGGCATTCTGCAGCAGATTGTGCACAACCTGTCGCAATCTTGTCGCATCGCCCTTTACCGTAGTGGCCGTCGCGTGAAGATGCAACATAATCGGAATGTGGTTGGCCTCATACAGGCCCAGCACTTCCCGCAGCAGGCCGTGCATGTCCAGAGTCGACATCTTGGGAGACGGTGCCCGGGCATAGTCCGCGAATTCCATCACCATGTTTTTCATCGCTGCGACCTGGCTAACTATGGTCTGCGTTGCCCGTTGCAGCAATTGTGCATCCTCTGCAGCCAGCTTTTCGCTCAGCTTGTGCTGCAGCCGCTCTGCGGAAAGCTGGATGGGCGTGAGCGGGTTCTTGATTTCATGTGCCAGCCGTCGTGCCACCTCTCCCCAGGCGGCCTGCCGTTCCGCCAGCAATAAATGTGTAATGTCATCAAACACGACCACATAACCCTCTATCCCGCCCGTTAACAGCCAGGTGCCACGGATCAACAGCATCTGGTTGCCATTCTTGCTGGTACGCTCAAGCTGCCGTTGCCATTCACCCCCGGTAGACTCGGCAAATGCTTCGAATACGGCCGAAGCAAAAGAGCGCAACAGCGTATATCTGCTGGCAAGTTCATGCAGGGATATTCCCTCCATTTCCGACAGCGATACCCCCAGAATCTGGGCTGCGCTGGCATTGACCGAGCGCAATTTGAATTGTCCATCCATTGCCAGTACACCGGATGACAGATGCCCCAGCACACTTTCCAGATATGCCTTGGCACTTTCTACCTGTTGCTGCTGCTGCTCACTCGTGGTTTTTGCCTCGGATAATTGCAGGGTCATCTGATTGAACAACCCGGTAAGCGCGCCCAGTTCATCGCTGCTTTGTACCGGATGTTGTCGCGAAAAATCGCCTTGCGCAACGGCACGCGTTCCTTCGGCCAACGCCTCCAGAGGTGCGCTGAGCCGGTCGCTGATCAGGAAGGCCGCCGAAACTGCACTCAGCAATACGATCAACAATGACAGGGTGAGGGTAATGGCGTACAAACGCTTCAAGCCAAGGCGCGACAGGGTAAGTTCCTGGTAATCCCGATATACCGCCTGTACCGTTTCCTCATCTTCCGATATTTGTTTCGGCACGGGCTCGGTGAATTGCAAAATGCGCATATCACCGCCCACAAGACGCGACGGCGTGAAAGATACCAGTACGCGCAACAACAAGCTATTGTCCGGCATGGAGTCGATATTGCTGTAAACCCCCTTCTGGACGGCTTCTTCCAGCATGGTGGCGCTTGGCATGTCTGGAACCCGCATACCTTGCCGGCTGGTGGCAAAAGCCAGCAGCCGGCCATCCTTGGTAAATAGCGCCACTTCCTGCGTGGCGCCTTCATTCACTAGGCGCAGCAGCGTGGATGCGTGCCGCGCCGGCCCCTGCTCGGCCAATAGCAGGGCGATGAAACGCCCTTTCTTAGACAGCTCCGCAAGACTGTTTTCCAGGGTGCTGCGCCCCAGATTCAGTCCGCCTTCCAGTGCTTTTTCCACGCGCACATCAAACCACGACTCAATGCTTTTGCTGAGAAACTGCACTGATACCGCATATACCAGCAACCCCGGCAAAATCGCAATCAAGGTAAAAAACAGCGCCAAACGGAGTGTCAGTTTTGCGCCGAAGATTTTCGCTTTAAGCTTATTGCGCAACTGCCACAACTGGTACCCGACCAGCAAAGTCAGCGACAACGCCAATACCCCGGCTACTGCCAGCAGGCCATAATAATTGCGCGAAAAAAGATCTGTATTGGCACTGGCGCTGGACAACAGGTACAACAGGATGCAGCCGGTTATCGCACTAATAAAGATAAGATATTTCACGGCTTACTCTTTTGCCATTGAGGCCGCGGGCCGCACCGTCCAGCGATACCATCCGGAGTCAAGATCCCAGTCCTTGGTGGCCAATGCATTTACCTGCAACGGCTTCGGCAGTTGGGTAATATCAAGACTCATGCGTATGGCTGCAACATAATTACTTCCGGACTTGATCTGGGATAGTGCCGCGGGGGGAAACACCTGGTGGCCAAAAACCAGCAGCGCCTCTTCCAGGCTGTCAAAGTTTTGAAACAGCGCTCCGCGCGTAATGCGATATTGGCGAGTCAGAATATTGTATGAAAGCTTGGTGCTTTGTTCTCTGTGGGCCACTTCCTCATCCAGCCAGTACCAGCGCGGACGGGTCAGGCTGAACTCACTGGTAAAATATAAGGGTATGCCATGTGTCAGCGCCTGCTCGACCACGAAATTAAGATGAATGCCAAAGTCGGCGGTGACCTGATAACCGTCGTCTGAGAACCTTACCTCGGCACGGTTTACCGCCATGCCCTCCGCAAGTGCTGGCGGCGGCGCCAGCCACAACAGCACTACCGCCACAAGCTGCAATGCTCGCAATAGGCGCGTAAGGTTATGCAAACTTGTGCAATAAGGCGTAGTAGAAGCCGTCATGCTGCTCATCGGGTAAAAGCTGCCCTTCATTCATGTTGGCTACGGACAGGGGTATAACCTTCGCGTCATCATGCTGCCGCACAAAGTCATCGATGACCTGCTGGTTCTCCCGCGCGAAAACGGAACAAGTTGCATAGAGCAATTTACCATTACTTGCCAACAGCCGCCACAACGCCTCCAGGATTTGCCGTTGCTGCCGCGCAAACCCATCGATATCTTCCGGCCGCCGCAGCCATTTTATATCAGGGTGGCGACGCACCACACCGGACGCGGAACAGGGAACATCTGCCAGAATGCGCTGAAATGGCTGGCCATCCCACCACTGCTCCGGAAATGCTGCGTCACCACAACATATGGTGGCTTTCAGCTTCAGGCGCTCAAAGTTTTCCCGGACTTTTTGCAGGCGTCGCTCATCCTTGTCCACGGCGAGCAAATCTATGTCCGCCAGCTCCAGCAAATGGGCGGCCTTCCCGCCCGGCGCGGAACACGCATCCAGCACCCGCATGCCGTCCCGGATATCCAGCAAATGCGCGGCATATTGCGCCCCGGCATCCTGCACCGAAACCAGGCCGGCAAAAAATCCCGGCAACTTTTCCACCGGCATCGGCCGCACCAGCTGGATGGCATCCGGTGCAATGATATTGGCCGGTATTTCGCTTTGCGCAAGCAGGCGCAGGTAATCCGTCGAGCCAATGCGCCTGTGGTTGATTCGCAGCGTCATTGGCGGATGGTTGTTGCCGGTAAGCAAGATGGCCTCAGCGGCGTCTCCGTATTGTGCCTTGATCATGTCTATCCACCATCGAGGATAGTCATAATGCACCTCTTCATCCTGCTCGGCCTCTACCAGCAATGCTTCGCGCTTGCGCAAAAAGTTTCGCAGTACCGCATTCGTCAGCCCCGCTGCGGCAACATTATGTCTGCGTACGGCACGTACTGCATGATCCACGACTGCGTAAGGGGCGGATTTGCCGTACAGCAACTGGTAGAGAGCCACCAGCAACAGGCAATGCAAGCGCTCATCTTTGAGCGGTTGATGCAGCAAATGACTGAGCATCCAGTCGAGCCGGCGGTAGAAACGCAATGTCCCAAAACTCAGGTCCCGCAAAGCTGCCCGCTGCTGCTGCGACAGCTGTTGCGTTGATTGCAGATGGGCCTCCAGCGCTTGGTTCAGATTGCGTCCGCCCAGCACCTGACAAACTACCTGGCTGGCGCCTTGTTGCGCTATGTCCATATTCAGGTGGAGATGAAGCGGTCGCCGGGATGCAACGCGAATCCCTGGATGAACTGTGCTGCCGGCAACGCCCTGGCACCGGGACGTTGCAATACCTCGAGGCGCACTGCGCCACGGCCGCAAGCAACCACAATCCCCTCTTTTTCTATGGCCTGCACCATCCCGGGCTCACCCTGCAAGTCACCGCTGCACAGGCTGGCTCGCCAGATTTTGATTGGGGTGGCATTGCAAGTTGAAACGGCAACCGGGAAAGGATTATAGGCGCGCACCGCACGGTCAACTTCAACTGCATCTTTGCGCCAGTCCAGCTGTGCCTCGACCTTGACCAATTTGGCCGCATAGGTTGCCTGGGTTCCGTCTTGTACCTCGGGCCGAAGGGCGCTTGCCTGCAGTTGTCGCAGCGCTTCCACAATGGCTTGCCCGCCAAGGACTGCGAGTTTGTCATGCAGCGTCTGGGCAGTATCGCCGACCGTTATTGGGCAAGCTTGTTTCAACAGCATATCCCCGGTATCCAGCCCCTCATCCATTTGCATGATAGTAATTCCGGTTTCGTCATCGCCCGCCAGAATTGCCCGTTGAATGGGTGCGGCACCCCGCCAGCGGGGAAGCAATGAGGCATGGATATTCAAACAGCCATAGCGAGGCAGTTGCAGCACGGCTGGAGGCAACAACAAACCATAGGCTGCCACAACCATCACATCGGCCTGTAAGGCCGCCAGTTGCTGCTGGATTTCCACCGATTTCAACGTAACCGGCTGCCATACCGGGAAACCATGGCGCTGCGCCAATTGTTTGACCGGGCTCGCCGCCATATGCATTCCACGCCCGGCAGGACGATCCGGCTGGGTCAATACCGCTACTATTGTTTGGTCTGCATTTATCAATGCCTCCAAGGCAGAGGCGGCAAACTGTGGTGTACCGGCAAAAATAATTCTCACGCTATGCCTTGTCACAGCGTCTCACGGCGATGCTTCTTGAGCTTGGCACGGATGCGCGACTGCTTGAGTTGCGAGAGATATTCGACAAAAACCTTGCCTTGCAAATGATCCATTTCATGCTGAATGCAGACCGCGAGCAGCCCCTCCGCCTCCAGCTCAAATGGTTTTCCTTGTTCATCCAGGGCCCGTACGGTAATGCGCTCGGGCCGCCGGACTTTTTCATAGATTCCGGGAACCGACAAACAGCCTTCTTCATGTTCACATTCGTCGCTGCTGGCAATCAGCTCAGGATTAACCAGCACCATCAGCCGATCATGCATTTCCGAGATATCCACTACTATGATCTGTTCGTGGACATCAACTTGGGTTGCCGCCAGGCCGACGCCCGGTGCCGCATACATGGTTTCTGCCATGTCGCGGATTAACCTGCGGGTCTCGTCTGTTACCGTCTCCACCCTTTTTGCGATCTTATGCAGGCGTTCATCTGGATATTGCAATATTTTGAGGATCGCCATAAATGCTTGCTAATTTAAATAACTAGATGCAGAATTTAAACCGCCGCGCGAGCTTTGCGCGCATTCTTCATTATTCTGCTGGGGTTCTCCATGCACAAACTAATTATATCGCTGATTTGCTGTCTGTTGCCCGCCTTTGCTGTTGCCGCAACCCCCGAAATTCGCGATAACGCACCAGACCGTCATATTGTGGTTAAGGGCGATACCCTATGGGACATCTCCGCCTTGTTTTTCAAGGATCCCTGGAAGTGGCCACAAATATGGGGCATGAACAAGGACTCAATTAAGGACCCTCACTGGATTTACCCCGGCCAAGTCATCGTATTGGACCGGCGAACCGGGACGCTGAAAATTGGAGAGCCCGCCGCGGAACCCACCAATGTGGTCAAGCTATCCCCCCAGACGCAGATTGAGGCCAGCTCACATGATGCGATCCCCAGCATTCCCTCGGCTGACATTGCCCCCTTCCTCAGCCGCCCCCTAGTTGTCGGGGAGGACGAGTTGGCGCATGCGCCTAGGATCGTCGGCACCGTTGAGGGGCGCGTCATTCTCTCTGTAAGCGATATCGCCTATGTCAAAAATTTGCCTCATGACCGGGGATTGGACTGGCAAATCTACAGGCCGGGGAAAAAGCTCATTGATCCCGACACCAATGAACTGCTTGGCTATGAAGCGACCTATCTTGGCAATGCGCGGGTAGAAAAGTTTGGCGATATCAGCACCCTGAGAATCAGCAATGCAGCCGAGGAAATCAACAAGGGTGACCGGCTGGTTCAGGCAGCTGAAATGCAGCCGGTTAGCTATATCCCGCGAGCGCCCGAATCCAGCATTTCTGCGCGCATTATCTCGATTTATGGCGGAGTTTCAGAGGCCGGCCAGAACGCCATTGTCACCATCAACAAAGGGCGGCGGGATGGTATCGAAAACGGCCATGTGCTCGCGCTGTACCACAAGGGCGAGACGATCGAGGATCAGGGTAATCCATTGACCCTGCCAGATATTCGTTACGGCCTGCTGTTCGTGTTCCGTACTTTCGACAAGGTTGCTTATGCCTTGGTAATGCAGACTCGCCTTCCTGTTGAACTGCTGGACGTCGCCAAGACTCCGTGAAATAACAAGCACCATGCCTCTGGATCCGGAACTTGCCGCATGGATTGCCCTAGGCCAAGTTTCCGGTCTGGGCGGTAAAGGACAGCGACAGCTTCTGCAGGCTTTTGGCTCGCCTTCGGCGATATTTGCCGCCTCTTCTTCTTCCCTTGCCCAATATGTTAAACCTGCCATTGCGCAAGCAATCGGACGGGGCATAGACGAGGCGGTATTGGTAACGCTGGCCAACTGGCTGGATGATCCCAATAACGGGATTGTCACGTTGGCTGATGCTGACTATCCCCGGTCTTTGCTTAATATCCCTGATCCGCCGTTGTTGCTGTACATCAAAGGAAGACGCGCCTTGCTGAACGCCCCGGCTCTGGCGATCGTCGGCAGCCGAAATGCAACCCCCCAAGGCTTGAGTAATGCCGAAAGTTTTGCGCAAGCACTCAGTAGCGCAGGTATATGCATAGTCAGCGGCATGGCTCACGGCATTGATGCGGCCGCCCATCGCGGGGGACTGCTTGACCGGGGCAGCAGCATAGCCGTGATAGGTACGGGGCTGGACAAGGTTTATCCTGCGGCCAATCGTGAATTAGCCCATTTGCTTGCATCACAGGGCCTGCTCGTCTCGGAGTTTGCATTGGGGACCCCGCCGTTGGCAGCCAACTTCCCCAGGCGCAATCGCATCATTAGCGGCCTCAGCATGGGATGTCTAATAGTCGAGGCGTCGCTGCAAAGCGGCTCCTTGATTACCGCACGCCTGGCTTCCGAGCAGGGCAGGGATGTGTTTGCCATCCCCGGTTCCATTCACTCACCACAAGCCAGAGGCTGTCATCATCTCATTAAACAGGGCGCTAAATTAGTCGAGTGCGCCCAGGACATTCTGGATGAATTGGTAGGTTTGAGCACGCCCGCTCCTGACGAGCAGACATCTATCCCAGAAAGCCACCCTCTTTATTCCTATCTGGGATTTGATCCGGTGGATCTGGATACGTTGAGTTTGCGCAGTGGCTTGACGATTGAGGCGCTATCGGCCATTCTGTTACAACTAGAACTCGAAGGCCGCGTATCCACCTTGCCCGGCGGCTTTTACCAGCGCCTCGGGTAAGCCACTGTAAAAACCTATTGGGACATTATGTTTGAAATATTAATGTTTTTGTTTGAAAGCTATTTTAATGCAGGAAGCTATCCCGATTCCGATAAACTTTCCCTTAAGCTGACCGCGGCCGGTTTCGAAGATGAAGATATTAATCTTGCGCTGTCTTGGTTATCCGGCTTAAAGAGCCTTACCGACACCGATTATCCTGATGTCATAAATAGTAGCGGAGTCCGTTGCTATTCAGAGCTGGAAACCAAGCGTATCAGCTTGGAGGCGCTGCGCTTTTTGGCATTTTGCGAACAGAGTAAAATGATCCGTCCTGTAGAGCGGGAAATGATCCTCGACCGCGCTGTTGCCTTGGGGCGCGAAAACTTACCCCTCGACAAAGTAAAACTAATTGCGCTGATGGTCCTCTGGAATCTGCATGAAGAACTTGATCCCATGCTGGTTGAAGAACTGCTGTCACCGGCCGAAATTGGCCCATTACATTAAATTTCTCGCCCCCCATATGTATGACGACCAATCTTCTGATTGTTGAATCACCGGCCAAGGCCAAGACACTAAAAAAATATCTCGGCAAGGATTTTGAGGTTCTTGCTTCCTATGGTCATGTGCGCGACCTGGTCCCCAAGACCGGCGCTATTGATACGGAAAATGGTTTCGCCATGAAATATGAAACCATTGCTCGCAATAGCAAACATGTCGATGCCATTGCCAAAGCGGCCGCAGCCGCCGACCATATTTTTCTGGCAACCGACCCGGATCGCGAGGGGGAAGCTATTGCCTGGCATATATCGGAATTGCTAAAAGGTAAGCGCGGGATCAAGAATAAGCCGATGCACCGGGTTGCATTCTATGAAATTACGCAAAATGCGGTGCGTGAGGCCGTTGCCCATCCGCGTGACATTTCTATTCCCCTGGTTAATGCCCAACAAGCGCGCCGGGCACTTGATTACCTGGTGGGTTTTAATCTTTCACCTCTGTTGTGGCGAAAGATACGCCCCGGCTTATCTGCCGGTCGTGTACAAAGCCCGGCCCTGCGCCTGATTGTCGAGCGCGAGCTAGCAATTGAGGCATTCCGTCCGCAGGAATATTGGACTGTACATCTGGATAGTCAAAAAAACGGCTTGAATTTTTCCGCCAAATTGTTCCAGTATCAGGGCAAAAAAATTGAGCAGCTGAGTATCGGTAGTGAAACCGAGTATCACCGAATTTTCGACACTATCAGCTCCGCCAAGCTCCCCCCGCGGGTAGTAAAGGTGGAGCGCAAGGGGCGGCAACGTTATGCAGCAGCCCCTTTTACAACTTCTACTCTGCAACAAGAGGCCGTCCGCAAGCTCGGCATGTCGGCAGAACGTACCATGCGCATTGCACAGCAGCTTTACGAAGGGATCGACATAGGCGGCCAGTTGGTCGGCCTGATTACCTACATGCGTACGGATTCGGTCAACCTGGCCCAAGAAGCAATACAGGAATTGCGCAGTTATATTACTGAAAATTTTTCGGCTGAGTATTTGCCCAAGACTGCGCCGGTTTACAAGACCAAGAGTAAAAATGCACAGGAGTCCCATGAGGCAATTCGCCCAACCTCTGTGGTGCGCACTCCTGAAAGCCTGCGCGATCACCTTACCGTCGACCAAATGCGCCTGTACGAAATGATCTGGAAGCGCACGCTGGCAAGCCAAATGTCGTCAGCTCGCTTCGATACTGTCAGTGTCGATATTCGCCTGGGAGGTGACACCACGCTGTTTCGTGCCAATGGTCAAACTTTGGTTTTCCCGGGGTTTATCGCCGTCTATCAGGAAGACAGTGACGACGCCGAAGAAGAGGAGGAGGGGGGCAAATTACCTCCCATGGAGGTAGGAGATATATTGCCGCTAGACAAATTATATGGCGAACAGCATTTCACCCAGCCACCGCCGCGCTTTTCCGAGGCTAGCCTGGTAAAAGCTCTTGAGGAGTTCGGCATTGGGCGCCCCTCAACTTACGCCAGCATTATTTCTACCCTCCAAGCTCGCGAATACACTGTATTGGACAAAAAGCGCTTCATCCCGACAGACGTTGGCCGCATCGTCAACCGCTTTCTTACTGAACACTTCACTCGTTATGTGGATTACGGGTTTACTGCCCAGATGGAAGATGAGCTTGACGAAATATCGGAGGGCAAGCGGGACTGGATCCCGGTCCTTGATGAGTTCTGGAGAGGCTTTGACCGCTTGCTGCATGAAAAGAAAAATATCGAGCGCAAGGATGTCACGCAAGAATTGTTGGATGAAGCATGTCCCAAATGCGGCAAGCCGTTGGCAATCCGACTGGGAAAGCGCGGGCGCTTTGTCGGATGTACCGGATATCCAGAATGCGATTTTACCCGCAACCTCTCTGGTGATGTACCTGAAGGTGATGTACGAAAAGTGCTTGGCCAAGATTCGGCCGGTTTGCCAGTTTTGTTCTTGCGTGGTCCCTATGGCTATTATGTACAACTGGGAGAGGTCGAGGAGGGCGCCAAGAAAAAACCCAAGCGTGTTTCCTGGCCCAAAGAACTCAAGCCGGAAGATGTTTCCCTTGATACTGCTTTGCAATTGCTGCAATTGCCTAGGGAACTCGGAAAGCATCCTGATTCCGGCAAGAGTGTTATTGTAAACATTGGCCGTTTTGGACCCTACATAGGCCATGACGGAAAATTCAAGTCCATACCCAGAAGCGATGACTTGTTTACAATCGGGCTAGGTCGCGCGCTTGAGTTGCTCGCCCAGGCACGAACTTCCAATACCGTATTAAAGGTATTAGGTGAACATCCCGAAGATCACAAGTCGGTAGAAGTGTGCAATGGGCGTTATGGTCCATACGTGCGTCATGGGAAAGTTAATGCTACTTTACCCAAGGACATTTCACCGGAGGCGGTTACGCTGGAGGAAGCGTTGACATTGCTTGCTGGCCGTGCAGAAAAGAAGGCCTCCGCCAATGGCAAAAATTCCAAATCCGCATCCCCGGCTAAAAAATCCTCCCGCAAGAAAGGCTCCGCCTAGTTTTGTATTATCGGGATTGATTTGAATGCCGCCGGAGCATCCATTTGAGTTTTGGTAACGTCGGCCAAGGTATATTTATCCAATATCCCAATAAAATTTGCTTGGGCTTCAAAAAGCACCGTTTTTAGCTTGCAAGTTCTTGTAATCACGCACCGATCTAACTCCGGGTTAAAGCACTCCAGCAAATCAAAATCTGGTTCGGTGGTTCTGACTACTTCGCCTATCTTGATCTCGCTTGGCGCGTGCGCCAGTCGTATGCCTCCATGTTTGCCCCTGGTGGTCAAAATGTATCCGTTTTTCCCCAACTCATGCACAACCTTGACCAAATGGTTTCTGGATACCTTATAAAAATCCGCAAGCTCGGTAATTGTTACCAGCTGTCCCTCTTTATAGGCTAGGTACAATAAAACACGAAGCGAATAATCAGTGTAGAGCGTCAGCCGCATGATTGGATAAACATTCCTTGACAATATATGTTCATCGCATATAACATGCAAACAGAATGCATCTTATGTGTGATGTAACAACTAGCGTCTTCGCAATATACATATGTAAGTGCATTCATACAATCGACAAAACTCATAAACCAACATCTAATGAAAGGACAGACTATGAGCTTGTATGATGAAATCGGGGGTGAAGCTGCCGTCAACGCCGCAGTAGACATTTTTTATCGCAAGGTTTTAAAAGATGACCGGATTAAGCGTTTTTTCAGTGGCGTTGATATGGACAAACAGGCCGCTAAGCAGAAAGCTTTCCTGACTATGGCATTCGGCGGGCCCAACAAATATACCGGTGAAGACATGAGACGGGGCCATGCGCATCTGGTAGCCCAAGGTCTTAATGACTCGCATTTCGATGCCGTTATGGAAAATCTGGGTGCCACTCTTGTCGAGCTTAATGTTCCTGCTAATTTGATTGCCCAGGCGGCAGCAATTGCCGAAAGCACCAGAAACGATGTTCTTGGCCGTTAAGCTTTAACACCTATGCCTAAAATTCATTTCGGCGGGCAGTCATACGATTGTCAAGATCAATCCGTTTTGGATTGTTTGACTGCCCAAGGTGTTTCTATCCCGTCCTCCTGTCATTCTGGCGTTTGTCAGACCTGTTTGATGCGCGCAGTAAATGGTAAGGTTCCTTCGTCGGCCCAGAACGGTTTGAAGCCAACACTGGTGGAACAAAACTATTTTATGGCCTGCTCTTGCTACCCGGTAGAAGACATTGAAATTGCCCTTGCGCAAGATGCCGGAACCAAAATTCTTTCCAGAATTTCCGCCATCAAGCCGCTTACTGATGACATTCTTGGCATCAAAATCCAGCTTCCACCAGCTTTTGAGTATAGGGCCGGTCAATTCATCAACTTGTTCAAGGATGAAAATACTTCTCGTTCTTATTCCCTGGCAAGTGTCCCTGCGCTGGGAGAAGACCTTTTTTTGAATGTCCGCAAAGTACCCAATGGGGTTGTGAGCAATTGGATTTTTGAGACTTTGGACGTTGGGTATCCCATAACCATCTCATCGGCCATAGGTGACTGTTTTTACGTTCCGGGGAGACCCGATCAAGATATTCTTCTAGTCGGCACAGGATCCGGATTGGCCCCTCTTTATGGAATCGTGCGTGATGCCTTGCTAAATAATCATCGAGGCAAAATTCATCTTTACCATGGTAGCTATGCTTTAAATGGTCTTTATTTCATTGATGAGTTAAAAAAACTCGAAAGTGCCAACCCAAATTTTCGCTATGTGCCGTGTATATCCGAGGGGGCAGCTCCTGATGGTTATGCGCAAGGCATGGTGCTCGATGTCGCTCTTTCGGACAATCCGGACCTGACAGGCTGGCGGGTTTTTCTTTGCGGCAATCCTGCGATGGTTAATGCCGCCAAAACACAAACCTTTCTTGCCGGCGCTGCCTCACGAGATATTTTTTCAGACCCGTTTTAAATTTTGCGGGCTCAGAAAAGTGCATCGGTTTGTAAATGTCGCCCCCAAAATCAATAGCAGCAACTAATGTAAGCATCTCCATCGACATAAGCAAAAAGGCCCCTTGAAAGAGGCCTTTTTGCTTAATAATTCCACCAGAAAATTTTACTTTTTCTCAGTAGTGACCCAACGTTGAGCGGAGAGTTGATTGTAATAGATTGAAGGAACGAAGATATTTCATGGTTAAGTCTGGTCTCGATTTGAATTTGGCTCGTAGCATTCGGGGTATTTCCAAC
>Ga0078972_1011316_pt1:0-10000 | contig 16052 bp, 13 predicted proteins | sample YelNatPaOPGAMG01_FD_67568 | JGI IMG/M metagenome (GOLD analysis project Ga0078972, IMG submission 67568) | Hot spring thermophilic microbial communities from Obsidian Pool, Yellowstone National Park, USA - OP-RAMG-01 (SPADES assembly) (version 2) | ecosystem: Environmental > Aquatic >...
GTAGAAACTGGCGTTGGGAGAGGATAGCACCCAGCCAGGATGACGATCACCAAAATACAAATTATCCATCGCCTTCTCATGGTTCTTCCTCCTGATCTATCCAATCAGGCTTGGGTAAATTGGGATCAAAGCACACTTTTCCGCCACACAACTCCCGCACCTGATTGGGCGTCAAGATGACAAAGTACTCGGGATACTGCCCAAGGACCAAAGCAGCATGATGTGAATCCATCCCAGGCTTACTTTGTTGGTCCTTCAGCCATTCTATCAACCAATTTGGGCTTTCCCCTGCAGTGCAATCAGTGCAGAAGAAATGGTACGGCCGGTTCAACTTCTTGCCGGATTGCCCAACTGCCCCGTACCGAATCCTTTTGGCCTCGGTCAATGCGGTATATCTTACCGGATTCCCCTCCCCATACACCCAGCGATGATACGACACCGGCCGGGCGCTGACGCCTTCCCACCCATCCCGCGACACGAACCGCCCATCCCACGGCGCATAGTAGCGCGCCCGCAGGTACACCAGGCCAGTGACGTCGGTCATCTCGCCGGTGTACCCATACGCGCTGGCGCCGTCGCCGGCGCTGGTGAGCACTTCGCCGTAGGGCGTGTAGGATTTCGTGAGCGTCACTGCGCCAGCCACATCCACCAACTGACGCACGCTGCCCAGCGCGTCGCCCAGGAAGTATTCGGTCGCAGCGCCGTTCTGCTGGGAGATGCGCCCGATGCCATAGGTGTAGGTATTCTCGCCATCAGATAGCACCTGGGTGAGACCGGCATTCAAGTCCAACGTGTAGTTGACTCCGTTCTGGCTGAGTCTATCACCGAGTCCATTATACCGATAACTGGTCACTGTTGACTGATTCCTGACTTCCACCAGCCGATTGGCTGTGTCGCAGGTGCAGGTGTTCTCGCTATCGGAGAGCAGGTTGCCGTTGGCGTCATAATAACCTCTTCTCAAGGAAGTCACGGCTGCTCATATTCACCATAACCATGCCAGGTAAGTAAATATGGGAAAATGCAAGTTTTATGGGCCTCGTACTCATCTACATCGAAATAGCCAATACTTTCGATTTTTGTGAATGGGCTAACCGAATAAACAAAGTTGTCCTGTGCAGGAAGGTCGATTTTTGTTGTGATTCGCTCGTAGTAGAGGCTCATCCCGGTTTCAGGATATTCTGGAAGCCCCATATCTGTCAGCAGGATATAGTCAGGCTCCCCAAAGCGACCAAGCACATCGTGAACGGTAATCTCTGAGGAAGGGGAAAAGCCAATCCCTGCTACTATTGTTCCTCCACGTTTGAAATGTACACCGAGCACCCTGGCACAAGTGATCCCACGAACACCGGACTCTGCTTCGTTATTGAAAGATTCGCAGGTTTCCCATATTCCTCGAGACTTCAAAATTCTGATCACTTCCTTTTCCTCAGTTGACCCTGGCACAATCCCCCAAAAACACGGAGGCCCACAAGGGTCCTGGGAAAAGAAGCCTCCATCCCCAATAGTAAGCGAGGTTGTTCCCCGCTGCTCCAGGGTGCAACCTTGGGCCAGTATCAAGAGAATACCGCAAAGCAATCCGTACCTAACGCTGTTCATGAACATGGCTCAGAACCGTTTATTCGTCGTCTGCTCCCGAGGCATTGATCAGGTTGTGGTCTATGACGAGCCATTGCGTCATCCGGTCGTGAAACGCTCCAAATCCATGCCGGCAGCCAGCCTCCTGTCTCCTCCTGCACGTGGGAACACATCGAACACAGGGGCGCTTCGCCTCAGGGTTGTAAAGCGGCGGTCAGGATCGCCTGCCCCATCTGGTGGACAGGAAGGGATTGATCCTCCTCCAAAAGCAGCACCAGCGTCAGGGGCATACCGCTCCAATCGGGCGGCGTGCCGGCCAGATACCAGACAACAGCCTGCCCCTGATGGTACCCTCGTCCGCTCCATTCCCAGAACAGGGTTCCTTTCGTCCAGGTATCCCGCGCCACCTCGACCTGGGCGGGAGAGAAAACGACTGCCGACTCATCAAGGGGAGGTAGGATGACCCAGCCCTGTTGAGGCGTATTGACCGCCAGCGCCAGGCGCGGCGCCGGACGCACACCCCCCTGGCTCAGGCTGGCAGCCGCCAGCGCGACCTGTAAGGGGCTGACCAGCAACTCTTCCCCTGGGACAGCGGCCTGTGCCACCGGCAGACGCAGCGCCGGCGCGGTATAAAAGCCTGCTTTCCGGCAGAAGGCTTCCTGCCCGGCAGGAGAGGCCGCCGACAATCCAGCCGTTCGCAAAAAGAATGTAAGCACCTCTCCGGCCGGGTAGCGCCCCTGCGCGGCGCGGTTGAGCAGCGGCGCGTCGGGTCGGGAAAGCAACGTCGCGGCTTCTGTTTCCAGAACCATCGGATCGTAAGCCGGCTGCGAGGCCATCACCAGGATCTCGCCGCTCCGCGCGTTCAACAGGACAGCCGCGCCACGATGGCCGCGCAATTGCGCGTCGGCCACTTTCTGCAAATCCAGGTCCAGACTCAGGCGCACATCCAGCCCCGGCGGCGGCTGACCGTACAGAAGATGATGCCACCAGATCAGACTGGCCGGATTCCCCTGCAACCCTCGCAGGTAACCGTCCAGCGAGGCTTCCAGGCCGGCCTGTCCATAGACCGGATGCGTGTATCCCAGAACCGGGGCCAGGTCGGGATAGGGATAAACCCGCTGGTATTCGCCCACTGCGCCTTGAGTTATGGCCAGCGGACGGTTTTCACGGTCAAGCAGGCTGCCACGGCGGACGTAGCGGTCCGAAATCGCACGGCGCGCGTTATCGGTGCGCGTTAACAAATCCGGGCCACGCCAGACGCCCCACCAGAAGCCGGCCAGGGCAACGGCAAACAGGCCCGCCCCCAGCAACGCGGTCAAACTCAGGTACGGACGCGCCGAGGCAAGATAGGCCGCTTCCTCCTCTCCCTGCACAGAGATCAGCAACAGAAGCAGCAACGACAGAAACGCCGTCAGCAGCGAAGACCCCCCATAGGACAGGAACGGCAGGGTAACGCCGGTTAACGGCAGCAGGCGCAGATTGCCGCCCATGATGACCAGCGACTGCAAACCCAGATAAACAGTCAACCCCAGGGCGAGCAAACGGCGAAAACAATCCGGCGCGCGCAACGCAATCCGCATCCCGCGTTCAAGCAGCAACCCAAGCAGCACTACCAGGAACAGTACCCCCATGAATCCGCTCTCCTCCGCGATGGCGGAGAAGATGAAATCAGAGATAGCCACCGGCACCAGCCCCGGATTCCCCAGGCCAGGCCCGCGCCCGAAGATGCCGCCGTTGGCAATAGCCATCAGGGATTGCACAATCTGAAAAGAATGGCCGCTGGGGTCCTGCCAGGGATTGAGCCATGAGTCAATGCGCAGGCGCACGACATCAATGGTCAGATAACCCAGACTGCCAGCAGCCAGCAGTCCCGCCAGACTCAGCCACAGGAAATAACCTCGACGCGTTGCTGTCCACAGAATGGCGCTGTACAGAAGCAGGAACAAGGAGGCCGTGCCCAAATCGCGTTGCAGCAGCAACAGCATCAAAGCCAGGCCGGTCAGGATGGCCGTTGGCGCCAGCAGAATCGCTGGGCGCGAGGGCAGGGGCAGACGCTCAGACAGGTAAGCGGCGAGGTAGACCACCAGAAGCAATTTCAACGGCTCCGAGGGCTGAAAGTACACCCCACAGCATCCCAGCCACAGACGCGGCCCCTCACCCAGCGGATGTTTGCCAAAGAGAAACGTCAGCATGGTCAACAGGATACCGCTGCTGAGCCAGAGATATTTGTAACGGCGCAGGAACTGCAAGGTGGGGGAAAGACGCAGCCCCAGGATGAGAATCGCCCCGCACAGACCGAGCCACAGAGTTTGCCGCCAGCCGTAAGCGGCATCCAGCCGCCAGATGGTCAGCAGTCCCCACCCGCTGAGCAGGGCCGCAATGGGCATCAAAAAAGGATCGGCATCGGGCAAATGGGTTTGCATCTGGCGATGAGCCAGCCAGAAGACCAGACACCACAACGCGAACCCGGCCCAGTGGCCCCAACGTAAGCCGCTCAGCCAGGCGCGCTCGCGCACCGCCGGCGCAAAGGTCAATGCCAGAGAAAACAGGAAAAGGAAGAGCGTCGCAATTTGCAGGAGACGCGCTTGAATCTGACGCGGTGTGAGAGGAGAGATGGAAGGAGTCAGAGTCACAAACGTCGCAAGGTCCCTTACTCTGCTTGAGAGGACGTTGCCGCTGAAGCAGGCAACCCCTCGTCGTTTTCGATGCGGATGACGAACGAAGTCTTGCCGCAAGTGAACCGGTCGCCGGAGATGATTACCGTTGGCATCTCAAGACGCTGCTGGTTGAGCAAGGTGCCGTTCGTTGAGCCCAGGTCTTCCAGCCACCAGTGGTTGTGATGGTAACTCAGGCGGGCGTGACGCGCGGAGACCGTTTCATCCAGAACCGGGCAATCGCAGCCCACATTGCGCCCGATGATCACTTCCGTTTGACAGAACCGACGGCTCTCCGGCAGGGAGGCCGGCGGTTGAAAGGTCAATTCCAGCACAGGGATGCGGCGGTGGACCAGCTGCTGCCCCTGCCGGCGTAAATCCTGCCACAACACGAAGATCGCCCACCCTGCGAACAGGTACAGGATGGCCACGAGGAGAAAGCGTAGCGCCAGAAACAGGAATGCGCTCATGAGTCAGGGGTAACGTCGTCCTGCTTCAAGATGACCGTTGGCCGGTCGCTCCCTGGCGTCGCCTCGGGCCTGGAAGCGGTCGTTGGCCTGGTTACGGGTAAATCCTGGCCGTAGATAAGGAGGACCCCTGCCAGGGAGATAACATCCCCCGGATACAGGACGCTTTGATTGACTCGCTGGTTGTTGACATAGGTGCCGCCGGTAGAGTTCAGGTCAAAGATCACGTAACGGCCATTGATCGCCCGCAGTTGAGCGTGGCTGCGCGAGACGCGTGGGTCATCGAGAATGACGTGATTATCCAGCCGCCGGCCAATGTTGACCACCGCGCGCGTCAGAGGGATGATTTTCACGCCGTTCAGGATGAGAAACGCGTTGGGCGGAATCGACTCTTCCACCGGCGCACTGACCGCCGGCGTCATGCCTTGAGTCTCGCTCGATTCCCCTTCGCCGAAGGAGGCCAGGAGACGAATCTCGTCTTCTGCCAGCGAGGCATCGGCCACCACGCGCAGCATCGGTCGGGTCAGGAAAGACCAGCCGGCTTCCGCGCCAACCGTATGCAGCGCATCTGCCAGCCGGTTCAACAGATCACTTTCGGCGGTCCAGCGCGCCAGCGTGTGCGGAGACACGGTCAGGATATAGAGATGGGGCGCCTGTATCCCCTGCGGCGTCTCGCGCAGATTTTCCTGCATGGCGAGCGCCAGTTTGCGGGCGATTTGTTCTTCCGGCGTATAGCCGGCAAGCAGGCGTATCAGATGTTCCTCCAGCAACGCCTGCAAACGAGTTTCGAGTTCCTCCAGCTTCATGTCTTTATTATAGGGCGATTGACGTTTTTTTGGAAGTCACTTGACACTCTTGCCAAAATAGACTATTATTATCATAAATAACTTTTTTTGGAGCGTCCTATGACTACGGTTACTTATGTCGTTCCAGCGATCCATTGCCACCATTGCGTCCGGACGATCGAAAACGAACTGGCGGAACTGGCAGGAGTTCAGGAAGTCAAAGCCGATCTGGAAAGCCGGCAGGTTACGGTGACGTTTGCGCCCCCGGCCGATGAGGCCCAGATTCGTTCCCTGCTGGCCGAAATCAATTATCCGGCGGCGGGGTAAGGCGAGCGCCGCGGAGCAGGAATCGATGAGCCAGGAGCCAAAACTGGTCATTTTGCCGATTACCGGCATGACCTGTGCCAACTGTGTTGCGACCGTTGAGCGCAACCTGAAGAAAGCCGGCGGGGTGGTGCGGGCGTCGGTGAATCTGGCTGCCGAGCGGGCCACCGTCGAATTTGACCCGCAACAGGCCACGATCGCCGCGCTGGTGGCGCGCGTCGAACGCGCCGGCTACGGCGTGGCCACTGGCGAGGCAGATTTGTTCGTGCGCCACCTGAGCGATGATCTTGACGCGCGCCGGCTGGAAAAGGCGTTGCGTCAGGTGGAGGGGGTGCTGACGGTTTCCGTTAATCCAGTAGAAGGACGGGCGCGTGTGCGCTATATCCCGACTGTGGTCAGTCAGGCTGACCTCCGCCGCGCGGCGGCGCGCGCCGGCTTTGCCGTGGTAGAGACGAGCGGCGAGGGTGAGGAGGCTGAGGCGCAGGCGCGTCGGGCCGAGTTGGAACAACAGCGACGTTTACTCCTCGTTGGCCTGTGCTTCACGCTGCCGCTGTTCCTGCTGGCCATGGCCGCCGATTGGGGCTGGTTGCCGGCGTTCTTTTATCGGCCGGCGGCGATGGGGATGGCCGCGCCGCTCCAGCCCTGGGTGCAGTGGGTGATGTTCCTTCTGGCCACGCCGGTGCAGTTTTACGTCGGGCGATCGTTTTATGTCAACGGTTACCATGCCCTGCGGAATGGTTCGGCCAATATGGACGTCTTGATTGCACTGGGTTCTTCAGCGGCCTACTTTTTCTCGCTAGCCGTCACCCTGAATCGGGCGCCCGGCCACGTTTACTTTGAGACGGCGGCGGTGATCATTACCCTGATCCGCCTGGGGAAGTATCTGGAAACGCGCGCCAAAGGCAATACCTCGCAAGCCATCCGTAAACTGCTGGGGCTGCGCGCCCGCACCGCGCGCCTGATGCGCGCAGGGCAGGAACTGGAAGTGCCGGTGGAGGACGTTCAGCCGGGCGATATTGTCATTGTGCGCCCCGGTGAGAAAATCCCGGTCGATGGGGTGGTCGTGGAGGGGTACAGCACGGTGGACGAATCCCTGTTGACCGGCGAATCGTTGCCGGTTGAAAAACGGCCAGGCGACGCGGTCATCGGCGCTACTCTCAATAAGTTCGGCCTGCTCAAATTTGAGGCGACACGCGTGGGAAAGGATACGGCGCTGGCGCAAATCGTGCGCCTGGTGGAGGAAGCGCAGGGTAGTAAAGCGCCCATTCAGAAGGTGGCGGATCGGGTCTCCGCCGTGTTTGTGCCTGTGGTCATGTTGATCGCGCTGCTGGCCTTTCTGGGCTGGTATTTCCTCGGCGCGCCGGGTGACCTGCCGCGCGCGCTGGTCAACGCGGTGGCAGTGCTGGTTATCGCCTGTCCCTGTGCTATGGGCCTGGCTACTCCAACGGCGGTCATGGTCGGGATGGGCAAGGGGGCCGAGATGGGGATTCTTTTCCGTCATAGCGAGGCGCTGGAACGCCTGGCGAGGGCGCGCGTGGTGGTGCTCGATAAGACCGGCACGATTACCAGCGGGCAGCCAACGGTGACGGATATCATTCCTGCCGGGCATGGGCGCTGGACGGAGGAGGAAGTGCTGCGCCTGGCCGCTTCGGTTGAGCAGGGCAGCGAGCACCCGTTGGGCGAGGCCATCTGGGCCGAGGCCACGCGGCGCGGGTTGACATTGAGTGAGCCATTCGGTTTTCGCGCCGAGGCCGGCGCCGGCGTGGCCGCAGAAGTAGACGGCAGGGAGGTAATCGTGGGCCGCGTGTCGTGGCTTGAGGCGCAGGGCATCCATGTGGAAGACTGGCTCCCGCAGATAGAACGCTTGCAGGCCGAAGCCAGGACGCCGGTCCTGCTGGCAGTGGATGGACAAATTGGCGGTCTGATTGCGGTTGCCGATAGCGTCAAGGAAACCTCTGCCGAGGCCATCGCTGTACTGCGTCGGCTGGGCTTGCGGGTGCTTTTGCTGAGTGGTGATAACCGCCGCACGGCTGAGGCGATTGCGCGTCAGGTTGGCGTGGATGAGGTAATCGCCGAAGTGCGCCCCGATGGCAAAGCGGCTGTGGTGCGCGACCTGCAAAGGGCCGGTGGCGGGCAGACGGCGCCGATTGTGGTCATGGTTGGCGATGGTGTGAATGATGCCCCGGCTCTGGCGCAGGCCGATGTGGGCATTGCGCTGGGGAGCGGCGCGGATGTGGCAATGGCTACGGCGACCGTGACCCTGATGAGCGGTGATTTGCGCGGCGTTGGGCGCGCTATTCAGCTGGCGCGACAAACCCTGCGTACCATTCATCAAAATCTGTTCTGGGCTTTTTTCTACAACATTCTGCTCATCCCTGCCGCGGCCCTGGGCTACCTGAATCCCATGCTGGCCGCCGGTGCCATGGCGTTCAGCAGCCTGTTCGTTGTCGGCAACAGCCTGCGGTTGAGGCGCGCGGCTTTTTCCAGTACAATAGCCCTGTCTGCCTGAAGTTTCTTTCCGTGTAACTATGTAGCCCTGTCTCAAAACCGTTGTGGCTGTCATGGCGAGGAGCGTTCTTTGCGACGAAGCAATCCCCAGGCAGTCCGTTTCGCCTGATAAAGGGGAAATTGCTGCGCCAAAAAAACGGCTTGCAATGACATGGCTGAGTAGTTACCTTTCCGTAATACCTGCCGTCCCCGGTTGTGTTGAGCGTTGGGCGCGGGAACTATCCACGAATAAGCTACGCCTCCTCCCGTGATAGCGCCAGTCCTGCCTGCGTGGAGCGTTCGTGGACGCTTTGCCCTGCCAGACAGAACCAGGGCCGGGTACTGTTTTTTTTAGAGGTCCTATGATTCCCCTTCGCGACGAAAACCCCACTTACCGCGTGCCCTGGGTGAACTACCTGCTGATTGCCGCCAACGTGCTGGTGTTTCTCTGGCAGGTCAGCCTGGGGCCGGGGAGCGACGCGGCGTTGTATCGGCTGGCGTTTATTCCCTACAACCTGATCCGTGGCCTGGACCTGGGGGATGTGCGTTCAATTTTTACCAGCATGTTTATGCATGCCGGGTTGACGCACCTGCTCGGTAATATGCTCTACCTGTGGATTTTCGGCGATAATGTCGAGGATGCGCTGGGCCACTTGCGGTATTTGCTCTTCTACCTGGCGGGCGGCGTTTTTGCGGCGTTGACTCACGCGTTCATCTACCCTTACTCGCAGGTGCCGACGGTCGGTGCCAGCGGCGCGATTGCGGCTACTCTGGGGGCGTATCTGGTGCTGTACCCTCATCGCCGCGTGGTCACGTTGATTCCCTTCGGTTTCTTTCTGCAGGTGGCGCGCGTACCGGCGATTCTGATCCTGGGGATGTGGTTCTTGCTGCAATTCTTTGAGGGCACCCTGGCGCTGGGCATGGCGACGCTGGGCGGCGTGGCTTTCTGGGCCCATATTGGCGGGTTTGTGTTTGGGATGGTGGTGGCCCCGTGGTTGCGGGAACGCAGGCGTCCCATCATCTACCTGGAGAGCGGCTGGGGGCGCTGGTAGAAAGCGCCTGCGGGGGAGCAGAATGACCCTGTTCCCGATCTGTCAGGCCTGGCGCGTCCGAACGGCGCCGATGCGGGCGTCTGGCCGTCGGCGTTTCTGACAGGTTTAACGCGCGCGTTCGCCTGCCGGCAGCATGGTTTCTGGGGTAGAATTGTCTCATCTCCGGCGCGGTAGCCCATGTCGGCTTCGTCTTCCCCTTCTTCTTCCTTTTCCCGGCCACTGGTCGCCTATCTGCCGCTGATGTGGCTTTCCGGCGGCTTTCTGGCCGGAATCCTGTACGCCAGTCAACGAGCGGTAGGCGTACGTTCGATGTTGCTCCTGGCCGTTGACGCGTTCCTGCTGGCGGTATTGCTGGCCCTTTTGCGGCGACGCCTGCCGCGCCTGCCGGCGGCGACCATACTGGCTTCCCTGAGTGCGCTGACGTTCTGCCTGGGCGCGGCGCGCTATCAACAGGCTTTGCCGGTGCTGGATGAACGATTCATCGCCTGGTACAATGACCGTCCGCAGGAAGTGGTAGTCACTGCCTGGCTGGTCGAGCCGCCGGAAGTGCGCGATAGCGGTGTTAATTTGCGCCTGGAGGCCGAACGGCTGGATTTGGGGACAGGCGAGGAAATTCCTGTCCATGGGCGGCTGCTGGCGCGCGTCGAGGAAGGGGG
>Ga0078972_1011316_pt1:15000-16052 | contig 16052 bp, 13 predicted proteins | sample YelNatPaOPGAMG01_FD_67568 | JGI IMG/M metagenome (GOLD analysis project Ga0078972, IMG submission 67568) | Hot spring thermophilic microbial communities from Obsidian Pool, Yellowstone National Park, USA - OP-RAMG-01 (SPADES assembly) (version 2) | ecosystem: Environmental > Aquatic...
CCACAAATTGAACCACATCATACCAAACAAGACCCTCTGCTCAATTGATTTCATCGCGCTACTCCATCATGGCAATCTATCGAGAAAATCGGGCATATGATTTCCCATCCACCTTGCCCGCATGCGGCCAGCATCTGAATCCTCCCACATGTTGAACGTCCAGCCCAGAAACATATCCGCAAACTCCTCGCTGGTCGACCCCGCCTGATTCACCGCCATCTGCCACACCAAAACATTCTGTGGACTGGCAAAGCCAGAATTCGGCCCCGTCCAGCCCGGCGCGTGATTCGCTGGATAATCCGGGCGGTCAGGAAAGCCCTGAACAAACCAAGTCGCCTTATCAGGATCCAAATGATAGGTCTGCGTCCATGACAAAGCATCTGCGGCAAAATACCCTATACCTTGATTAAACGCATGCCCTAACTCATGCACCACCAGATTCCGCCAACGCAACTCCCGATCCGGATGCCAGTCCGCCGCCATCGAAGCAAACTTGATCCGATGCGGACCGGCGGTAAACGCCCCTCCACCATTGCATTCCGCACAGTTCCCCCACTGAAACGTCACCCCACCGTACACCGCCTGGAACGCCCCTGCTGCTGAAGCCCCAACGTGCCCTGCAAACGCATGCCCAACCGCCCACACCGCTCGCCGCACCGCCTCCTTGTGATCCTCGCGCCACTCGCCCGTAAACGTAATCCCAAACTCCTGATCGAAAAGCTCCGGATCGTTCCACAACTTCTCATTATAATTCGACCGCTCGCACTCCGCCCGCGCCGCTCCAGGCACCTGACTGCAATCCGAATAATGCCCGCTCGGATCGGTGTACACCAGCGGATTGTTGTTGACATACGCATACCGGTCCAGTCCCTGCACGCCGGGCGGAATGATGGTGTCCGCACTCACAAACCGCCCCAGGGTGGGACTGTACCACCTCGCATTGTAAAAGTACAGACCAAACTCCGCCAGATGCGAGTACTGCCCCGTGTACGTGTAGCGCGTCGACAGCGCACCCCTATTATATCGCCCCGCCAGTCTCATACGCCCGTCTC
>Ga0078972_1011317_pt1 | contig 16051 bp, 13 predicted proteins | sample YelNatPaOPGAMG01_FD_67568 | JGI IMG/M metagenome (GOLD analysis project Ga0078972, IMG submission 67568) | Hot spring thermophilic microbial communities from Obsidian Pool, Yellowstone National Park, USA - OP-RAMG-01 (SPADES assembly) (version 2) | ecosystem: Environmental > Aquatic > Thermal...
TCGGTTCCACAAGCTCGTAAGGCACATTTATAAAAATGTTTCTCTCTCTCATCATGCTTTCCAGTCCGAATATTAATATAACGATAACCGCTTTTCAATTAAAAAGGTAAGCATCTCCAATCCCGTGAGGGAAAATAAAACTGGCTCATTTTAAACTCCCCGTGTACTGGGCCCCGTTTAAACCGGACACCCTCCTAACCAAAATAAGTTGTAGTAATAGCCATAGAGTTATTACTATAATTAACATGTAGGAGGGAGGATAACTATGAGTCCGGTAGAGGTAATCACATCGGTTCAAAGAAGAAGACGATGGACCGCTTAAGCAGAAGAGGGCCATGGTGGAAGAAGCTTAAACAACCTGGTAATAGCATCTCTTCTTTGGCAAGAAAGTATGAGGTCCGTCTTAAGGCGTCTTATCCATGAAGGTTGCTCTTCAAGCTGCCCGTAGTGAAGAGCCCCTTGTACCTCTTTCTTAAGGTGAAGAATCTTCGACAACAAGTTCGTGAGTTACAGCGTTTATTGGGTAAGAAGACCAACGTGTATAAGAAGGGGAACTATTAGGACTAAGTATCGATGTCACACGTGGGTTCCTTGCAGGATGCACATTTTCCTGTGGTACGTCTAATAGTCGCCTCTCCGTCGGTTTGGCGCATGCAGCCGACGAGCGAGGCCACCACTCGTTTGGTTTTTTTAATCTATTACGACCCCTGCCTCTTCTTCCAGAAGTCAATGCGCTCTTTTATGAATCTAATCCATTCCCTTATTTCCCTTTCGTTGTATCCGGCGGAAGTCATGGATTTTACGAACTTTTCATTCACTTGACCCGCTGCGGCCTGCCATCTTGGAAGCTCATCCTTGGGGACGCTATAAAACTTTACTCCTTTTTCCGTCCCATACCTTTTGCCCTCTTCGTCGACCTTGAGCCACATTTCTGCGAACCTTTCTTCAAAAGGATATTCATTGAAGAGCTTTTTGACATCAGGTGGCAGCTTATCAAATGAGGCCTTATTCATGATCAAATAAAACGTTTCCACCTTCCCAATTTCCCAGCACTCCGTTACGTGTTTTATCACCTCTGCGAGCCTCCATTGCTTTAGCGATTCAAGCGGCATTGTCGCGCCGTCTACAACTCCTTTCATCAGCGCATCATATGTTTCTGGCATCGGAACTGCTCTCGGCGTGCCGCCAAGCGCACTTATGAGGTCCGCCTCATATCCGTATCCCCTGAGCGTGACGCCCTTGAAATCCTCCAACTTTAGAATGGGTTTCTTCCTTGTAAGGATGAATTTTGGTCCACAGGTGTGAAGGGTAAGAATATGAAGATTGTCCCATTCCTTCGGTCTGTATTTTCTATAGAAGTCGTTCGCCACCCTGGTTGCCACCCATGCATTCGGGAAACCTAAGGGCAAATTGAGAACATCGCTTACAGGAAATCTGCCAGGGGTATATGCAAGATTAGAAAGTCCGATATCTGAAATTCCCTGGAGCACACCATCGACCATCCTTGTGGCTGTTAAGAGCGACCCGCCTCCGAAATAGCTGAACTTCACTTTCCCTTTTGCCTGCTCCTCTATAGATTTAATGAACTCTTCGCATATTTTTGACTGTGCGGCAGTGATCGGAAAGTAGTTACTCACCTTAATTTCAACAGTACCTGCTGCCATACTGTTTTGAGCAAAAAAGGGAAGAAGTACTATAAAGAGTGCTATAAGATGTTTTTTCATGATTCCCTCCTCTGAAAACTTTATTGAGGGGCTCTGCCCCTTTTGTCTTTAGCACTATTTATATTCATAAAATCCCTTACCCGTCTTTCTGCCGAGCCAGCCTGCTGCGACCATCTTCTTGAGCAGCACAGGAGGAGCATATTTGGTGTCCTTAGTCTCTTCATACAGACTGTTCGCAATATAGAGCTCTGTGTCAAGACCTATGAAATCGACAACTTCTAAGGGACCCATCGGGTGGTTGAGAGCGAGTTTGATGGAGGTATCTATCTCATCCCTCGTCGCTATCCCTTCTTCAAGCATCCTTATAGCTCCCAGCAGAAAAGGCGTGAAGAGTCTTGTCACTATAAACCCCCCCACATCAGGGGCGACCACTACCGTCTTTCCCAGGGTTGATCCCCATTTCTTAACTGTTTCTATCGTTTCTTCTGATGTCATTAGCGTCTTCACTACCTCAAGAAGCTGCATTACAGGAGCCGGGTTATGAAAGTGTAAGCCCACGAACTTCTCAGGCCTTTTTGTAGCTATGGCCATATCAGTAACCGAGAGACATGATGTATTCGTTCCGAAGATGGTCTCTTTTTTACAAATCTTGTCGAGCTCCGCAAATACGCTCTTTTTCAATTCCAGATCCTCAGGTATTGCCTCCTCTACTAAGTCACAGTCTTTCAGATCCTCTATCCTCGTGCTGGTCCTTATCCTTCCCATTATCGCGTCTTTTTCTGCCTGGGAGAGTTTACCCTTTTCAACCCTTCCTGCCAACCTCTTATCGATCCCTTCTAACGCTCTCTTAATTATGTCTTCGCTCCTGTCAACTACAACGACATCATACCCTGACTGGGCAAATACCTGGACAATTCCCGTACCCATTTGACCAAACCCTAAAACGCCTAATTTTCTGATTTCCATCGGCATTTCCTCCTTTTGTGAAATATGTACAGTTTTTCGCAGGTCTAATGTGATGACCTGCGGGGCTGTATTCCACCCTGTCCTTAAAAGGGTCTTACATCTTTTTTCATCCCCTTTGAGTTAGTTTTTTTTACCCTCATGTCCCTTCGTCTGGGTACGCCTCTAAAGTGCTCTCAGTAACGGTGATGTTCCTCCTCCTTTTTGGCGAAGTTTAACGCCGTCCTGCCTCTGTCCACACTTGTGGCCCTTTTCTTGAAGATCTTCCTTTTTCTAGGGCAGTCATACGTCTGGCAGGTTTTATAGCGGCTATGTGAATCACCCTGTCCATCCTATCTTTTTCTTTATATCCTCTCTAAGAGCTTTCTTGTCATGTTTGCCTGCCTCTGTCATCGGTAATGAGGCGACAAACTCGAACCTCTCCGGTATTAAAAGTTTCGATGCCCCTTTTTCTTCCATAAAGACCCTTATTTGATCAGCAGTAAGATCGACCCCTTCTGCAAGCACAACGTAAGCGCAGACCCTTTCACCCAGCTCCCTGTCGGGCATCCCTATCACAGCTGCGTCAACTATGCTAGGATGGGCCCGCAGTAGCTCCTCTACCTGTGCAGGACTTATGTTTTCTCCGCCTCTGATGATGATGTCCTTTATCCTTCCAATGATCTTTATGTATCCTGCCTCGTTGATAAGCGCCTTATCGCCTGTTCTAAAAAAGCGGTCTTGCGTAAAGCTCCTTTTGTTTTCTTCTTCATTCTTCAAATAGCCTGCAAAAATGCCTGGACCCTTTACCGCAAGCTCCCCTTCCGTGTTCGGGGGGAGCTCAGCCCCGTTTTCGTCTATAATTTTTACTACTTCATACGGACAGCACGGCTTGCCTACTGTACTGCATACGGTTTCTATGTCATCCGTAAGGCGCGTTCTGCAAAGCAAACCCTCGCTCATTCCAAACTCGTTTATATAGGTGCAGCCTATTTTTCTGTAGAACTCTCTAATTAGCTCAGGAGTGCTTGCCTCTGCTCCGGCGGAGACTTTTTTGAGCGATGTCAAATTGAAATCGGACAATCTTTCGAAATCGAGAATCCTTTTTATAAGGCTTGGAACTGTTGGCATATATGTGACCTTCTCCCTTTCTACAACCTGGCATATATCATCAGGCCTTGTAGAGTCGAGTAAAATCAACTTGTAGGGCACAAGAATAGAACCTACGACATTGAGCAGTGCAAGATTGTGACCTACTGGGACAGCAACCAGACACGTATCATGGATGCACATTTCCCACCCTTTGTGGAGATACTCTACATTGCAGATATAGTCATTATGGGTGCGGGGGATGGCCTTTGGTACCCCGGTAGTTCCGCCTGATGGCAGAACGTGAGCAACATCTGTAGGTTCAGGCCTATTAGTCTCAAACCGCTCTTTGTCTCTCGGGGATAACGGCCTATTCATAAGCTCCTCTAAAGACGCGGTAAAATCTTTCGAGCTCTTTTCACCCCTCACAGAAATAACGTGCACAAGCGAGGGATTATCCTTTTTAACCTGACTAATAAAGGAAGTATAATCGATCTTCCTGTACTTTTCGGGCACCACCCACGCCTTCGCCCCCGTAAGTTTGCAGAGATGGGTAACCTCGAGCTGTCTGTGACCGGAGAGGAGAAGTACTGGAACTGCACCTGCTTTTTGCAATGCAAAGTAAGTGTACACATACTCCGCCCAGTTTGGAAGCTGAAGCAGTACTCGATCCCCTTTTTCAATACCCATGTCGATAAAACTCGCGGCAAGTCGATCAACCTTATCCCTGAGTTCGCCGTAAGTTAGCCTTACCCTGTCATCAACAAGCCCTTCTTTGTGCCGAAATACATCTGTGGTCTTATCGAAGAGATCTGCAAGTGTTATTGAGCTCCACCATCTCTTCCTAAGATATTTCTGCGACTCCTCTTCGGTATGTCTGGGAATACCTTCCATCTCCATATTGGCCTCCTGAGTGGTTTACTCTTTTCCATCAAAGATATTCTTCTTTAAACTTTGCGGGCCGCGCCATACTGGGTAAGAAGGGTTCAGGTGCGCTGGTATAGCCCTCAGGATAGCGGCAGCACTTCACCTGTTCATATCTCGAATCTGCCTCAAGACACCAGTTGCATGCAGCACATTTAACAATATCCTTTTCCCTCCCTTCCCTCGCTTTGACCGGCCAATCAGGGTCGGCGAGAAGCGCCCTGCAAAGGCCTATGATATCTGCCTTACTCTCCTTCAGTATTTCCTCCGCATGTTCTGGTTCACGTATCTTACCGGCTGTAACGATCGGGGTCTCGTAACCTGCCTTCCTCACTTCTTTTCTTATCCCTTCGGCAAGGTAAACATGCGTACCGTCAGGCCACCAGAACCATGGGCTCATCCTGTGTCCGCTGTACCCTGACATAGGATCTGGAGGATACCCTTCTGGAGGGGTCTTCGCGTCTTCGAATCGGCTGCCTGCTGAAACGCTTATATAATCTACACCAAGCTCCGCAAATCTCACAGCAATACGAGAACTCTGGGCAAGTGTGTTCCCATTAATTACGAAGTCCTCCCCGTTTATTCTGATCCCGAGGGGATATTTTTCACCGACGAGTTCGCGGACTCCCTTATACACTTCTATTGGGAGCCTCATCCTGTTTTCGAGATTCCCCCCGTATTGATCTGTTCTTTTATTGGATCTAGAAAGAAATGAAGCAAGAACGTATGCGTGGGCCATGTGAATCTCGATAAAATCGAATCCAGCGGTCAGCGCGCGCTCAGCCGCGGCGACGTGGTTTTTTACGATCATGGGCAACTCTTCTGGTGCGAAATCTTCAACCTTCTGCCTCCATCCAGAGCGCGAAAGCTTTAAATGTTGCATAATCTGGATACCAATTTTGACATCCTTGTTCGCTTCTCTGATCGCCTTTACCAAGCTAGTGAGACCGGGCACAAATTCGTCACTGCTAATGCGAAGATTGTACGGACTCTTTGACGGGATTATGACAGACGCTTCAACCACAATAGAACCCGGTCCACCCTTTGCCTCTCTCACGTATCTTTTAATCAGTTCCTCGGTAACGTATCCGTCTTCTGTTGCCAGCCCGGTGACCATAGAGGTCCTCTGTATTCGGTTTGGGAAGGTGATACTTCCGACTTTAATAGGTTCAAACAACTTTTTATATTCCACGACTTTCCTCCCTTTTATATTTGTCCTCCTCTACCCTGCTGCTAACAAGGACACGGGGAAAAGTAACTAATGTCATATTGCACCCCTTTTTTATTTCGGCAGAATGCCGCCGAGTGCTTCCTTGATTCCCTTGATAGCCAGTGGACCACCCGAGCAAATTTTCTTTGCAAGTTGTGTAACCTCATCCATAAGTTCTTCGCGTTTGCATACCTTTTCTACTTATCAACTTGAAACGGCAAAAATTTATGTTTTAATCATTTTTTAACTGCCTTCTTCAGAATTTCTACTATCCCGGCATCGCCGTTTACCCTTATTATATCCCCGGTGGAAATCGACCTCGTGGCCCGCCACGTTCCAACTACTGCAGGAATCCCGTATTCTCTGGCAGTTATTGCCGCATGGGTCAGCATACCACCGGTGTCCGTTACAACCGCCTTAATTTTCGGGAAGAGCGGTGTCCATGCGGTGGCTGTATAGGGGCATACAAGGATCTCACCTGGCTGTAGGTTTGGAAAATCCTCATAACTCATAATGACCCGCGCTACGCCTTCTGCAACACCGGGCGCTCCAGGGTAGCCCGTAAATGAATCCATCACCCTCACTTCTTCTACTTTCCCTGCCTTGATTACTTCATCAATCATTCCGAAGACCTTAATCATAATCGGGTCTTCAACCTTTTGAGGTATATTACCAATGGTTAATGGAGCCTCTTTAACTTTTCCAACCTCTTCCCATGTATCTTTCCTCTCCTTTACCAGGCTCGGAACGAGACGCTTGTAGTGGTATACAGCGGCTACTTTGTTACGTCCCAGACGATTGAATATCTCCTCAATTTCAGAGAAAGTTAAGAAAAATACCTCATCCGCCTTCCCTATGATCCCGTATTTCTCTAATCTTCTCCCTGCTACCATAAATACATCATGAAGGTAAGCTGTTGAACCACCATCAATATAGAAACCGTGATCCTCCTGAAAGTGGTAGACTTTCCTGCCTGCTTCAAGGAGCCTTTTGAATTTCTGCTGGTCATCATTATTGAGCTTAGCCATAAAATTGTCTGCTGCTTCAATAGACTCTTTTATTGTTTTCTCTCTTTCTGTCTTGAAATTCCAGCCCTCTTTTATCTTGGGAATATAGGTTTGAATTGTACGAAGTACAGGACTAGGGTCCTCTATCCATGTGGGAAAGATCACATCAAGGTGCGCCGCAGATATCCTGTGGCCATATAAGTCAAGGAATTGGCTGAACAATTTCAGCCACTCTGTTGCCTTGGGATTCTCTGCCAATTTTTCCATAATACTTTTCACATCCTCCTTCAGGATTATCTCACTGAGGCCGGAATCTACTGCCATTTTTGACAGCTCCCACAAGGCATAATCTGTCCTTGTCGCCATCGTATCGAGACCTCTTAGCATAACAACGGCATCCTTTTCTTCAAGACCATGCTGCTTGCAGAAATTTTCAAATTCAAAATAGATGGCATCAGCCGGATACATCAGGGTAAAGTGAATCTCCCAATTCCTCATATTAATTTCTTCGGCTCTACGGATAGCACTATGTAAATCACTATCAGACATGCCGTCATTTACGCTTCCCATAAAGCTTAAACCCTCTTTGACCTCATCAATATGCCTGGTGTAATATTCATCCCAGTTTGCCATACAATACTCTATAAGCTTCTTGAATTCCTCTGCACGCCTTCTGATCTCTTCCGGATCGGTAAGACCTTCAAATCCCAAGTACACCCTACCCTTATAGATTTTTACGTGCCCGCCTTTCGATCCTGGAAGCCTGGTTATCTCAGCGGCCACATGGTATCCCCAGGCATGATGTTTCTGTATAGTTGTCATCCCTAATGGTGAAATTGGGTAAGGTTGATGTAAATCATCGCGAAACCAGAAAATATCTTCATCTGCTGAAGGCCTTAGGGTCCTTAAACTCGATACACTCCTGTCATATTCATTTAAATTTAAATTCATAATCCCCCTCCTTTTAGTAAAATATTTTTTAAACATCTCATTGGTTAAGTTTTTACCTTCCTGAGCATTAATTCTATAAAACCATAAACATCTTCCTGCTTTTCCATAGCCCGTATACCCACTGCCTTAGAGATTTCTCCATACACAGTAGCCTTTTGAGCTGAATCCATAAATAAAAGTTGTTCAGCCGTGAGTTTCCTCTTCTCAAGTTCGGCTTTCACGGAATCTATTAGCACCGAAACCCACGAATCCGCTTTTCCGCTATCCTCCGTAGTGAACTTGGGGTTTTTCTTGTCATAGAGAATATGCTCGGTCTTATCCCCTTCCGTTATTGTTGTCTTCTCTGCAAAAATGTACACTTTTGTACCGGTATCGTCCACCAAAAGGGCGCTCTCTACCTGCCTCGGCAATCTTTTCACAAAAAGGAGCACAGGGTAACTTTCTCCAACCTCCAATGACATCCTGCCAATCTCCTCTACCCTCTCGATGGTGTAATACCTTAAAAGCTCGAGATGAGCTTTCTCTACCCCTACGATTTCCTGCCATCCGTTCTGCCAGCGAAGCAATATGTAACTCTTTGAGACCTCCCTAACAGGTGGGGAGCAAAGACCCAGCTCTGAGAGGTCTGCTTGAATCTGTCTATTCAACCTGCTGAATTCGATTTCATTGCGGGAGCCATCATCAAATTCGACCACTAAACGCTTCGGTATGCCCATCTTTCCCTCCATTACAATTTCTTTCTGACTATGTCCTTGATTTCACGAAAGTCAGATATTCTAAAATCGGCGTCTTCACAGGGACCGAAGTCAACATAGCCAGTATATTGAATTGTTTTAAAACCCCTCTTCTTGGCAGGCGAAATATCCGTCCATGGTTTATCACCGATCATAACAGCCTCAGATACATCGATCCCCTGTGCAGCAAGATCCCGGGCAAGTTCGTCGTAAAGCGTGCCTTCTTCTTTGGTCTTCCCTTTATATTTGAGGTCTATTGAGCCTTTACTTAGATCAACCTTGCCCTGTGGGGTAATTACATCGTTGAAGTACTCGGTTAAGCCCTTGTTCATAAGGAAGCGGGTTACTATATCCGTGCCCATGGGGCCCAGCGTCTTCTTCAGTTCAGCAACCACCGAGAGCCGTATGCCCTGATCTACGAGATAGCGGAGCGTTTCTTCCAGCCCTTTCGCCGCAAGCAGGTACTCCTGCTCTTTTTTTGAGAAAATTTCTCTTGCTTCCTCTTTGTTGTCAAAAACATAGCTTATTATCTCGTCACGATGTCCTTCTTTAATCACACCATAGCTCCCATATTTTTCCCTCAGTACACGGTATTTGTAAATCCTTTTATCTATCAGCTCGGGTTCGTTTAACTCTTTGCAGACATCGCCAATTACCAGATAATTACGCAGGCCTGAGGGGTCCATCATGCATTGTCCAAAATCAAACCCGGCCCATTTTACTTCAATAGCCATTTCTTGCCTCCCAGTTATGACTGAAATTCCTCCAACCTCCTTTATTTCATCGGCGGAAGATGGAAGATTCTCTCTGCATTTTTTCCCAGGATCAGATCGACCTCATCCTGTTTCAACCCAACCTGGTTCTGCAACTCTTTGATCGCCTTGATTGCCCCTTCAGGATCACCAACCCGGTGGGCGTAGTCAGTCCCCATGACCATCTGGCCCGGGCCAACCCACTCCAGACAGCATTTCATAGCTGGCAGGTAGAAGGATGTTGTGTCCGGATACACCCGTGTTTTATAGGTGACATCGGGCGGTTCTTTAAGCTCGATTCCCCATTCCTTACCATAGCCTTTGTAAGCATCCTGAATCCTCCGAACAAAGTATGGAACCATCCCGCCCAAGTGGCCGTGGACAAGGGTAAGCTTGGGAAACTTGGCCAACACACCCTGGAAGATCATGCTCATAACCGCCATACTGGTATCGAGTGTGTACCCCCAGAGCTGGTACGGCAGCCGCATTATATCCATGATCGGGGCCGTAAGGGGCACTGCCGGGTGTACGAGGAGAGGCATCTCGTATTTGTTTGCGATCTCGTAGATGGGGTGGAATTTTTCCAGAAAGACAGGCTCACCGTTGAAATTGGAAAACATCTGGATACCGACTGCACCCATTTTTTTGCAGCGCTCCAACTCTTCACATGCCGCATCGACATCCTGATAGGGCAGGCACGCCATATAAAAGAAACGACCAGGGTATTTCTGCGCTGCTTCTGCCATGGCATCATTACATTTTTTCGCCCAGTAAATACCTGCATCCCTTTCCAAGGTCTCTGGTCCAGGAATGGTTATTGATATGATCTGCGTGTCAAGACCGGCAGCATCTAGGTCTCTTATTCTCTCTTCCAGATCATAATGACCTGCCCTATCTATGTGCGCCACGGCGACGTTTTTGTAATACATACGATAGTGGGTTCCGCCATCGTGAATGCAGTAAGGCGTCCTGTCTTTGCCCCTTGATATCAGATACTCTATATATTCTTTTGGATAAAAATGGCAATGTACATCAACAGTTCTTTGTCCCATTTTAAACCTCCTTTTTTGTTTTTGCTATACTACTAAATCTTTTTTCGGAACAGATAATTAGCTTCATCTCAAAGTATCTTCTCTTACTTACTGTTCCTGGACCACCTCCTTTTCCTATTATTCTCCACCGGCTTTTGCTCTGCGGGCCTGCAAAATATAGAGTAGGTCACCTTCGTATGCCCACTCAATATCTTGAGGATATCCGTAGTGCTCCTCGATAGCGCATGCCACCTCACACAGTTCTTCAAGCTGTGCATCAGTAAGTGTAGGCTTATCTACTTTATCGGGTTCAACGGGGACCCATTCTGCTCCCCCGTCTTTTGCCCGGCGATATGCCATTTCTTTCCTTGCAATTCTCTTGTCTTTAATCGTAACAGGCTTTTTGGTCATTATATAAAGGTCGCTCTGACACCTACCACAAACCACAGACTCCCCTAATCCCCAGTTTGCCTCAACCACTATCTCATCCTTTGAGGAGGTTATCGGGTTAATCGTAAACAGAACACCTGCCACATCTGAGTTCACCATCAACTGCACTATCGGTGCAATTACGGCTTTAAAATGATCGAACCCTTTTGAGCGGCGTGCAAAAGCAGCACGGCCGGACCATACTGAGGCCCAACACTCTCTTACTTTTCCCACCACGTTTTTTGCACCACGAATGTAATGGTAAGTATCCATCATTCCCGGAAAGGACGAGACAGACGAGTCCTTAATCGCTACTGACGAACGAACAGCCACAAAAGGTTCTTGCCCGCCATCAGAGAGCTTGGTGTAATGTTCAATAATCTCATCCTCTATCTCAGAAGGTATTGCTGCATTAATAATCAGCTCCCGGATTCGTTTTGTCTTCTCTTCAAGATCCTTGAAATCATCATAATTAATCGTTGAAGCAATTTCCTGTAGTCTTTCAACAAGATGATTACTCCGTAAATGATGATAAAAGGCATCTCCCAGAACGCAGAACCCTCCCGGTACACGCAGCTTTAAAGCGGTAAGCTCACCAAGATGTGCTGCCTTTCCACCGCATTCTTCAAACATATCCTTACGAAGCTCCTCAAGCCTTTTTACGAACATTATTCATACCTCCTCTCATTGGGTGTTTTCCATATATCACTCTCCTGGAACCTGGTCAGGCCCAAGGGGTGGACCAGGGATCGGCAACGGCGCCCTCATGAAGAAGAATTGATGGATAAGCAGGGCAACGGCTACTACGTGCAAGGTAAAGAAGGCAGAGAGCTGGTTGATGTCGAATGGCAAACCTGCAGCCTGTACCTTGACCAGCATTGGTTGAAGGATGACTCTCAAGACCATGATCCAGACAAAAGTGAGCACAACTTCTTCGAGGATGAAATTGAGCACCCCTCTCTTTGGCTGCCTGTATTTTGCAAATGGGGCGAATTCAAATGCTACAGAATGCATGAGCGACCAGCCGATCATACTGGCAGCCACGGCACCGAACCAGAATGTGGGGCTTATCCCCAGTGCCAATCCTCCTGCCCAGAAAATATAGCCCAGGAGAACACAAACTATCGCCAGAATGATCTGAAAGAGCGGCTTCGGAAGTTTGTAAAAGGGCCATCCTTGGAAGCACATGGGAAATCCCCATACCTGAATCCACACAATAACCCACACGCAGAATCCGAACCACCAGTCAGCCTGAAAGAATCCATTAGGGTTAAAGGGTGCCTTTTCTGCCGGTGTACCTTTGAGATCAACGCATATTGACCAGATGATGATGGATAAAACCATTATCAATACAGTTGCAAAAAGCCAGTTTGCCCAGGCTTGCTTGAAAGGATGCGGCCCCACCCCATCAAAGGTATACCAGAGGGTCACCCCGAAAACAATGATACCAAACCAGGGTGTCATAGGCATCTTCGGGTAGACGTTACCCACAAACCACTTTAGTATCAAGGCCACGAGAATCCATACCGCACACATGAGAATCCCGGGAAATATCCTGTTGTTTGGTTTCCACAGAATCCCCATGGGGGCGGCAAAGGGCCACCCCAAACCGCATACACCAAATGTAACAAGTCCCATCAACAGTAGAAATGAGAACGGGAGAAATTCCATGTAGAACCATTGAACCGGAGCTAAGTACATGAAAACCCACCCAACTGCCATACACACCAGAAACCTTAGTAATGCCTTTCCAAATGTCACGTTGCACCCCCTCTTTTTTTTCTCTGGTCTTCAGCTTCCATGGCCAGATGGCCATGTCTTTACATAAACAATACTCTCCGTGTTTGGAAGCTGAAGCAGTACTCGATCCCCTTTTTCAATACCCATGTCGATAAAACTCGCGGCAAGTCGATCAACCTTATCCCTGAGTTCGCCGTAAGTTAGCCTTACCCTGTCATCAACAAGCCCTTCTTTGTGCCGAAATACATCTGTGGTCTTATCGAAGAGATCTGCAAGTGTTATTGAGCTCCACCATCTCTTCCTAAGATATTTCTGCGACTCCTCTTCGGTATGTCTGGGAATACCTTCCATCTCCATATTGGCCTCCTGAGTGGTTTACTCTTTTCCATCAAAGATATTCTTCTTTAAACTTTGCGGGCCGCGCCATACTGGGTAAGAAGGGTTCAGGTGCGCTGGTATAGCCCTCAGGATAGCGGCAGCACTTCACCTGTTCATATCTCGAATCTGCCTCAAGACACCAGTTGCATGCAGCACATTTAACAATATCCTTTTCCCTCCCTTCCCTCGCTTTGACCGGCCAATCAGGGTCGGCGAGAAGCGCCCTGCAAAGGCCTATGATATCTGCCTTACTCTCCTTCAGTATTTCCTCCGCATGTTCTGGTTCACGTATCTTACCGGCTGTAACGATCGGGGTCTCGTAACCTGCCTTCCTCACTTCTTTTCTTATCCCTTCGGCAAGGTAAACATGCGTACCGTCAGGCCACCAGAACCATGGGCTCATCCTGTGTCCGCTGTACCCTGACATAGGATCTGGAGGATACCCTTCTGGAGGGGTCTTCGCGTCTTCGAATCGGCTGCCTGCTGAAACGCTTATATAATCTACACCAAGCTCCGCAAATCTCACAGCAATACGAGAACTCTGGGCAAGTGTGTTCCCATTAATTACGAAGTCCTCCCCGTTTATTCTGATCCCGAGGGGATATTTTTCACCGACGAGTTCGCGGACTCCCTTATACACTTCTATTGGGAGCCTCATCCTGTTTTCGAGATTCCCCCCGTATTGATCTGTTCTTTTATTGGATCTAGAAAGAAATGAAGCAAGAACGTATGCGTGGGCCATGTGAATCTCGATAAAATCGAATCCAGCGGTCAGCGCGCGCTCAGCCGCGGCGACGTGGTTTTTTACGATCATGGGCAACTCTTCTGGTGCGAAATCTTCAACCTTCTGCCTCCATCCAGAGCGCGAAAGCTTTAAATGTTGCATAATCTGGATACCAATTTTGACATCCTTGTTCGCTTCTCTGATCGCCTTTACCAAGCTAGTGAGACCGGGCACAAATTCGTCACTGCTAATGCGAAGATTGTACGGACTCTTTGACGGGATTATGACAGACGCTTCAACCACAATAGAACCCGGTCCACCCTTTGCCTCTCTCACGTATCTTTTAATCAGTTCCTCGGTAACGTATCCGTCTTCTGTTGCCAGCCCGGTGACCATAGAGGTCCTCTGTATTCGGTTTGGGAAGGTGATACTTCCGACTTTAATAGGTTCAAACAACTTTTTATATTCCACGACTTTCCTCCCTTTTATATTTGTCCTCCTCTACCCTGCTGCTAACAAGGACACGGGGAAAAGTAACTAATGTCATATTGCACCCCTTTTTTATTTCGGCAGAATGCCGCCGAGTGCTTCCACAGTTTGCGAAATGAAGCTTATTATTACGCCACACTATTCTGGGACACATTTACCTGCCCTTAAATACAGGAGCTCGCTTTTCCAGAAAAGCCGAAAGACCTTCTTCTGCGTCTTCCGAATTGGCCACATTGTCGTATATTTCAAGTTCGAGCCTCAGAGCGTCTACAAACGGAAGATTCAATCCTTTGTCAACGGCTTCCTTGATTCCCTTGATAGCCAGTGGGCCGCCCGAGCAAATTTTCTTTGCAAGTTGTGTAACCTCATCCATAAGTTCTTCGCGTTTGCACACCTTTTCTACTAACCCGATTCGGTATGCTTCTCTTGCGTCAAGCATCATCCCTGCAAACATCATATATTTTGCCATGCCCCGCCCTACGAGCCTCGGCAGGAGCTGGGTTCCACCGTACCCCGGCATGACTCCTATCGTAGCCTCTGGCATGCCGAATCTCGCATTTTCTGAAGCGACCCGTATATCACACGCAAGGGCAAGCTCGCACCCGCCGCCCAATGCGTAACCATTAACCGCTGCGATGACAACCTTGCTCGAGTCCATTATTTTCTTAAACACTGCTTGACCCCGTGCGATGAACTCGGTTCTACCCTTTCCTGCCTCCTTTATCTCACGGACGTCAGCACCTGCAGCAAATGCCCTTTCACCCGCCCCTGTTATGATTACAACCCTCACATCAGAGTCTTTTTCAAATTGGCTAAAAATCTTGTCCAAGTTCTCGATTATCTCTCGGTTGAGGGCATTGAGAGCTTCCTCTCTACTGATGGTTATATAAGCAACCGGCCCCTTCTTTTCTAATACAATACTTCCTTTGCTCACTTTCCTTTACGCAATTAAAAGTTCTTTACTTCTCTCTCTTCGCATGCACCCAGCCTCTGAGAAATTTCTCGGCTCATCTTTAAGAGCTCTTCTACAATCCGTCTCCTTTCTTCCTCGTCTGCTGAGACAGAGATAAAACCGACTCCAATTGCAGCGATCACTCTGCCTGTGAAATCACGAATTGGTGCGGATATACCTGTAACTCCCTCAATTGCCTCCCCTTCATCTATAAAGAAGCCTTGCTCCCTAATGTACTTCAGCCTCCTTTTAAACATGGCTACATCGGTAATAGATTTCTTGGTGAAGGCAACCAGAGGCCTCTTCTCCAGTATTCTATCGACTTCGCTTTCAGGGAGATATGCCATAAGAAGCTGGCCCAGCATGCCGAAAAATGGTGGCCTCCGCATGCCTACGTGGGAGGCAAATCTAATCTGGTTTCTCGGATCTTCCATCTTATCTATGTATAGAAGTTCATCATTGTGTAGTACGCCCAGGAAAGTTGTCTTACTGAATTTCAGTTGTAATTGACTTAAATATGGAGACACTATTTTCCGCAACGAAAAGCTTGAGAAAACAACCCCGCCCAGTTCAAATAGTCTTAGTCCAAGAGAGTACTGTTTTGTTAATGGATCGTAAGTTAGAAAATCAAAGTCCACAAGCGTTTTGCAGAGTCTCATTGTAGTCGCCATGGGGAACCTTACGATCTGTGCAATTTGACCCAGGGTGAGGGCCTGCCTGTTTGAATTGAAAACACATAGAATGGTAAGCGCCCTTTCGAGAGATTTGTTATTAGGTTTTGTCTCTTTCTTAGTTCGCCTCATGATATTTTCATTTAATGAAAGTCACTTTTATTCTATGAAAACGGTACCACTCTTTCAAGTTGCTTGTCAAGTAAAAAACTCTTTCAGGTTAGGACATAGTATCCAGGGTAGGAATAAACCCTGGAACAAAAGATATGCAAGACCTTTTTCTCCTAAAGATAAGGATGAGGCATCAAAGATAGTTAGAGAGATTTTTAACTCAAGTGGGCTTCCTCCTGTAGAATATATTTTG
>Ga0078972_1011320_pt1 | contig 16049 bp, 12 predicted proteins | sample YelNatPaOPGAMG01_FD_67568 | JGI IMG/M metagenome (GOLD analysis project Ga0078972, IMG submission 67568) | Hot spring thermophilic microbial communities from Obsidian Pool, Yellowstone National Park, USA - OP-RAMG-01 (SPADES assembly) (version 2) | ecosystem: Environmental > Aquatic > Thermal...
CCGAGGACAACGATTGCGCGCCGGCACTCGCTGGCTGACCGGTTGCCATTCCGGTCGCGAAGGACTGGCCGAGGGAGTTGGGCGACAGGCCTTGGCCTAGGGAGGCTGAGGGAGGGGCGCCCAGACTTCCTAGCGCTGGCCCGCTCACCGCCGGAGCACCTGGAATGTGCGGGCTGAGCCCGGGCACCGCAGTCACACTGCCGCCGCTAAACGTGCTTCCTTGCGCTCCCACATAGCTCGTATCGCCTATACGAGGACCTTGGGGTTCTCCGGCCCTCGATTGTGGCCCCATTCCGTCAGCGCCTACCCCGCTACATCCGGCACCACCCACTCCATGTTTGGCTCCGCCGAAGCCACCGCCGCCAACGGATGGCGCGTTGGCGCTACCAGCGTGCGCACTCTGCGCGCCTACGAATTCATCCGGTGACCTACCGATCCCCTCAGCACCCAAAATCTTCTGAGTCGCGTCCGTGATGGCTGCAACTGCGGCACCTGACTTATGCGCTGCGAACCCATTGCCTTCGGCAATGAGGCGATCGATCTCTGCACCCTTTGCGATGACGGGCTCCTTCGAACGCTCTACAGCTGCAATCCTTTCGTTGTAGTCATCAGCGATTCCTCGCAGCCCCTCGCGCAAGTTATCGATGGCGTCGGCAGCCTTCTCGAACGCGTTAGCTTTAGCTATGTACTTCTCGGCTAAATTGAAATGATGCTTCTGACCTTGCTGAAAGCGGCTTACTAAATCGTCCGCAGTGTGCCCTTCATTCTGCAAGATTAACCTCGTCCACTCACGATGCAGGTCCAGTGCGTATTGTTCATGCTGTTGCTGCTGTAGAAGCCAATGCTTCGCAGCGGCGTGCAGTGTCGCTGACGACTGCGGCCACCAAGCGCCGACGAGGGGGCCAGAGAAGGTTCCCGGTGGTAAGTCCCTCGCCATATCAAATAGCCTCCTCAGGCACACCCCGCCTACTTATCCGACATGGTGGACTCAGACAATCAGATCTTCAAATCACAGCAAAACATCGCAGTTCAAGAGCAAATCGACGCCATTGCTGAGTCGGCTCGATTGGCGTCGCCTAACGCACCTTGGCCGACGGATGATGTCTTTTCGAACACACTACCGATAGCAACGACGGTGCGGTAGGCGGAAGCGAGCGCGCGCGCAGCGTCCCGTTCACTGCCTACCAACGCAGGGTCGTTCGAGGCGACATCTAGCATCGCTGCCGCATTAGTAAGCGAGACATTCGCCATCGCCCTATCACCACCGTTGGTGTCTTCTTTCACCGAGCGTGCCGCTATCTGATACACATCACAGAGATTCTTCTTGGCGTTCGCGGCCTGTTGAGACGTGAATCTGGACGAAGGGGTCGCGGTGGCCGTCGCGGCACCGGCGGGGCTCGTGGTCGGCCGAGTGAGGTCGATGATCCCAACTATGAGCGCGGCGATCGCAATGAGGGCAACAGCGCCTAGGGCGAGAGCCACGCGGCCAGCCGACCATCCTCCAAGCGCATACCGAGATGGCGTTGGCTGCTCAGGGTTGGTCACCTCCGCAAGGCTAATCCCTGGCTTCCCGCGGTGTCACCAGATCCGCATTCGCTGTCGGCTCCGTGATGCCCTGCCGGCTTGCACTCCCGTCGGTCCCGCTTCGTTCTGACGACAACGCGAGCACGAACAGTTAGGAACCCTGAACACCACGCAAATGATCGCCGAACGCCGCACCGTTCCCGATGACTGGTGCCGACCCGCCACAGAGCCAATTGGCTGTTCCGCCCAGCGAGTTCGACTCCATTCGTAGACGACACGATCCGTGCAGTGACGCCTTCCGCCAGGCACTCATCCCCCAACCAGCTGGTCCGTCACACTGAACCCGCTGTCACGGCGATGGTCATTCATGTTGCGGCACTGGCCCAGAAGCTTCACCGACCCGTCGGCGTCGGGGTACGGGCTGATGCCGATGCTGGCCATCACATCGTCTTGGTGGATCACCGTGCCGGAGGCGTGCTGCCCGTGCGGCGGGCCCGCGGACCAGCCGTTGGACTCCATCGTATTGGCGATCCGCTGAAAGTACGCGCTGTGATCGGAACCCTGCGGCACGACGAACGTCATGTCCAGGCGGCCACGATACGGCTTCTCCCCCTGGTCATTACACGATTCCCAGCGATAGCTTCCCGAAACATCCTGCAGCCGAGACACTTTGGCGATCTGCTTGGCGGCGGCGACCACCTGTGCGACGGACTGCCCATCGGACAGCGGCTGCTCGGGCTTGTTGGCCTGGTGCCCGGACGGAAGCCTCGCCGAACACCCCCCAAGCACCAAGACGGTTGTGATCAGCACCGCAACCGCAAGCCGGGCAGGCCATCGCCGAAGATGCTTACCCAAAACCGTGGTCACTTGTCACAGCAATCACAGTAGCGGCCCGGTTATTCCACTCCGGGTAGCCGTCCGCCGAATCGGCTCACCAGAAGCATGGTCCGGACAACTACGCGACCGAATTGCCCCGCACCGCGCGCAGCTCCTCGGCGCCGCGCTCGTCCATTGCGGTGAACTCGGTGGCGGCGTAATTCGCCTTGGCGCCCACAGCGGCAAGCGCGTCGTGGTGGGCCTGCAAACTCCTCGCGTGCGCGTCGCGGGCCGCGCTCAGTGCCTCGTGAAAGGCATCGGCGGCGGCGAAGTCCCCGAACATGCCCGCTGCAACCGGCCCCCGCGCCAGGTGATCGGCCCCGTCGCGGGCGTGCTCTCCGGCGCGGTGGGACTCCTTGGCCCCCAGCTGCAGCAATCCCGGGTCGACGAACATCGTGGCCCCCCTTTCCGCCTCCGCGCCGTGCTGACCGCGGCGGCAAGCCTGCCGACCAGGCTAATCACGGCGCCGGTGCCGATCAATTCACGACGAGCGGCCCTCACAGCGGACTGGCGCCGTCGGCCAGACCGTCACCGTCGCTGTCGGTCAGCCGCACGTTCCAGTGGCCGTCGCCGTCGGTGTCGACGTATCCGGTCACCCCGTTCTCCCCCGGGCACAACACGCGGTCGGCCACCCCGTCACCGTCGGTGTCGAACAGCCGGTCGTCGGCGCCGCCGCGCCCGTCGAAGTCCACCAACGGGCCGCCGGTGTGCTGCACGCCGTCGAGCCCGTACCAGCGCAGCTGCCCGTCCCGGTGCCCGGCGACCGACCACGTGCCGGTCCCGTCGTCGGTGAACGACGCCTCGGGCCTGCCGTCGTTGTCGACGTCGAGCAGGGCATGGTCGGCCACACCGTCGCCGTCGAGGTCGGCCAGCGCGTCGTCGCGCAGCCCGTCGCCGTCGAGATCCACGCCCACCGCATCGAAGTGGCCGTCGCCGTCCAGGTCCAGGTCGGGTGTGCCGTGCAGCATCGCCGCCGTGCCGTCGTCACCACCGAGGCAGTAGTCCACGACTACTCCGACGCCGGCCTACCGTTAGGGGTTCCCGCGCGCTTGCCACCAGGACAGCAGCTCGGCGGTGGCCTCCTCGGTGCTCAGCGGCCCGCGTTCGAGCCGCAGCTCCTTGAGAAAGCGCCACGCCTCCCCCACCTGCGGGCCCGCCGGGATGCCGAGCAGCTCCATGATCTGGTTGCCGTCCAGGTCGGGACGCACCCGGGCCAGATCCTCCTGCGCGGCCAGCTCGGCGATCCGCGCCTCCAGCCGGTCATAGCTGGCCTGCAGGCGCGCGGCCCGGCGCTTGTTGCGGGTGGTGCAGTCCGCGCGCACCAGCTTGTGCAGCCGCGGCAGCAGCGGACCGGCGTCGGTGACGTAGCGGCGCACCGCCGAGTCGGTCCACTTGCCGTCGCCGTAGCCGTGGAACCGCAGATGCAAAAACACCAGCTGCGAGACGTCCTCGACCATCTGCTTGGAAAACTTCAACGCCCGCAACCGCTTTCGCACCATCTTGGCGCCCACTACCTCGTGGTGGTGAAAGCTCACGCCGCCGTCGGCCTCGTGCCGGCGGGTGGACGGTTTGCCGATGTCGTGCAGCAGCGCCGCCCAGCGCAGCACCAGATCCGGGCCGTCATCCTCCAGCGCGATCGCCTGCCGCAGCACCGTCAGCGAATGCTGGTAGACGTCCTTGTGCTGGTGATGCTCGTCGATGGCCATCTGCATGCCCCCGACCTCGGGCAGCACCACCTGCCCCATCCCGGTCTGCACCAGCAAGTCGATGCCGGCGACCGGGTCCTGACCGAGCAGCATCTTGTCCAGTTCCGCGGCCACCCGCTCGGCGCTGATCCGGCCGAGCTGCGGGGCCATCTCGCCGATCGCCTCCCGTACCCGCGGGGCCACGGTGAAGCCCAGTTGCGACACGAACCGCGCGGCGCGCAGCATCCGCAACGGGTCGTCGCCGAAGGACACCGACGGCGCGGCGGGGGTGTCGAGCACCTGCTCGCGCAGCGCGGCCAAACCACCCAGCGGATCAAGGAATTCGCCCGCACCCGCGGGCGTGACGCGCACCGCCATCGCGTTGACGGTGAAGTCGCGGCGCACCAGGTCGTCCTCGAGGCGATCCCCGTAACGCACCTCGGGGTGGCGCGACACCTGGTCGTAGCTGTCGGCGCGGAAGGTGGTGATCTCCAGGCGGTGCCCGCCCTTGCCCACGCCGACGGTGCCGAAGTCGATCCCGGTGTCCCACACCGCGTCGGCCCATCCGCGCACGATCTGTTGGACCTGCTCGGGGCGGGCGTCGGTGGTGAAGTCCAGGTCGGGACTCAGCCTGCCCAGCAGCGCGTCCCGCACCGAACCGCCGACCAGGTACAACTCGTGGCCCGCGGCCTCGAACGCCGCGCCCAACTCGCGCAGCATGGGGGCGTGCTGATTGAGGGCCACCGCGGCGGCGGTCAGCAGGTCGTTATCGGCGTCAGGCACGTTCGACCAGCCTAGTCGGACGACGATCGCGGCTGGGATGAGCGCTATCCCCGAGGCGGAACTCCCGGGATTTCCGTGTTCGGAACCTCGATGAATCGCTTCCGGCAACTGCGCCGGCATCTCAAGAGTGAGCCGGCATCTCAAGAGTGAATTGACCTGCCACCGGGTGCCAGTAGCGTTACGCGAGACAGGGAGGGTCGGCGGTGTTTTCCTACCCACACTGGAGGGCGGCCCCACATTGGAGGGCTGCGAAGTCGCATGCGCGAAGGCGCGTGGCGCCGTGACGTTAAGGATGACGCGATGCAGCTTCGGTACATGAGCCAGGCGGCGCTGATCATGTTCGCCGGCGGCGATCCGTGGAAGGTCAATGCGACCTTGCAAAGCGGGCTGCCGGCTCGAATCTCCGATCTCGCCCAAGCGTTTTACGACGCAGGTCTATCCACGGCCGAAGCTGACGCTGCATTTGGTCGCGCGCAAGACCGCTTTCAGAGGTCCTGGACCCACCGGGGCAGGGGTAACCCGATCAACGGCTCGTTCGAAGTTCGTCGCGCCACCGAAGCGCTGGGGCTTCAAGTGGTCCAGCTTCGCAGGATCGGCGTTGATCTGGAGGAGGTTGCGGCGGCCCTGGCCGAGGCGCAGCGCTCCGGAAATGACGCGATCTCTTCTCTCGAAGGCCGGCTGCAAAACATCGATGATCAGCTGGGGCAAGCCGTCGAGCTCGAGAAAGACCCGGCCTTGAGCGCGGTGGAACGGCGGCTCCTCGACGAACACATCACCGGACTCGAAGATCGGGCCATCGGTGACACCCAGCAGTCACTCACCAAGGTCGAGGGGATCCGGGATCAGTATTCGCGGCAACTGCACCTCGCAAAAGTCAACTTGCAGAAGCAGGACGGCTACGACCTGGCGCCGATCGAAGGGTTCGACGGCGACAAACCGGAAACCGTTCAGGGACAAGACGAGCGCCGGCACAACCAGATCGAGGCGTTCAAGCAGATCTTCGGTCGCGAACCGGTTGCGGCCGCCGACTGGGAGACAGCGGCCGCCCTCGACCCGCACAGTTACGACCCGAAGTTCCAGGGCACCGGACCACAGATCGAAGTGGCGAAAATCCGCACGGTGCCCGGGCAGGGCCTGGTCCGGGTCTCGCAATGGATCGAGCAGCGGGATGTGACCAGCTTTCCGTTCTGGCGGCGCGACCTCGGGAACAACAGGGTTGCAAACGCTCATTTCGACCCGGAGGACACGAAGGTCGCGACCTACATCGACTACGAGAACGGCCTCGTGGTGCTGCGGCAGAATCCGTCCGTCGAGGAGACCTCGACCGGCGGACCGGGCAGGGTCAAGGTCGGCACACCCAAGGGCAGCGTGACCCAGCTCCCCGACGGTTCGGTTCGGATCAAATACGACGCCGGCAACCCGTTCGCCCCGGGCATCACAGCCGATCCCACGGGGCCGTTTGCCGATCATACGATCACCGTCAACGGCGATCTGGTGTTCACACCCGGACCGGACGGAGTGCAAGTCAACGGGACTCGCACCGACTACCCGTCCATGGAGGTGTATCAGGACCTCCCGAACGGCAGCACCCTCACAGCGCTGATCGACCACGCGAAGTCGGGCAGATCGTGGGGGCCTGCCCTCAACCTCTCCGGCCACCACGACATCGGTCCGCTGGGCGGCAAAGCATTCGCGCCGTTCGACACCGGCGCGTGGAATCCCACATACGATGTGCCTTCTGGGTTGCCGCCCACACAGTTCGGCCCAGCTTCCAACCCACCGTCGGTGTTTGCCCTGCCCGTCGGTGAGGGTGTACCGGCCTGATCGCACAGTGACAGGGGAGCGATAACGGATGAGATCCTTCGTCAGGCGGTACGGCCTGGACGCCCGGGGGTGGCGCACGGCGACGGTGTCGGCGCCATTCGTCGTCCAAGGCGTCTTGGCCCTGCTTCTCCTCGCCATGTGGGCGTTGGGTAAGTGGCTGTTCACGACCGAAAGTGGGCGCAGCGAACGGGCCTGGATGCTGACGGCTCTGCTGGTCACGACCGTGGTCACGCTGGCGGTCAGCGGCGCGCTGCTACGGTCACCGTCGCCTGCTCGTCGCGGGCTTTCCCTCAGCATCGCGGGCTCGTCGGCCATCGTCCTCAGCGGCGGTGCCGTCTACGCCTACCTGATCTTGCGGTGAAGGCGTCGAGGATGACGAGTGACTCTGCCGCCGGCCGCGCGAACAGTCGCTACGGTCCCCTGAGCTTCACGGTGACGCTGCTGCACATTCTCATCGTGAACGGCACCACGTGGCTTTTCATGCCCTATTCGATCGTGCTTGTACTTCCGGCGGTGCTCATCTACATGGGGATTGCGGCCGTTCTCGCGCGGAATCCGGGGAAGGTCGGTCAGGTCGGGCGGGGAATGTTCCTCGGCAGCCTGTCGGCGCCGCTTTCGCTGATCGTCTTCGCTTTGGCCTGGGCTGTCGCAAAGGGGATAGGCGCGCTTTGACCCGCGCTTGGCCGAGCTGGCGACGTCGTCGGCCGCCCCGCCGAACGCATCGCGGCCACCACGGCAAACCCATTGAGCACCAACAGGATCAGCACCGGCAACACGGCGTCGGTGTGCGGCGCGATCTCACCGAGCCTCACCCCGGCCGGCGACCGGGGTCGCCGAGGCGGCCGGACGGAAGGGCAGTTCGGCCAGGAGGGTGGGGTCGGCACGGACGGATACGGATGCATCGAGAGTCAAGGGAACGGCATCAGGTACGGAAAGCTCAATGAGGGCGCGATCCCGCGATCGGACCGTGACGACAACCGGCGAGTATGTCAAGAACAGCGGCCCGTGCCAGCTACTATCGCTTGGGTGTCGGACGGCGAACAAGCCAAACCGCGTCGGCGTCGGGGTCGGCGCCGCGGTCGTGGTGCCGCGGCATCGTCGGAGAACCAGACCGACGGCCAACCCGCCGCGGACGGGGACACGACGAAGCCGCCCCGCCCCCGCCCCGCCCGCCGCGGCGCGGAGCGGTTGCGCACGGTCCACGAGACATCGGCCGGAGGGCTGGTCATCGACGGCCTCGACGGGCCGCGTGACTCTCAGGTGGCGGCACTGATCGGGCGCGTCGACCGGCGCGGGCGGATGCTGTGGTCGCTACCCAAGGGCCACATCGAACTGGGCGAGACCGCCGAGCAGACGGCCATGCGCGAGGTCGCCGAGGAGACCGGGATCCGGGGCAGCGTACTGGCCGCCCTGGGACGCATCGACTACTGGTTCGTCACCGACGGCCGCCGGGTGCACAAGACGGTCCACCACTATCTGATGCGCTTTTCCGGCGGCGAGCTGTCCGACGACGACCTCGAAGTCGCCGAGGTGGCCTGGGTGCCGGTGGAGGAGCTGCCGTCGCGGCTGGCCTACGCCGACGAACGGCGGCTGGCGCAGGTGGCCGACGAGCTGATCGACAAGCTGCAGAACGACGGGCCGTCCTCGCTGCCGCCGCTGCCGCCCAGCGCGCCGCGCCTGCGCCCGCAGACCCATTCGCGGACCCGCCATGCCGGCAAGCCCGCCACGGGCCGGAAGAACGGTCACGGGCCCGGCCCGTGACCGCGCCGCGACTCTGCTGGGCCGGCTCGATGCGCCTCGCCGTGGTGGTTGCCATCGTCGCCGGCTTCGCCGTGCTCACCGGTGCCGCCCCGCCCCGCGCGGCGGCCGGCGAGCCCGGAGCCACGCCGTTCGTGCGTATCCGCATCGACCAGGTCACCCCGGACGTGGTCACCACCACCAGCCCGCCCGTCATCACGGTCAGCGGCATGGTCACCAACATCGGCGACCGCCCCGTCCACGACGTGATGGTCCGGCTCGAGCACGCCGCGGCGGTCACCGCCTCCACGGGCCTGCGCACCTCGCTGGACGGCGGCACCGAGCAGTACCAGCCGGTGTCGGACTTCCTGACCGTGGCCCCCGAGCTGCAGCGCGGGCAGGGGGCGGGCTTCACGCTCTCGGCTCCGCTGCGCCCGTTGACGAAGTCGTCGTTCGGCATCGACGCACCGGGGATCTACCCGGTGCTGGTCAACGTCAACGGGACGCCCGACTACGGCGCGCCCGCCCGCCTGGACAACGCGCGGTTCCTGTTGCCGGTGGTCGGCGTCCCGCCCGACCGCGCCGACGACCTGGACTCCACCGTCGCCCCCGACACGTCCAAACCCGTGTGGATCACCATGCTGTGGCCGCTGGCCGACCGGCCCCGGCTGGCCCCCGGTTTTCCCGGCGGCAGCATCCCGGTCCGGCTGGTCGACGACGAGCTGGCCACCTCCCTGGCCGCCGGCGGGCGGCTGGACATCCTGCTGTCCGCGGCCGAGGTCGCCACCAGCCACGACGTCGACCCCGACGGCGCCGTCGGGCGGGCGCTGTGCCTGGCCGTCGATCCGGACCTGCTGGTCACCGTCAACGCGATGACCGCCGGCTACGTGGTGTCCGACGCGCCCGACGGTCCCGCCCAGCGGCCGGGCACCCCGACGCATCCGGGCACCGGCCAGGCCGCGGCGATCGCCTGGTTGAACCGGCTGCGCGCCCTGGCCCATCGGCTCTGCGTCGCGCCGCTGCCGTACGCCCAGGCCGACCTGGACGCGCTGCAACGCGTCAACGATCCCGGGCTGAGCGCGATCGCCACCACCAGCGTGGGCGGCATCGTCGATCGCATCCTGGACGTGGCCGCCACCCGCGGCGCCACGCTGCTGCCGGACGGACCGCTGACCGGCCGCACGGTCAACCTGCTCAGCGCCACCGAGAGCGGGGTCAACGGCAGCACGGTCGCCATCGCGGCCGCCGACCTGGCCGTACACGACGGGCCGGGCGCGCCGGGACGCAGCCTCCCGGACGCAGCCGACACGACGCCCCGGCGGGTGTCCCCGCAAGTGGTGGTCGCGCCGTTCGACCCGGCGGTCGGCGCCGCACTGGCCGGCGCGGGAACCAACCCCGCCGTCCCCACCTACCTGGACTCGTCGCTGGCGGTCCGGCTCGCGCACGACTCCCCGACCGCGCGGCGACAGGACGCCCTGGGTTCCATCTTCTGGCACGCCCTGCAGCACGACGCCGCACCGCGCACCCAGATCCTGGTCCCGCCCCCGTCGTGGAACCTGCAGGCCGACGACGCGCAGGTCATCCTGACCGCCCTGGCCACCACCATCCGCTCGGGGCTCGGGGTGCCGCGTCCCCTGCCGGCGGTCATCGCCGACGCGGACGCACACACCGAGCCGCCGCAACCGGTGGGCCCCTACCCCCCCGCCCGCGGCCGGTTCACCGAGAACGTCACCGGCGACATCGCCGGGCAGGTCGGCCGCCTGTGGGGGCTGACCGCCGCGCTGAGCACCGACGAACGCACCGGTTTGACCGGAATCGGGTACACCGCGCCGCTGCGCGAGGACATGCTGCGCGCGCTGAGTCAGTCCGAACCCCCCGACACCCGCAACGGGCTGGCCGAGCAGCGCCTCGGGATCGTCGGCATCACGATCAACGACCTGTTCGGCGCGGTCACCATCGTCAACCCCGGCGGCTCCTACACCCTGGCCACCGAGCACAGCCCGCTCCCGCTGGCCCTGCACAACGGGCTGGCCGTGCCGATCCGGGTGCGCCTGCAGGTCGACGCTCCCCCCGGGATGACCGTCACCGACGTCGGTCAGATCGAACTGCCGCCCGGCTACCTGCCGTTGCATGTGCCGATCGAGGTCAACTTCACCAAGCGGGTCGCCGTCGACGTGACCCTGCGCACCCCGGACGGGCTGCGCCTGGGCGACCCGGTGCGGTTGTCGGTGCATTCCAACGCCTACGGCAAGGTGCTGTTCACGATCACGCTGAGCGCCGCCGCGGTGCTGGTGCTGCTGGCCGGGCGCCGCCTGTGGCACCGCTTCCGCGGCCAGCCCGACCCCGCCGACCTGGACCGGCCGGATCCGCCGCACCCGAGGCCGACCGGCCGGCACGACGAGATCTCCCCCAGGGTCGACGAAGAGCACCGCGTATGAGACCCGCCTCGCGGCGGGCCTACCCACAGCCGCAGCCGAACCGGCGGCACCGGCCCGCACCTCCTGCCCCACCGGTTGCGCCGGCGGCTCCCCGGCGGGCCGAATTGTCGGATTCCGCGGTGGTCTCGCGGTCGTGGGCGATCGCCTTCGCCACCCTGGTCAGCCGGTTGACCGGCTTCGCGCGGATCGTGTTGCTGGCCGCCATCCTGGGCGCGGCGCTGTCGAGTGCATTCTCGGTGGCCAACCAGCTGCCGAACCTCGTGGCCGCCCTGGTGCTCGAGGCGACGTTCACCGCGATCTTCGTGCCGGTGCTCGCCCGCGCCGAACAATCCGACCCCGACGGCGGCGCGGCGTTCGTGCGGCGCCTGGTCACCGTGACGACCGCGCTGCTGGTGGTGGCGACGGCGCTGTCGGTGCTGGCCGCTCCGCTGCTGGTGCGGCTGATGCTGGGCCGCATCCCGCAGGTCAACGCGCCGCTGACCACGGCGTTTGCCTACCTGCTGCTCCCGCAGGTGCTCGCCTACGGCCTGACGTCGGTGTTCATGGCGATCCTGAACACCCGCGGCGTGTTCGGGCCGACGGCCTGGGCGCCCGTCGTCAACAACGTCGTCGCGCTGGTGACCCTGGCGGTGTACGTCGCGGTCCCCGGCGCGCTTTCCGTCGATCCCGTGCGGATGGGCAACCCCAAGCTGCTGGTGCTCGGCATCGGCACCAGCGTGGGCGTGTTCGCCCAGGCCGCGGTGCTGCTGGTCGCGCTGCGGCGCGAGCGCGTGAGCCTGCGCCCGCTGTGGGGAATCGACGCGCGTCTCAAGCGCTTCGGTGCGATGGCCGCCGCCATGGTGCTCTACGTGCTGATCAGCCAGCTCGGGCTCGTCGTCGGCAACGAGATCGCCAGCACCGCGGCCGCGTCCGGGCCCGCGATCTACAACTACACCTGGCTCGTCCTGATGCTGCCTTACGGCATGATCGGGGTGACGGTGCTGACCGTGGTGATGCCGCGGCTGAGCCGCAACGCCGCCGCCGACGACGTCAAAGGCGTGCTCGGCGACCTGTCGCTGGCCACCCGGCTGACCCTGGTCACGCTGATCCCGATCGTGGCGTTCATGACCGTCGGCGGCCCTGCCATCGGCAGCGCCCTGTTCGCCTACGGCCACTTCGGGCAGGTCGACGCGGCATACCTGGGCGCCGCGATCGCGCTGTCGGCCTTCACGCTGATCCCCTACGGCCTGGTGCTGCTGCAGCTGCGCGTGTTCTACGCGCGCCAGCAGCCGTGGACCCCGATCGTGATCATCGTCGTGATCACGGCCGTCAAGATCGCCGGGTCGCTGCTGGCGCCGCACCTGACCGGCGACCCCAAGCTGGTGGCCGGCCTGCTCGGCCTGGCCAACGGCCTCGGGTTCCTGGCCGGTGCGGTGGTGGGCTATCTGCTGCTGCGACTGGCGCTGCTGCCCCGCGGCGGCCACCTGGTCGACGCGTCCACGGTGCGCACCATCCTGGTGACGACGGCCGCGTCGCTGCTGGCCGGGCTGCTCGCCCACGTCGCCGACCGCCTGTCGGGGCTGGGCCGACTCACCGCCCACAGTGGTGGCGCCGGTTCGTTGCTGCGCCTGCTGGTACTCGCCACGATCATGGTGCCGATCGTGGCGACGTTCATGCTGCGCGCCCGGGTCCCCGAGGCGCAGGCGGCAGCGGCAGCGGTCCGGCGCCGGATCGGCCGTCCGGCGGGGACGAGAACGGGGACGGGGACGGGGACGGCGAGCAAACACAACGGGCGGGACGGATCGTCCGGGTCGCGGCCCGTCACGTACCCTGAGCAGAGGAATTCGTCCCTGCCGCGGGTGAATGCGGTCAACGAGCCGCGCAGGCCGCCGGAGCGGGAAGGCAAAGCCCGGATAGCGAAAGGACCGGAGGTGACCGACCGCCCTACGGAAGGCGCCGCACCGGGCGCCGTGTCAGGCTCCGAGCTCCCGCGGCCGGTCGCAGACGACTTCCAGCCCGACATTCCCCCAGAGCGTGCGGCGGCGGCCGAGGACACGCACCTGGTTCCCGGCGCCCTGATCGCCGGTGGGCGCTACCGACTTCTGGTGTCCCACGGCGGCGCGCCACCGCTGCAGTTCTGGCAGGCGCTGGACACCGCGCTGGACCGGCAGGTGGCGCTGACGTTCGTCGATCCGGGCGGCTCCCTGCCCGACGACGTGGTGCAGGAGATCCTGTCCCGCACGTTGCGGCTGAGCCGGATCGACAAACCCGGTGTCGCCCGGGTGCTTGACGTGGTGGCCAGCGGTTCCGGCGGCCTGGTGGTCTCGGAGTGGATTCGGGGCGGCTCGCTGCGGGAAGTGGCCGACACCGCGCCCTCGCCGGTCGGCGCCGTGCGGGCGATGCAGTCGCTGGCGGCCGCCGCCGAGGCGGCCCACCGTGCGGGTGTGGCCCTGTCGATCGACCACCCCAGCCGGGTGCGCGTCAGCATCGACGGCGACGTCGTGCTGGCCTATCCGGCGACCATGCCCGACGCCAACCCGCAGGACGACATTCGCGGCATCGGCGCGGCGCTGTACGCCCTGCTGGTCAACCGGTGGCCGCTGCCGGAGCCCGGGGTACGCAGCGGGCTCGCCCCGGCCGAACGGGACGCCAACGGCGTCCCCGTCGAACCCGCGGTCATCGACCGCGCGATTCCCTTCCAGATCTCGGCCGTCGCCGTGCGGGCGGTGCAGGAAGACGGCGGCATCCGCAGCGCCTCGACGCTGCTGAACTTGCTGCAGCAGGCGACCGCCGTGGCCGACCGCACCGAGGTGCTCGGCCCGATCGACGACACCCCGCCGTCGGAGACGCTCCGCCCGTCCGCCGGCGACCCGGCCGTCTTCGCGCGCCGGCGCCGCAACCTGCTGATCGGCGTCGGCGCGGGCCTGGCGATCCTCGTGATCGCACTGCTGGTGCTCGCCTCGGTGGTCAGCAAGATCTTCGGCAATGTCGGCGGGGGTCTGAACAAGGACGAACTCGGGCTCAGCGGGCCCACGTCGTCGACGTCGGCGCCGGCGGCGGCCAGCTCCGCCCCCGCCGGCAGCGTCGTCAAACCCACGAAGGCCACGGTCTTCTCCCCCGACGGCGAGGCCGACAACCCGGGCCAGGCCGGGCTGGCGATCGACGGCGACCCCTCCACCTCGTGGGAGACCGACACCTACGCCGACGCCGCGCCGTTCCCGTCGTTCAAAACCGGGGTCGGGCTGATGCTGCAGCTGCCGGGCCCGACGGTGGTCGGTGCCGTCTCCATCGACATCTCCAGCACCGGCACGCAGGTCGAGCTTCGCTCGTCGCCCACGCCGGACCCGGCGAAACTGGACGACACCAAGTTGCTGATGCCGGCCGCGACGCTCAAGCCCGGTCACAACGTCATCGCCGTCAAGTCCGCCGCGCCGACCTCGAATCTGCTGGTGTGGATCTCGACGTTGGGCAGCACCGACGGCAAGAGCCGCGCGGCGATCTCGGAGATCACCGTGCACGCCGCATCCTGAGCCGGCGGCCTGAACCGGCCATGCACAGCCTGCGCAGCCGGGTGAAGTGCCCCCGGGTGGGCGATTGGCTACTGTCCGGGCGTGGGGTGCGGTGGTCAGGGCCAGCAGGAACGCACCGATGCCGAGCTGCTGGCAGCGCATGTCGCCGGCGACCGCCGCGCCTTCGGTGAGCTGTTCCTCCGTCATCGCCGCCAGTTGCACCGGCTGGCGCGGCTGACGACCCGCAGCCCCGAGGACGCCGAGGACGCGTTGCAGGACGCGATGCTCTCGGCGCACCGTGGGGCCGCCGCCTTCCGTCACGACGCCGCCGTGGGCAGCTGGCTGCACCGCATCGTCGTCAACGCGTGCCTGGACCGGTTGCGACGCGCCAAGGCGCGGCCGACCGTCCCCCTCGAGGACGTGTACCCGGTGGCCGATCGCACCGCCCAAGTCGATACGGCGATCGTGGTACAGCGGGCCCTGATGCGGCTTCCGGTCGAACAGCGGGCCGCGGTCGTGGCCGTCGACATGCAGGGCTACTCGATCGCCGACACCGCCCGGCTGCTCGGCGTCGCCGAGGGCACGGTCAAGAGCCGGTGTGCCCGTGCGCGGGTCCGCCTTGCCGAGCTGCTCGGATACCTCGAGGCGGTCACCCACGCGGTTCCCGACCAGGTGTGAAACGTGGCCGTCCGGCCGCCCATGACGGACACTGGGGCGGATGGAGAAAGCGGAGAGCGATCCGGCGCGCCGCCGCGATGCGGAAAGCGGCCCGCCGCTGACGGCCGAGACCCTCGCCGACCTGCAGGCCGGTCTGCTCGGCGACGAGGACGCGGCGCGGGTACGACGGCGGATTCGTGCGGATCCGCAGGCCCAGGGGGTGCTGCGAGCCCTCGACCGGGTGCGCCGCGATGTCGCCGCCGCGGCCGCAGATCCGGCGTCGGCACCCGAACCCCCGCCCGACGTCACCGCCAGGGTCTCCGCCGCACTGCGCGCGGCCGGACCACCGTCGGGCGGCTCCCCGGGCCCCGCGCACTCCGCCCGGCCCCGCATCCGTCCCGCTCGCGTCGTCGCGGCGTTCGCGGGACTCGGCGCGGCCCTCGCCGGGATCGGGCTGGGTACGGCGGCATTGCTCCACGCGCCCACCCCCACGGCGAGCACGGAGGTCACCGCCGAGCACATCACGGTGTCGGCACCCCCTCGGGCGATCCCGCTGTCGCGGCCGGAGATTCTCGACCTGCTGCACCGCAACCCCGATTACGGCCCGCTCGGCGACCCGCAACGGCGTGCCTCCTGCCTGACCGGCCTCGGGTATCCGGCGTCCACACGGGTACTCGGCGCGCGGCCGGTCGCGATCAACTCCCGCCCCGGCGTCCTGCTGGTGCTGCCCGGGGACGTACCCGGCAGCCTGGCGGTCTTCGCCGTCGGACCGAGCTGCAGCGCCGCCGACACCGGACTGTTGGCCGACACCCAGGTCCCGCGCGCCTAGTGTTGTGCCATGTGCTGTGCGCCACGCCCGGGAACAGGGGTGCCCGCCATGGCGTTCAGACCAATCCGTAGAGCGTCCGTTCTGGAGAGGTTCGTATGAGCGCCGACACTGTTCACGACGTGATCGTCATTGGTTCGGGTCCCGCGGGGTATACCGCGGCGCTGTATACCGCGCGGGCGGAGTTGGCGCCGCTGGTGTTTGAGGGGAC
>Ga0078972_1011321_pt1 | contig 16048 bp, 13 predicted proteins | sample YelNatPaOPGAMG01_FD_67568 | JGI IMG/M metagenome (GOLD analysis project Ga0078972, IMG submission 67568) | Hot spring thermophilic microbial communities from Obsidian Pool, Yellowstone National Park, USA - OP-RAMG-01 (SPADES assembly) (version 2) | ecosystem: Environmental > Aquatic > Thermal...
GAAGATATAAACGGTGTAATTTCAAGAATTAAAAGAATAAACTTTTTTATTAACGATTTATCACCAAATGATTTTTATGAAGTTGTGTTTTTATTTGCACCTGTTAGATACAATCCCACTGTTAAATTAATTGTTTTGCGATTAAACAATAATAACCAATGGGAAAAAATAGGGGAAATAAAACCCGAAGATAATGGGATTTTTGTTGATAACAATAGGATAGCTCAAAGGACGATAGCAAATGATGACCCAATTACTATGAAATATCCAACAGGATTAAGATGGTCGGAGCCATATAGACCAGATTGGATTAAGGAAGACTCTTTTACTGAATATAAGGGTGGAAGACTGGGGACTGGATTGCAAGAGAACTATGGAAATCTTGTCTTGTTTACAGATAATTCTATTGCAAGGTATACAGTTCAAGCATTAGACCCACCTATTTCAAGAGTAGATGAAATAACTCCGGAGGTTGGATGTATTGCCCCGCAGACTATACTTAATATTGACAACAATCTTTTCTTCCTAAGCCATAAGGGATGGATGCATTATAATAACAATATAATCAAAAACATAGACGAAAAAGTTCATCCCGAGCTTGAAACTATAATTTATACAATGAACCGTTGGATTAAATATTCAACCGCTGGTTTTAATCCTGCCTTTTCAGAATTTTATCTCAACTTGCCTTTGATTAGTTCTAATAATTACAATATTATCATTAATAGAATATTCGATGATAAAGAAAATTTAAATACCACAATTCCTGGTTTTGGTTCTATGTTAGATTCTTTCTATTATGATTATGGGAAAATTACTTATAATGAAAGAGATTATCCGGTTTGGGGGAATATTTATGTTCAAAATTTATTGTTAGGTTATAATACCAAATTTTCCTATGTTTCAACTCTAATTGTAGATGATAGATTAATCAATTTTTGGTGGAGAAGACCTCTTAAAGTTGTAGAACACCCTCTTGGTAATACAAGACTTTATTTTGTAAATTCGCTTGGGGAGATGAAATCTGCTGACATCGTTCCCAATAATTATCCTGCTATATTTAACTTCAACAGGACTATTATTAATCCCGTTAGTTGGTATTGGGCTGGTGTTTATACAGAAACACCAACGAGAATTTCCGTTTTAAATCAACCATTATACTTGTTATGGGTAAGGGATAGAATTCAAGGCTGGATTTCATCGTGGGTAGAAAGAAATTATATAGATGAAGATGTAATTCCACAACCACCAGTGGCATTCCCGCTATTTACGAGAAATGCATCATTCTATGATTTTTCAACTTATACAGACCCAAGTATTTCTCCACAATGGTATGTTTTCCCAATTCCAAGATATACTCCCGTAAGATGGATTTTCTTCTCCAAATTCTTTTCACAAAACGATGAAAGCAGTTTAAAGCGTGTTCGTAAGACGATTTTAAATATATATACAAAAGGAAACTTTGCAGTTAATTTAGAGAATTTCCATAGAGAGGAATATGATAACAATATTGAAGAAGCAAACTTCCCCAACAGATGGCTTAATCTATTTTACTTTGACCCCACCGAAGATTATTTCGACCCATTCTTGCAAAGACAATTTACCGGTCGTGGACAAAGTGTAATCAGTGTCGTAAATAATATTCCTATTATACCCACATCTCCTTTTGGGACAAGACCGCCTAATTTGAATGATTTTATTGCAAAGCCAATTAAAACTTCTATTGAGATATATGGTCGCAAAAGGGCTCAATTAAATGAAATTGAAATAAATTGGCGGGGAATACACCAATATTTAATGTAGAATGAAGAGACAACCTCCCTACATACCCCATCAATCTAAAATCTCCGTTCAGGACGTTAACGATTATTCTACGCCCCAAGGTGCCGCAATGGCAAATGAAGAAATGAGAAGATTAAGATTGGGCGTGGAAAATGAAATCCAAGAATTAAAAAAACAAATGGGGGTTGGTCCAGAAAGCGGAGCCCAAAAGCCAACTACACCCACAACATCACAAGGTGGGGGTGGTGGAGGAGGTGGAGGTGGCGGTGGAGAAACAAACATCTTCCAACAAAATGTTGAGAATATAATAAACCAATATTTTACTAACCTTATAAACAACAATTACTTATGGAGATTTTCTGTTTATCATAAAAGAATTGTATCGCCTTATTTTAGGAATTCCCCTTTTGTTTGGGAATTACAAGGAGTTAAATATCTTATTCAACAATTAAATTTTTGTGATACGGGTTATTGTGTTTTGCCCGATGAATCAACTGATTATATTGATTTACCCGTGAATTGGATTTTAGATGCGGGCCCTCTTCCAAAAGAAGATTTAATTTACGGAATGGATATTGCTTGTTATGTTAACGTTTCGGGGAATGTTAGAACTCCGATTTCTCGCATAAGACGATTAATTTATCAATTTGGTAAATCAATTACACAGGTTGAAAGAGGATGGGTTTTTGACCCTTGTGAGGGTAAAAGATATTATGTTCCAATAGTTACCCTAGTAAACGATGAAACCAGTCCTGGTGAAAATTATTATTATGGAACAGATGAACGAGGGATAAAGGGATGGTATCCTTTAATAAGTTTAAGTGGATATAGCGGTTATAGTGGATACAGTGGATATAGCGGATTTAGTGGAGAAAGCGGATATTCGGGATATAGCGGTTACTCTGGTGTTTCAGGCTATTCGGGATATTCAGGGATTTCTGGTTATTCTGGCTGGTCTGGAATATCTGGCTACTCTGGTTTTTCTGGCACATCGGGTTATTCAGGTTGGTCTGGTGCAAGCGGATGGTCAGGGATAAGTGGATGGAGTGGTAAGTCTGGATATAGTGGTTATTCCGGTATCTCAGGTTATTCTGGTTATTCCGGTTTCTCCGGTTTATCCGGTTTTTCTGGTTTCTCTGGTTATTCCGGTTGGTCTGGTATAAGTGGTTGGAGCGGTATATCAGGTTATTCTGGGTATAGTGGTTTCTCTGGTCTCTCTGGATATTCGGGTTGGTCTGGAACATCTGGCTACTCAGGAAATAGCGGTTTCTCTGGTATATCAGGATACTCTGGGTTTAGTGGCATCTCGGGTTACTCTGGATGGTCAGGGATAAGTGGATGGAGTGGTAAGTCTGGATATAGTGGTTATTCCGGTATCTCAGGTTATTCTGGTTATTCCGGTTTCTCCGGTTTATCCGGTTTTTCTGGTTTCTCTGGTTATTCCGGTTGGTCTGGTATAAGTGGTTGGAGCGGTATATCAGGTTATTCTGGATGGAGTGGCATCTCTGGTTATTCCGGATATAGTGGTTTTTCTGGTTTATCGGGCTACTCAGGTTACAGCGGTTTCTCTGGCATCTCGGGTTACTCTGGATGGTCAGGGATAAGTGGATGGTCAGGCATATCTGGTTACTCTGGGTTCTCAGGTATTTCGGGTTATTCTGGGTTTAGTGGTATCTCAGGTTACTCAGGCTATTCAGGTATCTCTGGTTACTCTGGTTGGTCGGGAATAAGTGGTTGGAGCGGTAAGTCTGGGTATAGCGGGTATAGCGGTTTCTCTGGTATATCGGGCTATTCTGGATGGAGTGGTATAAGTGGTTGGAGTGGCGTTTCGGGGTATTCCGGTTACAGTGGTTTCTCTGGTATTTCCGGCTACTCGGGTTTCTCTGGTATTTCGGGCTATTCTGGATATAGTGGTTTCTCTGGTATCTCGGGTTACTCGGGTTTCTCGGGTATATCTGGCTACTCGGGTTATTCAGGCTACTCAGGTTTCTCTGGGGTGTCGGGTTATTCCGGTTATAGTGGTTTTTCTGGTATATCCGGATATTCTGGCTTTTCAGGTTTCTCAGGCCTTTCGGGCTATTCTGGCTGGTCTGGGATAAGTGGGTGGTCAGGCATATCTGGTTACTCAGGGTTCTCAGGAATATCAGGATATTCTGGGTTTAGTGGCATTTCGGGTTTCTCTGGTATATCAGGTTATTCTGGATGGAGTGGCATCTCTGGTTATTCCGGATATAGTGGTTTTTCTGGTTTATCAGGTTACTCTGGTTACAGTGGTTTCTCTGGCATCTCTGGTTACTCGGGCTTTTCCGGTATCTCAGGTTATTCAGGATGGTCTGGTATAAGTGGGTGGAGCGGTAAGTCTGGGTATAGCGGATATAGTGGTTTTTCAGGTATATCGGGTTATTCTGGGTATTCTGGAAGTTCCGGATACTCTGGATATAGTGGCAAGTATGGGCCGAGTGGTTATTCGGGTTATTCTGGTTATTCGGGTTATAGTGGGGTAGTGACCTACTTGGGATGGGAAGAAATAATAGCAAGTAAGGTTTTTAGTGGTTATTCAGTTTCATCAGGTATATTTATTTCGGGATGGAATTGGAATTTGTATAATAATGGAAATGATTATATAGACTGGAATGGCAGTGGGGTTGGTTTGATAATGGAAGAAGTTCCATTTTCCTTACCTATTAATTATTTAACCAAGTCAAATAAATTATACAAATTAAGGGCAAGTGGGTCTTTTGTTGTGGGGGATTTAATTTATGGTAATTACCGTCATCCATTTTCTGGATGGTCGGGGTATGAAAACCTTGGTTCGGATTTTATAATTTATCAACCTTCTCTGCCATTAAGTTTAGGAACCTTAAAAGCATTTGTATCAAGCGGAACAGATAATTGGTCTAATTTAAAAGGTTGTTTAATAAAAGTAATAGCACAAGAGGATACATATTTTAATATAATGGATTATTCTGATGGTAGATATAATGAACCAATTTTAAATAATGTTTTTCATCGTTCAGATGGCGTAATTTATTCACAACAAAATCTTGGATGTCCTGATGGTTATATCTATAATCACCCCATTTATTTCTCTCAATTTATTTCTATGGTTACAACTGCTCAACAGTCTAATATTATAAAGCACGTTAAAGAAGCCGTTTTTATTTACGACCCCGATATAGTTTTCAATCCAGCAAAAAATCAAAGTGGGGTTTTTGTTTTAATTTCAGCAAGGCAATGGAATTATTTTGACAACTTTTATTACAACTATTCGGTGGTTTTAAGTCCCCCAACCTCGTATTCTTTCACCATACCAGTTTTTAACCGAATCCAATCCAACTATGATGAATTACGACGATATTTCCCTTATGACGGATATTATTTATTAAACGGTTTTGGCCGAATTAATTTCACTTTAAATTCAAACCAAAGTTATTTTTTAAAACACTCAGGTTATTTGTATTCTGAACATTATCCCTCTACGCAATTTTTAGTTGATGTAATAGATACAAGAGGAACAAATTATCTACCCACTCCAATTGATACCAACATTCCAATAAGATTTTCTAGTATACTTCGAATTCTATCTCCAATAACTGGGACAATTAACAGAACGAACGATGTTTATTTAAGGAGAAGAGCAAGGTTCGATATTTATTTTGATACTAATTTACCTTCAATTAATATAAGAGATTTTTATGTCGATTCCATTTATCTCGGTGATTATATTGGCAATGTTGTTTTTGATTATTATTCGCCTCCTTTGTGATATGTTCCACAATAAAGATTAAATATGAAATTTTCAATCATTATACCAACTTACAAATATCCCTTAGAGGGATTGCGAAAAACATTTGAAAGCCTGTTCACATACACCGATTTAGAAGACAAAGAAATCATAGTTGTATCGAATGGGCAGAGCGAAGAAGTTAACCAATATTTAAAAGACCTACGAAGCAAGAAGCTGATTAAGTTATTGATTTATCCGGAACCATTGGGGTATGCTCGAGCGATAAACAATGGTATTAAAAACTCAATGGGTGAATATATAATTTTGTTAAACGATGATATCGAACTTTTGCCACAAGAGAAAGACCTATGGATAAATATGCTTCTCCAACCAATTCTGGAAAACCCAAGAATTGGTTTTACAGGACCACTTAAAGCTTCTCATTCTATCCCCAATACAGACATTGTTATCGATTTTATCATATTCTTTTGCGTATTAATCCCCAAGAAAATATTTATTGAAATTGGATTATTGGACGAAGGATTTGGAATGGCTGGTGCAGAAGATACAGAATTTTGTTATAGAGCATCAAAGTTGGGTTATACAATACAAGAAGTTCCGCCTAATCAAATTAAATTTAATCCCGAAATAGATAAATATACTGGTGGGTTCCCAATTTTTCACGAAGGAAGTTATACAGTAACAAGACTAGAAGGACACGATGGTCTTTATGAAAGAAACACACAGAGGTTAAATGATATAATATTAATGAGTGGGGAGAGAATTAATATCGGCAAATCTGATAGGATAGGCTTTTTTGAAGCACCTCGTTGGATATTCTTTAAAGAAGTATTAGAACAATTCGAGAAAGAAAATGGGAGAAAGGCAAAGGTTTTGGAATTTGGCTGTGGAACAACCTATCAGTTAAGATACTTTGGGGATTTAGTGGATTTCTATTTGGGTATTGATTATGACCCCTATGTTGTTGATTTTGCTAAAATAGATTTTAAAGGTAACAGAAGATATTTTATAAAAGGTGAAATATTAAGCATATTGAGGGAAAGAAAGGATTTGTTGGATTACTTTGATTTTGTAGTGGCTAGCGAAATACTAGAACACATCGATAATTGGAAAGAGGCTTTTTATAAAATTGCGACCAAATCAAGGGGATATTTTATAACATTACCATATAACGAACCACCAGAAATTGGTTTTAAATATCACAAACATTTTAACATTACGGAGAAAGATTTTGAGTTTTTGAAAGATTACGAAATATTTTATCAAACTTGGGGTGGAACAGTTACCCAAAACAAAGAAGAAAAAAATATTAAAACCTTTTATTTCCTCAAAAGACCACCAAAACCCAAATTAAGAATATTGGCTTATGTGGTAACAAGGGATAGATATTTTATAACTCTTCCATTAACTATTCAATCCCTTATTAATCAAAACAGAATGCCAGATAAAATATTGATAATTGATGATGGAAATCAGAAAGACTGGGAAAATTCACCATTGTTTAAATATTTGGAGGGGATGATATACGAAAAGGGCGGTTCATTAGAAATCAAGAAAGTTCCGCAAAAGGGGCAAGTATATTGTCATCAAAAAGTTAACACCGAATGGGGGAAGGATTTTGATTGGGTATTTAGAATTGATGATGACGAAGTTGCAGAAAAAGATGTGATAGAAAACTTTGAAAAATATATACTTAGTTTAGGAAAGGGTGGAGAGAGGATAGGCGCAGTTGGTGTTGGCTGTTTCCTGCCGTATAGTTGGTATTTAAAAGATTATCATCCAATTACGGATTTTGGTATTAAAGTTAATGAAATTTATTTACCCAATATTCAGTGGTCAAATTATGAAGGGCCGATTGAAGTTGAGCATCTTCACAGCTGTTTCTTTTATAAAGCCGGTATAGTGAATTATCCACTCAATTTATCGCCAGTCGGACATAGAGAAGAAACAATTTTTACTTATCGGTTATTTATGGAAAAGAAAAAGCTTATCGCTTTCCCCAATTGGAAGGTTTATCATTTACAACAGCCGATGGGGGGCATAAGAACACACAAAGACCCAAGTTTGTATGAAAAAGACCAAAGAGTATTTACAGAGTTTTTAAAGATGAATAAGATATTTATAAAAGAACCATTTTGGGTTGTGGACATAGGAGGTATTGGTGATTCATTGGTATTGAAAAGAATATTACCTGAAATAAAAGAGAAGCATAAAGACAAACAAATCGTCTTGGCTACAGACAAAAAAGAATTATACAACGATATAGATTATGTTAGAATTGTTACGCTTGCTTTAGCACGAAGGGTTCTTCCCAATTTTGATGAGTATAATATATACAGATTTATGGAGACGAACAAATGGAATAAGAGTATAGAAGAAGCATACAGGAGGATGTATGTTGGATGAGTTCGTTGTAATCAGTCCTTATTCTTCTAATTTAAAAGCGATGGGGTTGGAGAAAAATCCAAAGGATTACCCTTGGTGGAAAGAAATTGTTTCATTTTTAAAGAGTAAAAATCTTAAAGTTTATCAAATGGGGACCCAAATTGAAAAAAAGATTAGCGATGATATAGATGAATTTTATGTGGATATGCCTTTTGATTTTATATTAGAATTATTGAATAAATGTAAATTTTGGATGTCGGTTGATAATTTTTTACAACATCTTGCCGAATTTACCAATCCGCATAAGGTTGGGATTGTATTGTGGGGAAAGTCTGACCCCAAAATTTTTGGTTATGAGCATAATATTAATCTATATCTTTCAAGAGAAAAATTCAGAACCAATCAGTTTTTATATTGGTATTTAGATAAATGGGAAGAAGATGTATTTGTCAAACCAGACATTGTATGTGATTTAATAAAAGAAATCTTTAATCTTTGAATTAATTTATATAAAATAATTAAATTTGTATCGGAGGTTAGAGTATGATAAATATTTTAGGGAAAAAGGTTAAAATATTTTTAGTAGACCCCGAAGAAGGTTTTGAAATGAGAAGATACGGGCAGGCCGATACAATTACTGGAAACATTAAGCTAAACAAAAACTCTCCCAAAGAAATTCAATTCCAAACATTGCTCCACGAAATAATTCATTTTTGGGATGAAGATATTGGATTGGGTTATCCCAACGATGCCGAAGACGATGAAGCCAAGGATAAAATAAACAGACTTGCTACTTGTATATATTTATTATTTGTAGAAAATAATATTGAATTTGATAGTCTATTAAAGTATGATAACCAAAAGGGGAAAACAAGGAGTGAAGATGGAAAACGGCGAGAAGATGTTGATTGAATTTATAAAAGAAAGAATGGAAGGGATATACGAGGATTTGAATTCTTCAATAAACGAACTTAAAAGAGACTTTAAAGAATTTACCAAAGAATTTGACATCCGATTAAAAGAACAAGAAAATTATTGGTTTGCTCAAAGAAGAAAGTCAGCTTTGTTAGAAAAGATTTTATATTATTCATTGATTTTAATTGGGATTGTATTAAGTATATTTGGGATTAAAATTGGAGGTGTTTTGTGATGTATAAATACAGATATTTTATTTTGTTCACAGCTTTTGGGCTATTGTTTTCACTTCTTCTTTTCTTATTCCCTTCTCTTTGGAGAGGAATTGTTTTTGCAATACTATGTTCTTTTTTTGCAGAACTCATTGCAATACTATTGAGCGAATTGGGGCTTTTCCTCTATACTAAATTAAATTTTTTACATATAGACGATTGGCTTTCTAAATCACGATTGCTTGGCTTAATTTTTGTTTCTGTTCATATACTTGTGGCGATAATATTTGCAATGATGTTCTGGAGTAATATACAATGAAATGAAAGAATTTATTATTTATTGGCTAATATATTTACCCTTGTTGTTGTTTGGGCAACAAAGATATGAGGTAGCTGTAAAAAAGGAATTGGTTATTGAAAGCAAAAAGATTGCATTAAAACAAATTGGTGTATTAGAAAGAGGTGAAAACAGGGGCAAAGAGATAGATACATATAACCAAACGATTGGTAATCCACTGGGAGCTTCATATTGTCAAGCTGGGCAATATTATTGCTATTATATTGCATACCAAAATTTAAAGTTGGAAGTTAAAAATCATCCGGTGCCCCGTAATGGTTTAGCAAATTCAACATTTGACTACGCAAAAAAAATAGGTAAAAAAAGTAAAAAGTATTATGCAAGGGAGAATGATTTTATAATTTGGAAAGAGATTGATTCTTATTTTGGGCATATAGAAAGGATATATAAAGTTGGCAAAGCGGGGTGGGTCGAAACGATAGGCTTCAATGTTTCGCAGAATGGGAAAGAAGGGGTGTTTATTTGCAAAAGGAATATTAAATTTCCACTTACAAGAATTAAAAAAATAAGAGGAATTGTTGGAGTAGTTTATGAATAAATTTTACTGGGTGATAATAGTATTTTTGATTTTGCTTTTTGTCTTTTTGTTTTTTAAGGTAGACAAACTTAACATTCCCATTAGCTGGGACAAGGGAATTAATATAGTAAAGGATACTTTTTATATAGAAAGATATTATGCACCCGATACGGTTTTAATTACCAAACCAAAAATTATTTATAGGCAAAAGAACGATACAATTAAAATCAAAGACGTTGATACAATATACATAATGACAGGAACTGAAGGATTTGTTGCAGAAGATAGTCTAATTACAAAAAAGCAAGATACATTTAAAGTTCAGTTTTTTTATCCCGAAGCTTATTTTAGATATTCAATAAATTATTCTCCCGATACAATGAAGCAAGTCCAAGTAAAAATTAACAAAGAAGAAAAGAAATGGATTGAATATATTAAATACGGTGCCATTGGTTGTGCATTGGGGATAATTATAAGGAGTTTAATTAAATGAGCATCTGGGGTAAATTGTTAGGGACCGTGGCAGGAGCAGGTTTGTCGATTGCCCTACCGGGAGTTGGCACCGCATTAGCCCCAGTTGCTGGTTCATTGATAGGCGGACTTTTCGACAGTGCCACAGATAAAAGCGGGACCAATCCCAACAATATTTCTGGGACAACAGGTGGTCAAGCTAATGATTCAAATACAAGCGGGACAAATTCAACAGGCGGGTTCGATGTTGGGAATTTTGCTTTAAACACCGCAATAGGTTTAGCACCTGACTTATTAAACAATATATTAAACAAGCCAAAACCCACCCAACCACCCTCTATTCCCCAACAACAATCTTTACAAACCACCAATCCTGAGCAATTTTATGCACAAAGAAATCTTGGTAATAGTTTCGATATGAATAATTATTTTCGCAAGATGCAAGGTGGATTATTTGGAGATATGGGACAGGCGGGTTTATTAACAAATAAAGATATTGGGGGTGGATTATATACGGATATATTAAGGAGGCAAGGTTATGGACTTTAATAATTATTATAAAATGGGGCTTTCTAATTTTTCTAAACCATTCCAATTTCAATACAAACCTTTTATTGCTCCAACTTTACCCTTAGACACTACCCCTCCGGGTCCGAATAGAAATTTTTGGAAAATGGTTGGTATAGGAGAGCCACCCCAATACCTACAAATGGGGCCAACCCCAACCCCACCACAACTCCGAATGGTTTCCCTAAGCAAACCGGCACCCCAACAATTTAATTTAAACAAATTACCGGAAGTTGATTTTAAACCACAATATTCAGGAATAATTGATACAAGAATACCCGACCAATTAAGGCAAAATTTACCTAAACCAAACCTATCCGTTCCATATCGTCCACCAACTAGTTTGCCTTTATATCCTTTACCACAACAAAACACCGCCCCTCCTCAACAAAATGCTGCTCCTCCTGGTGAACCACAATACTTTAAAGACAAGCCAAATGTTGCTTCTGCTACTCCACAACAAAATGCGACAACCCAGCAGAATCAAAGCAAACCGATGAGGATACCCCAAGAAGAAGACAATACGGGCGGAGGAAAGTATGATTTCAACACATTTAAGACGGCTACTGGTGGGTTAGATACCGGGGCTTTTTTGGGGACATTGGCGGGCAATCTTGGGGCAGGTGCTGTTGGATTAGGAGGAAATTTAATTCAAACAGCATTATTAAAAAGATTTCAACCAGACTATAAAGAAATAGTTTCCGAACAAGGCAATTTGTTTGACCAATTAATGGGCAAATATGGACCCCAATTCACTACTAATAGATTAGGTCAATTCGGAGAAGAGGCGGCAGCAGAGGCTCAAAGAAGGAGCTTGGAGCCAACTTATTCCCCAGCTGCAATCGCAAATATGGCTGCCGCCCAATCTTCTGCAAGTGCATTGGAAAACCTTGGTTCAATTTTAGGGAGCCAAGCATTACAAAGCCAACAAATGCAAACAGCAAATTTAATGAGGAACTTACAGGGGCAGGCTAGACAAATGGGGGCTACACCAGCTGCTTTGTCGGCGATGGCGAGAGCAGCAAGTGAACAACAGGGACAAGGTTTGGCACAGGCTTTGAGTGCTGCTGCTCAGGCTGCATCGCAGAATATTGCGCAAGCAGCCGCTTTGCGTGGACAAGGATTACAAGGATTAGAGTCTTCGGCACAAAGAGTTTACGAGACATACAAGAGACCAGCCGAAACTATGACTGATTATGGTGCATTGGTTGGTGCTGCTTCAACACCTTACAGACAAGGGATGCAAATAGGAGAAAGTTTGACTGTAATGCCCGCAAATCCATTAAAACCAATGGGCGATATTTGGGCAGGTTTAACCAATGCCGCAGCCGAACAATCACAATATCAAAAGAGAATGCAAATAGTTGATAGGAATTTAAGCAACTTAAACGATGAGCTTATGAAAAAATATGGTATAACCGAGCAAGATGTAATTGATTATATCAAGAACAGACAACAACAGCAACAACAAGGAACATAAATGGAGGTGATATGCCAGCAGTTATATTAGAAGGGATACAGCCTTGGAGAACAAATTATACATTAGCTCAAGTTGCTAATGCTCAAATCAACGAAACAAGGCGACAAGCCCAAGAATATGATAGAATAATGAGCAATTTGTATGGATTAGGGCTTCAAGCCAAAATGGCAGGTTTAGAAAATTATGCCAACTCCTTGTTAGACAAAGCCGATAGAATAGCTACAGAGAAAAACGCAATGCTTAGGAGCACGTTTGGGCTCGACCCTTCGGGTGCATTTACTGGTGAAACTGACAATGATATGATTGTGGGGAATTTGGCCAAAACAGCAAGAGGCGAAATGCAACTAAAAGCCATTGCTGATTGGAAAAACAGAAACAAAGGGAAAACAGGGAGTGATGTCCAGAATGGGAACAAAGGGGCGGAGTTAGGTGGAACGCCGGTTCAAAATAATCAAGTTCAAGGACAACCAATTCCACAACAAGGGGGTAACCCTCAGGCACAATCTGTTGCTCCTCCTGCACAGGGAGGGGGTGGTAGTGGATTAAATTCGTTATTGGGTGGCCTTGGAAGTGCTCTAAAAGGTTTAGGAGGATTAGCACAGAATATACCCGGATTAGGATTATTAAATAATCCGCTTTTGGCTGGTGCTATGAAAGCTATTAATCCCCTAGCTAACAACCTTTTAGGTAATTTGCCAATCAATAATTTGCCAAATGGAATATTAGGGAACAATGCTATTGGCAGTTTGGCCAACAGTATAATGGGAGGGAATAATATTCCAAACGCATTGGGAATGATAAATCCAAATGCTCTTTCGCAAATTGGGAATTTAAACAATTTACCACAACCACCAAACATAAATCAGGGGCAAGGAACCAACCCAGTAAATCCAAGCCCTACAACTGCGGGTGGAAACACTCAAACAATTCCAGGGCCCTACAACCCTCCTGTTTCTTCACCTTCTCAATATGTTAACCAATGGTTAGGATTAAACAATATTTTAAGGGTAATTTAAGGAGGTTAAAATGCCAGATGAAAAGAGCGGTAAAAGTGGAATAAGCGGGCAAAGTGGGATTTCCATTGATGATGTTTATCGAAAAATTGAAGAAGTAACCAATCTATTGCAACAAAGGGGAGGTTTCCCCCCGCCAGAATCTGAATATTGGAAACTACCAGCAATCCCAGGATTACCACCGGATTATATGAAAAATTATCATCCGGGCGAACTTCAACAGGGGACACCACAAGAACAACTAGATTCACTTATGCAAGAATACAACAAATTGCCTGCTATACCGGGTATTCCCCCCGAGAAAATGGAGCAATATAGGAAAGGGATTAGAAGCGAGCCCGAGGATATTTATGATAAAATATTAAGATTACAAGACGAAATGGACCGATTAAGGGCATTAATAGATAAAGGGCAACAAGCTCCAACACCGAGTTATATCCCACCATCTAAATAGGAGGGGTTATGGCAGCAAAGAATATTAAACAAAAAAATATTAAAGTTAACCAAAGTGGAACAAACACAAGTGGGCAATCGCTCCAACAACTTCAAGCCGCTATTTCGGGATTATCAAAAATACCTCCTAATTCACCTTATGGCTCGATATTGAATCAAACCGCCAATCTGATGTCAGGTGCTTTACAGCAACAGCTGCAGCAACAACAAAGCTCAGGGGCCTCTAGTGGTTCTTTGGGAAATGTTAATTGGTCATTAGCTGATTTGCCTTTTGATTCCAAGCTTTTGGTTTCACAGATGCCCAAATACGAGGAAATAACCCAAACGAAAGAGAATGAAGAAAGACCATTAAACTGGGAGGATATAGTAAATTCACAAAAACAAATTTTGGACTATAATAACCAATTAAAACAACTTAATGCCCAAAATTGGGCTAATTATTTACAACAAACAAGTGGAGTAGAAGCCAAGAATAACATTTTAAGAGGTTTAGATGAACAAAACAGCAACACATTTCAAAAGAACTTTGCTGATATTCAAAAAACAGGGGCTTATGGTTATGGATATGACCCTTATGGGGGATTGAGGGATTTAAGGCCTGCCCCCGAACCACCCAAGTTTGAAAAGCCAATCGAATTGAAAGAGATTGGTAAACAAACTAAAATGACGGAAAAAACAATCAAGAGCGGAACTGATTATTCAACACAAATACTTTCCCCACAACAACAAGGGACAACAACAAGTAGCACAAGTAGCAGTGGGCCTGGGTCAAGGCAAAAAATGGAATTGCTTATACAAGACGCCGGAGGTAATAGTTATGCTCTTAACAAAGATGGAAATTTGGAACTTATTACACGTAAAAGTGCAATGGATGCCCCTGGTGCTGTCCCGGACACTATGGCAAGAATTACAAACACGCTTTTCCAATACGGAGGTTTTTCAAATTTTGATGCAGATAGTAAAGCTTCTATAGATGCTTTTTCAAAATTTATTGCAAATGCGAATATAGGGGGTTTGAATAGACAACAATGGATAGATAAAATTAAAAAATTAGGATTTACACCTAAATACGCAGCGAGAGATTTAGCCGGTGCACAATTGATAGGATGGTGGAATACTGGGAATACTGTGCAAAAGGCTGCGGTGGTCGAGGCACTTAAAGGCTTTTTTGGGGGTAATATAGCAAAAACAAATCAAGTTATAAATGAGGCAATGAGCAAGCAACAAAAGGGTAACGAAAGTGGATATGATTTTTTGAGCTATATTCTTAGTAGGGCGGCCTATACAGGCGACCCCAATAAAGATAAACAGCTTAGCGAGAAAGACTTGGCTACAAAGAAGCTTGAAGCTGTTAATACCCTTGCCCTTCGAGTTGGAAAAACCATTTTTAGCGGACTTGGTTCTTTGTTAAAAGGCTACAAAGATAGGGAGTATATTCCAGATTATTTAAAAACCCAGGCTGATGATGATATTGCTACCCATTTGGTAAGGATGGCGATGTATTAAAGGAGGCAAAATGGCAAACTATTATGACGAAATTCTCCAAGAAGCTAGTCAATTTGACCCCTTGTTGGGGTTTGTGAGCCAGTTAGATAGTATTGTTAAAAATAAAAACAAAAAGAAGAAAGAAGAAGAAGAGGTAAAACCAAAAAGCAATTTAGAACCTCCTGCTAAAAACCTTTTCCAAATCAATGAGGAAAATTCGGTTTTTTCCCAACCACCAGTTTTAACCCAACCAATTCAAACGGGGAATGTTCCGGGTTACAATCCTTCTCCACCCCAACCTCCAAAACAACAATTTATACCTAAACCACCGTTGGAGAAATTTTATCTTGCAGGCCCTGGTGCATTTGCACCACCTGTTACAACTAAAACCAAAACCCCAACCCCTCCTCCATCGGAAGAAAACAGATTTTGGTCTGTTTTAAGAGGTGAGATTGACCCATATATTACACAATCCGATGTTCAGAAGCAACTGGATTATTTGAAATTAAAAGAGCAAGCTGAAAATGCATTGGCTCAAGGAAAGCCTCTTTCCCCGCCGACTGGGATAAACTGGATTGAACAGCCCGATGCCGAGCTTGAAAAGATAAAGCAAGGTGTAATGGCTGGGGAATTATATATCAAGCCTTCGGATTTTACAACAA
>Ga0078972_1011328_pt1 | contig 16045 bp, 14 predicted proteins | sample YelNatPaOPGAMG01_FD_67568 | JGI IMG/M metagenome (GOLD analysis project Ga0078972, IMG submission 67568) | Hot spring thermophilic microbial communities from Obsidian Pool, Yellowstone National Park, USA - OP-RAMG-01 (SPADES assembly) (version 2) | ecosystem: Environmental > Aquatic > Thermal...
GTCTCTTCCGACGGGGCGGTGCCGGTCGCATTGCGCATCTGTGACGGCAACACCAATGACGACGTGACCCACATCGAGACCTGGGACGGCCTTCGAGCAATGCTCGGGAGGAGCGACTTTTCGGGGTCTCCTGCTGTTTCCGGGGGTCGATCTGTCTACAGGTGACTAGCAGGGTGAGGATTGGTAGTGGTTCTGTCGTTCCAGGAGCGACGCTGCGGCGTCGCTCCATGGCCAGCCCTTCGCCACGCCCGGAGCTGGAGTCAGGGGTCGGCCGCAGGCCAAGCGAGAACCGGAGCGAAGCGGAGGCTCGCAGCGGCCCTTGACGCCAGTGGGAGGGCGTGGCACGCCCCGTGCGCGAGGAAGCGGTGGCGCGTGTGTGACCTAGGTTGCCGTTTGGTTGGGACTGGCGCCATGGTCGATGAGCCGTGGTGGCGCCAAAGTGGGCTGATCCCCGCTCAGGCGGCAGACAGCTCGAGGCTGAGGGTCCTCTGGCGCCCTGGGAGCTCGGGGCAGACCCCGCCGACCGCGAGCATCGCCATGGCGATGAGCGCCTCGGGAGAGTGGAAGCCGAACGCGACACGGGTGAGAACGCGGATCTTGGTGTTCGTCGACTCGACGAGCGCGTTCGAGGTGCCCGAGCAAAGGGACGCCTCGATCGCTACTCGGTGACGACGGACTTTCGCGCCAAGGGCGACGAAGGCGGGAATCTGACAGCGCGCTGTCCACGTGAGCCAGTGCGCGAGAAGCGCTATTCCTTCCTCGCCCTTTAGCTGGATCGCAAGACGCAGCTCCTCTTTCATCAAATACGCCCGATACAGCCGGTCATTGGTATGTGCGACCCATGCCAGCTTGTTCTTCTGGCGGCCGGTCAAGTGCTCGGGGTTCTTCCAGAGCGCGTACCGACAGCCCTTCAGCTGATCAGCCAACGCCTGGTCACCGCCCTCGCGTCGTGCCTGGTTCCACACCTCACGGCGGACCTCGTCGAGCGCGTCGCTCGCCCACTGCACCGTATGGAAGGCGTCCATGTTCATCGTGGCGTTCAGACAGCGTGAACGGACGACGTCGGCGATCCACTCCGCCCCGTCGGCGGACACCTCTTTCAGCATCGCCGAACGTGACTTGCCGAGCGTGTCGAAGAACTTGTTCAATGTCGCCTTGTCCCGGCCCGGTGCAGCCCAGATCAGCCGGCCACTGTCATGATCAACTATCACCGTTAAATATTTGAAGCCCTTCTTATACGAGATCTCGTCGATGCCTATCCGGCGGAGGCCGTCGAGGGGGTCCTTTCTGCCATGCGCGTCGGCCACCACCCGGGTCACGATCGCCCCGACGCTGCGCCACGCGATGCGCATCAGCTCCTCGACTGCTGAGCGGCTGGCGTGCTTGGCGAGCCACGCCACCTGGTCCTCGAACATCAAGCTGTGGCGGGCCCGATGCCTTGCCCAGGGGAAGGACACCACCACGATCCCGTGCTCGGGACAGCGCACCCGGGGTGCGTCGGCCTCGAGGTACGTCGGGATCGAGCCGAGATCGAGGGTTCGCCAGCGCCGTCGGCCCTCCCCGCGGTCCTCGGATGCACAGCGCCGGGAGCAGATCCCACAGCGGCGGGTCGCACCCTTGCGAGGACGAACCGACGCCACGACCGCACTCGCCTCCTCGTCGAAGACCACCTGGTCGACGACGGTGCGCTCGACACCGAGCAGCTTCTGCCATAGCTTCGCGTTCTGCACGCCGTTTCGCTCCCTTCGAGCCGACCATTGACAGCCGGAGATCGTAGGTGCGAAGCGGCGTGCACCGCGTCTCAGCAGCTCAGGGCACCCCCGGAAACGTCACAAGAGCCGCAACTACCGGCCGATCGTGCGCGCCGGACGGGTCCGAGTGGATTGGTGCTCCGTGACGCGCCATTCTTGTTGCGATAACGACACCAGCGAAATGCCGCTCTTTGCTCGACGGAGCGGACGACGTGCTCTCGTGACGTTGCCGGCAGCTCCCGGACGCAGGCGGAGGTGGTGGGCGCCGCCCCACGCCGAGGGTCCCGACGACCCACTTCCTGCGGACTCGGCCGTCGATAGAGATGCGTGCGATGGAAAGGACCGTCCGTTGGTCGCTACGGAATCGACAAGACCACGGCAACAGGCTAGGACCAAAAGGAGGCCCGACGCGAACAATGCTTCAACGAACCGGGCACCGGATCCCTCGCCCTCTATCGCAGGTCGCGTCTCGACCCATCGTCTCGCGACAACCCCTACGGTCCCTCGCCCGTCGAGCGAGTGCATCGCTCGATGGGCCACCTCGGGCTGCGAAGCTCGCCGGATTGCAGCTCGCGCCCCGTGCGGGCATGCCGAGATCGGCGATCGCTCGAGCCATCGTTGGTGCGCGCATCCGCCGTTCACGACGAGGCCTGCTAGCGGTTGGCGCGCGCAGGCGCAACGAGCACGGGTGCGCGCGGCTCACGGAGCAGTCGCTCCACCACACGGCCGAGGCCGCCGTGCGTCGCCCGATCGCGCCCATGACTGCCGACGACGACGAGATCGAAGCCGTGCTCGGCTGCGTAGCGCGCAATCGTGTCGGCTGGATCCCCACCGACGACGACAAGCTCGAGAAAGTCGATGCCGATCTCAGCTGCGTGGGAACGTGGTCCGACAAGGTGGGCGTCGAGCTGTGCACGCGTCGCGCGCTCGGCCCGCTCACGGGCGTCCTCGGTCTCGAGGTGCGACGTGTCCGGGAGAATGCTGAGCAGCGTGATCTCCGCTTCGAGGAACTGTCCGAGATGGATGGCGAGCTCGAGCGCCTCGATCGCCTCGGCCGAGCCGTCGAAGCCGACGAGGAAGCGTCGGAGTTGACTCCCTGGTGCCATGCCTTCCCCTCCTTTCAGTGCAGCCCCGCGGTGATCGCAAGAGCCACGACGATCGCAAACAGCATGTAGGCGACGTACGCTTCGAGGCGCCCGGACTGGAGGCGCTTCACCAGCCTTGCAAGGGAAAGTGCGCCTGAACGCAACGGCCGGTAGAGGTAGTGCTCGACAGGCTCGACGACACGTGTCGTGTACTCGACCCTGCCGCGGCCGCGAGTGTTGTCGGCCGCCGACTCGACGAACCTCGCTTCGCGCCGGGTGCCGAGCACGTTCGCGAGCACATGGCGGAGCGGGTTGGCAAAGCCAAACGCCGTGTAGCTCGCGGGGCCCTCGACTCCAGACGTGGCCGAGTGCCAAGCCGGCGCTCGCCGCACCTTGAAGTAGCGCCCATTGGAGAGCGCCACGGCGGCGAGCGCCACGGCGGCGAACACGACTGGCATCGCGACGTACATCCACGAAGGTGACAGGATCGAGAAGCCCGCGTACGTCGGCTGGAGCACCCAGGGCGAGTCGAGCGCGTGGAGGACGAGCGTGCGCTCGACGACCGTTGAGATCCCACGGGCGATGTAGCGGATCTCGAGAGGAGTCACCGCTGCGATCCAAAAGCAGGAGAGCCCGAGGGCAGCGAGCCCAAACCGACCGAAGATCCCGCCGTCGTTGCGCGGGTCCGCACGGACCGATGGTGGCCCGAGGAAGACGAGGCCGAGGATGCGCACGAACGCGAGCGCAGCGAGGCCGGAAGTGAGCGCGATCAGAGCGCCGGCGCCCGCCATCCCGAGGCGGATCGCGAGCCCGGGCAGGCGGAACTCCTGCATCAATGCTTCGAGCACGAACCACTCCGAGACGAATCCGATCGTGGGCGGGAGCCCGGCGAGCGTCAATGCGCCGGCGGCGAACGCGACACCCGAGAACGGGAGCGACCGCCCGACTCCACGCAGTCGCTCGAGGTCGTCGGTGCCGACGGCCTGCTCGACGTTCGCAGTCGCCGAGAACAGGACGGCCTTCGCGATCGCGTGCGCGGTCGTGTGCAGCGTCGCGGCGAGCAGGCCTGCCGCCTCGAGGATCGGTTGGCCGGCGGCCGCACCCGCGAGCGCGACACCAAACGCCGTGATGATGATGCCGGCGTTCTCGACACTCGAGTAAGCGACGACGCGGCTCAGGCGCGTCTGCACGCCAGCGAAAGCTATTCCGAGCAGCGCAGTGATCCCACCGAGGAGGAGCACGGCGATGACGAGCCATGCTGGCGGGCGACCAAGGAGCGACAACGTCCGCCAGAGACCGTAGACACCGACATTGGCGGCGATACCGGCCATCGCCGCACGTGTCGGACCGGGCGCCGCCGGATAGCCGACAGGCATCCATGCTTGCAGTGGGACGATGCCGAGCTTGGCAGCGAACCCGGAAACGAGGAGCGCGTAGGCGACGTCGTGAAGCGCTCCCAGGGGAACGGTGTGCCAGGCGGAGAGAAGAAAGCTTCCGGTATGGCCGTCGAGCAGGAGGAAGCCGAAGAGCAGGCACGCACCGCTCACCTTGCCGGTAACAAGCGTGAGCCACGCGGCGTGCGACTCGTGTCGGTGCGCCCGGTTCACGCCTGCGAGCACGTAGAACGACACGGTGAGGACTTCCCATGCGAACAGGAAGGTGAACGCGTCGCCAGCGAGCAGGATCGTCCCCACCGCCGCGAGGAGCACGCAGTAGGCCGCGGCAAGCCCTCGTCGCCGCGGGCTCTCTTCGCGCCGTGCCCAGGTGATCGAGCAAGCCGAGACGGCAACGCCGATAGCGAACAACAGCGTGAGGAACAAAGCGGCAAGGTCGTCGAGACGGAGCAACGTGCTCCCCATGCCGAGCAGCGTTGCGAGGTCGAACGACTCGCTACCGTCGGCGATGACGTGGATCCCCGTCGCGAGTAGCAGTCCGGAGCCGGCGAGCGCGAACGCGTAGGGCAGCGGGCGGATCGCTCGGCGGCGCGTTCCTGCGGCGAGGTCAAGGAGCGCTCCTGCGGCAAAGCAGGCAAAACCGGCGACGAGCAGAGCTCCGTTCATGGCCGTCCTCCCGGGACGTCCCGGCGGGCCGGCAGGAGCCCGACCGCGAGGAGGATCCCGTGCATGATCGAAAACGGGCTCGGAGGCGAGCCGGGCACGAAGACGTCGACCTCGATCTCACCCGTGACGCTCTCGGCCGTCGCATAGGTCCCGGCGAACAGGCCCCCGCCCGCCGCATCGGTACCCACTGCGACGACCACCTTCGGTTCGGGCATCGCCTCGTAGGTCCGCTCGAGCGGGTCGCGCATGGAGGCCGCGCCAGCCCCCGTGACAAGCAGGAGGTCTGCGTGGCGGGGGCTCGCTGTGAAAAATACTCCGAGTCGCTGGATGTCGTAGATCGGGTTCGTCAGCGCCGCGATCTCCCACTCCTCCGATCCGTCCGAACCACAGTCGACATGACGGACGTAGATCGACCGCTTGAGGGCCCGGACCCGACGCGCGAGGTCCTCGCGCAGCACGGCAAGCGTGGCATCCTCGTCGGGGCGCACCGGCACGACAAGGAGCTCACGCCGATGCGTCGCCGTCTCGACATCCGGGTCGAAAGAAAACGCGTCGGGACGTGCCGCGACGCACCGGCCGCAGAGGATGCACCGACCCCGGTCGACGCGCACGTGCTGGCCCTCGACGGTGATCGCGTTCGTCGGGCACCCGACCACGAGCTCCTCGAGGTGCCCGTCCGCCCCGTTAGCGGTCTCGTCGTCCCGGCGCACCGTCACCGCTGCACGAAAGTTCGGGCCGTAGCCGTCGGGGCGCCGGGGGTAGCGGCTCGTGACGATCCCCTCCCGGATGCCCCGGGTCACCCACGGCATCAGCCTGCCACCCCTGCGATCGAGAGCCCGAAGCTCGCCTCGATGAAGACGAAGTCGGTCGTGATGTCCTTGGGGAACGCTGCGGTGAAGAGCGCAAGGTTGTGGAACGAGGCCGAGCGAGACTTCACCTGCACGACGCCGTCAACGTCCAACTGGACGAGGTAGAGAACTTCTCCCTGAGGGGCCTCAGCCCACGCGACGGCCTCACCGCTCGCGCCTTCGACCGCAACAGACCAGGTCGCCCGGCCGGTACTGGCGAGCCGGTCGAGCTCGTCGATCGCTTGACGAGCGAGGTGGAACGAGCTCACGATCTCGTCGTTGCGCACGAGCTGACGGGCAAGGGCATCGCCGTCGTCGCGACTTGCCGGCACGAAGCCGAGCCTTCTGTAGGCGCCGTAGGGGCGTGACGCTCGGACGTCCTCGGTGAGCCCGGAACCACGCCCGAGAGGTCCGAGTGCCCCGTGGGTCCTGACCACAGCGAGGGGGAGCACGCCAGTGCCACGCAAGCGATCGAGCATCGAGGGCGTCGCCATGAGAAGCCGAAGGTCGGCACGGATGTCACGCTCGAGCCGGTCGAGCTGGGCCAAAAGCTCGCCGTCGCCGATCGGTGGCGGCGCGCTGACACCACCGGGAACGACGACGCCTCGTCCGAACCGGCTCCCGCACAGCGTCGCCCGAAGCCGCATCACCCGTTCCTTGTCGAGGGTCAGACGCGCGAACGCGACGGCTTGGCCGGCGCCCTCCGTGTGGCGGATCGTCGAGTCGAGATGGTTCGCGATCCGTTCGAGCTCTGCATGGAGAACACGCACGAGCTCGGACGGCGCAGGGACCTCGATGCCTGCAATTCGCTCGACCGCCGAGCAGTAGGCGATGGCGTGGGCGACCGAGGCCACGCCCTCGACGCGCTCGGCGACGAGCACGCCGTCGTCCACGCTCCGGCCGCAGAACGCCGCGTCGACACCGCGGTGCTTGTAGTGGACGCGCGTCTGGACGCGCGGGATGTCTTCGCCTGGCGTCTCGACGACGTACTCGACCGCCTCGAACACACCCGAGCGGACCGGGCCGTAAGGGATTGTGAACATCCCTTCGCCATGGACGAGCGCGGGAAGCGGCGCCGTGCTGCGCGTCAGAGGCGCGCTCGTGCCTCCAGGTCCTGGGCGCGGCGCCGGCGTGCCGGCGGCACGAGGCAGCACGAGGGGGTCGAGATCGGGGTGGCCGTCTGCGGTGATCCCGTAGAGGTCGTGGAGCTGGCGCTCGTACCAGTCAGCGCTCGGCACCAGAGCGGTAACCGTCGGGTACGACGAGACCGCCGGGTCGAGGCGCGAGCTGACGAACGAGAGCTGCTCGGCGCCTGCGACAACGGCGACGAGCCGGAGCGCGTCGCGGTCTGGCACGCCAAAGAGCGCAGCAAGGCGGTGCCGGCCGTCGGCGGCTCGGGCGACGGCGCGGGCAAAGTGCTCGGGCGCGACTTCCACGCCCTGCTCGTCGATCACCTCGTGACCTCGAGCTCGGTGGCGGCGTGATGGAGGAGGACGCTCAGCTGGCCCGGCACGTGGACGCCGAGCACGACGAGGCCGGCAAGGCCGAGCACCATCGCGACGACGATGAACCAACTCGTCTCACCGCGTCCGAGCGTGGCGACGAGCCTCGGCGGGGCCGGGGTGACCATCGTCTCTGTCGTGAACCACGAAAGTCCGAAGAACGCGAGCGTCACGAGGACGACGAGGATCGCTGCGACAGCATCATGGGGATCGGACAGCCCACCCGAGACGATAAGGAACTCACTGCGGAAGATGCCGAACGGAGGCATCCCGGACAGCGCGAGCACGGCAAGTACGAGCATCGTTCCCGACCAAGGCAGCAGGGCAATCCCGCCGCGGATTCGCAGCAGATCTTTCGTGAGGAACTTCCGTACGACAGAGCCCGCGCCGAAGAACGCCGTTCCTTTCGCCGCGCCGTGCGCGATCACGTGGAGCAGGACCCCGACGATCGCAAGCGGTGCAGAGAAGCTCATGCCGATCGCGAGGATCCCCATGTGCTCGACGCTCGAGTACGCGAGAAGTCGCTTCAGGTCTCGCTGGCTCAGCAGGTAGAGGGCAGCAAGGAGGAGCGATGCGAGCCCGAATGCAAGCAGGACGTTGCGCGGGAAGGTCGGTCCGAGAGCGCGCATGCTCACCTGGAAGAAACGAAGGATCGCATAGAAGCTTGTCGCGAGAAGCGCCCCCGAGAGCAACGCGGAGATCGGTGTCGGCGCCTCGGAGTGCGCATCTGGCAGCCAGGTGTGTACCGGGACGAGGCCCATCTTCGTACCGAATCCAATCACGGCAAGGATGTCGGCGAGACGGACGGCGTCGGGTGGAAAGCGGTGGGCGCCCGCCAGCAATGCCGGGTAGGAGAGGTTGTAGGAGGACCCGAAGACCTTGGTCCCTGCGTAGTACATGACGATCGTCGCCAGCAATGCGATGCCGAGACCGAGCGAGGCGATGAGCACGTACTTCCACGCAGCCTCGGTCGCACCGTCGGTGTCGTCGATCGCCACGAGCAGTGCCGAGACCACCGTCGTCACCTCGATCGCCACCCACAACAGTGCGAGCCCGTTCACGAGCGGAGCGACGACCATCGCCCAGCAGAACAGGTTGAGTCCCGCGTAGAAGCGGCGCGCGTAGCGGCGCCCGGCAGTACCCTCGGGCAGGTGGAGGTAGCCGGCCGCGAAGATCGCCGTCGTCAAGTAAAGGAACGCCGTCGGCACGACAAAGACGATCGAGAGCGCGTCCGCCCGTAGCGCAGGCCCTGCAGCAAGAAAGCCATGCGAGGTCGCCGCCGGGACGAGCGTCAGGGCGAGGACGAAGGTCGCGATTCCGGACGCGATCGTAAGCGCCCGCGACAGGTGCAACGGGGTCCACCACGTGAGGATCGTCACGGCGATCGGCACGACCACGATCGCGATGAGGACGGCGTTCACGGGGGCCTCCTCAACCCTTCAACTGATCGAGCGGGTCGGTGGAGAGGGTGTTCGTCCGGCCTTGATGGACCCGCATGAGCACGCCGAAGACGACGACCGCGACGAGCAGGTCGAACAAGAACGCGACGTCGACGATGAGGGGCAGCCCCGACGCGACGACGAGGCTCGCCACCGAGACGCCGTTCTCGAGCGAGAAGAAGCCGACTGCCTGCGAGACGACGTCCGATCGCAAGATGATGAGCACGAACGAGACGAGCACGACCGCGACCGAGATCGCAAGCGCCGTCGAGGGTAGCGCCGTCGAATGCAGGTGAAGTGCGCCGATCGAGAAGAACCCGAAGATCGAGACTGCTATAGCGATGAGGGTCATCGTCGCAACGCCGTAGGCAGAGCTTCCCGCGAGGCTCACCTCCGCACGCGAGAGCAGCCGGAGCACGATGCGCGGAACGACGACGACCTTGAGCACGAACGAGACCGCAGCGAGGACGTACAGCTCGTCGATATGGCGCGTCGCCGCGACGACAATGGCGAGCACGGTGACGACGAGCGACTGGAACGCGTACAAGCGCACCTGCGAACGGAGCAGGGGTGCGCGTAGCATCGCGAACTCCGAGAGCAGGACGAGCACGGCGATGACATCTGCGGCGCCTGTGAAGGTGGACGGTGCGGGATGGGCCATCAACCGCCTCCGAGATAGTAGACGAGCACGGCGAGCGCCGCGAGCAGGAACGCCGCTGCAAGGAACTCGGTGATCTTGAACAGCCGGAGCTTCGAGAACGAGTTGTCGATCACCGCAAACACGCAGCCGAGAAGGCAGGCCTTGCCGATGAGCGCAGGGATCGCCAGCACGACAGCACCGGGTTGCCGGTCACCGGCGAGCCCCCAGGGTGCCACGAAGACGTCGATCAGGATCGTGTAGAGGATCAGCTGCTTCATCGCCGAACCCCACTTCAAGAGCGCGTACGGCGCTCCCGAGTGCTCGAGGACCCGCCCCTCGTCGATCATCCCGAACTCAAGGGTGCCCGAGTGCGTCTCGACCGGTATGCGACCGGTATCGGCGAGCACGACGAGGAAGAAGGCGATTGCCGCGAGGATATGCGCAGGCCGGACGATCTCGCTCGCAGAGGACCGCACGGTCGCAGCGAGCGCGTAGGGCAGGTCGGTCGCGGTGATGATCGCGACCGCGAAGACGACAAACAGGATCGTCGGCTCGATGAGCGCGCCGAACGTCATCGCCCGGCTGGCGCCGAGTTGGGCATACGGCGCTCCGGACTCGGCCGAGGTGATCGACACGGCAAACCCGGCAAGCGCGAGCACGAAGCCGCCGCCCAGGATGTCCCCCATATAGCCGAGAGGGAGACCGTAGGTCGTGAGCACTGGGATTAAGAGCGGGACGATCAGGTAGCAGCCGAACGCCACGATCGGGCCGACGAGGAACACCCAGCTCGAATCCTCGGGGACGATGGTCTCCTTACGGAAGAGCTTTGCGAGGTCGTAGTAGGGCTGCAGAATGCGTGGACCGCGTCGTCCCTGGATGCGTCCCTCGACATGCGCGATGACCCCGCTGACGAGAGGCGCGCCGACGAGGATCGTGAGGTCCTGGAGTGCCTGGATCGCCGGAGGGGCCAACCCCGCTTCGCTCAAAGCTCACAACCTCCACGCCGGACGAACTTGCGTAGAGGCCATCAGCCCAATTTCCTGGGCGGTTCGGGTCCTGCGACCCACCGGGGCATCATCCGGTCGCCGGGGCTGCATCCGACCCGCCTGATCCTAGCGGGGTGCCCCGACCAAGCGAGGCAAGGCGGCTCCGATGTCCCGGAGAAATCGTCCCGACGGGCTCGCCAGAACCCTGACGACCACCAGCCGCGACAGCTGCGCTAGCGGGAAGTGGCCGGAGACCGAGAGATGTGAACGGTCTCGATCGTGACGAGCGCACCGTCAGCGAGCTCGCGCACGACAGGCAGGAAGCCCGTCACGGCTTCCTCGGTGTCGATGACCTCGACGACGAGCGGCAGTCCGCGCGCGAGATCGGGTAGCCGTGCGGCTCGGACGTGCCCGCTCGCGCCGAAGCCCTCGATGCCTCGCCAAATCGTGGTGCCAGCGAGCCCAGCTTCGTGCGCCCGCTTGAGGAGCACCTCCGCGGTGGAATGATGCGCCAAACGGTCGTCCTCGGTGAGGAAGACCATCAGCCGTGTTGCCGGTGCTCCAGCGATCACGCTTCCTCCTCCGCCCCTGGATACTTCTACACCGCTCTCCCGGTGAGCGTCAAGGACCAAAGACGCAACGCCACCTCGACGCCGCGCTATGATCTGCTTGGCGATGGAGCTCGTCCCAACTTGCCGCGAGGCTGATGGCTCCTACCTTTTATCGTGCGGTTCCTCGGTGGGGAGACCTACCGTGGGTCAAGGCGGCGGAGGTAGGCGAGGTGTCGTTAGCACGGTCTCGTTACCACAGGGCGCTCCGGATCGTGGCCGTCCGTCGTTGGACGACCGAGCACCGTCGAAGTCCTCGCCTGGTGTGCGACGCGCAATATGATCGCCGTCTGGTCGGCGGGTTTGCCGCGATCGGTCGGAGCTTGAGCGAGCTCCCAGACCGATGACCGAGCCGTCCGTGCGCCGCTCGCAGCGCCTGACGATAATGCTGCGCTCAAGCGACCATGCCCATCACCACTCGCTCGCCACCGACTTGCTCACTCGTGCCAAGAAGAGCCATCTCGCCGGAGCGACGCTACTCCAGGCAGTCGAGGGACAGGGGCGATCCGGGGTCGTCCACCACCAGCACTTGTTCCGTGAGGACATGGCACTTTCCCTCGTCATCGTCGACGACGAAGACAAGATCACCGCCTTTGTCGAGCACAATCAGGACGTGCTCGGCCACGCGTTCGTCATCGTCGACGACGTGACTGCCTTTCGGGCGTAGGTCGGCAAGCTCAACTCGGAGGATGCGTCGCACCATTCGTGAGATCGAAGATCCACAAGTACTGGTGATGACTCCGGTTGCGGCGTAGCTCGGCTACCCCACCGACACACGGCAGCGATCAACGAAGTACTTGCCGAGTCACTTCCGGTCGGGCCGCGTCGTCGCTCCTTGCGCTCCCTGGGTGCGCGGGTCAGTACCTCGGCTCCCTCGCGCCTGGTGCCGACAGCCTACCAATCTCGCCCGTCCACACAAGTCAAACCGATCATGCGCTACCCGGGATGACGCTCGAGGGCCCCGAGGGAACCTCCAGCCGCTTCGAAAATCCACCGATGCGCTCGAATAGGTCTTCGCCGTAGCTCGTGGGCAGTGGTTCGCCCTCGACGAGCTTGAAGCTCCGCCGACCGTCGGCCTGTCTCTCGGCGCGCATGAACAGCCCATGGTCCTCGTGCTCCGCATAGAAGCTCGCAGCGAGGTCGTACATGTGGGTCACGAAGACCACCTTCACGCCGGCTTCGCGTAGCGCCCGGATGATCTGGCGAGCGATCTCCGATCCTTCGCGCTCGTTCGTCGCGGCAAACGACTCGTTGAACAGCGCCAGAGAATGAGGTGTCATCTCGTCGGCGAGGACGCTCATCCGCGCCATCTCCTCGTCGAACTTGCCGCTCGTCATGCTTGGATCTTCCTCACGGATGAAATGCGTGAAGACGCCGTCACAGACGTTTGCCCTGAAGCGCTCGGCACAGACGAACATCCCGGACTGCATCATGAGCTGGGCAATGCCGATGCTACGGAGCAAGGTCGACTTCCCACCAGAGTTCGCCCCGGTGATCATGACGAGCGACTTGCCGTCCGCGTTCACGTCGTTGCCGACCACTCGCTCCTCGATACCCAGGGTGAGACAGACGTCGCAGAGGCCAGCGAACGCGAGCTCCCGCCGCTCGCTTGGGGCGACCTCCGGCGTGCAGATCGGCTCGCCCTTTCCGGCGAGCGCCTCGCGGAGGTTGATACAGCCCACGTAAAACCCGAGCTCACGACAGAGCATCGTGAAGAAGTCGCGGACATGGTCCGCCGACTGGGCGAGTGCGTTTGCTGCCAGGTTGATACCTCGATCGCTGAGCTCGGACAAGGCCTTGGCACCTGCCTCGTCACGCGGAGCGATGCGAAAGGAGTACTCGGTACGCGGCCCGACGCCGATGACCTCCTTGAAGCGACGCCGCCCACCTGTCGGCGTCCGGAGAACGTAGTGGGTGCCCTTGTTGGCCTGCCCGAGCTGCGCGCTCATCAGCACCCCGTCCTTGAAGTGCAGCCGCTTTAGCTGGTCGTCGATCTCGTGGAAGTACGCGTCATCTAGCTCGGTCTTGAGCATCTTGAAAAACGTCGTGAAGCCGTCCGAGGCGAACTGCTCCGCGTGGTCGTCGGCGATCTTGCGTAGGCGCCGCAGGAGGTCGACGAACATCTCGAGCACCTCGGTCGATCGCCGGAGGATCCCGCTCGCGTAGGCGAACACCGGCTGGTAGATCTTCTTCTCCTTCACGACGGCTTCCACCGCGATCGCGTACGCCTCTCGCACGAGATCCGGGTGCTCCAGGCAGTCCGTCAGCACCCGCTGGCGGTAGCGGATCTCGTCGGGGTCCGCGAGGCTCGTTAGCACCGCACGCTGGGCGACCTGGTAGAGGAAACGATCGTCACCAGACATAGCGGCAAACAGCGACGTGAGCTCGAGATCTTGGACAAGGTCGTCCTCGTTCGCGAGCGGAGGAGCGCCAAGGTCGAAGTCACGGTCCGCGTACATGAGGTGCGCCTTCATCGGCCAATCCGTCCCTTCAAGCTGGCGTAGTTGACGCCGTACTTCTCGGCGATGGCAAGCGCATAGGCGAGCCCGTCCGCTGGCTTTCGGACAACCTTGTACGTTCGCTCGGCCGGAGCATCCGGGTTGACCGTCGACATCATCGAGACTGTCGTCGGCCCGAACGACGCAAGCTCGTCGACAAAGGTCACCCAGACGCAGACTAGGTCAAGGTCGACAAGCTTCTCCATCACCTTCTTGCCGAGGAACAGCGCATCGTGGAGCGTCGTCGAACTGAAGGTCTCGTTCAAGATGACGACACTGTCCGGCGTCGCTCGAAGGAGGATCTGACGGACCCGGACCAGGTCGTCTTCGAGCTTGCCAGCAAGGTTGCCGAGGTCCTCCTCCCGGCCGAAATGCGAGAACAGCTGATCGAACAGGTAGAGGCGGACCGAGCTACCCGGCACCGGGCAGCCGAGGCTCCCGAGGTGGTGGAGCTGGCCGACAGTCCGCGCGAAGGTCGTCTTGCCACCTTGGTTGGGTCCGGATACGACGAGGATGCGCTCGGCGCCGCGAAGCCAGAAGTCGTTGCAGACGACCGTCGCGTGCTTCTCGACGAGCTTTGCGCCGAGGCCGGCGTCGAAGGTGTCGCTGGCAGAGACCTCCTTCGATTGACGAGAGATCTCCGGATAGCAAAAGGAAAGCCCTGCGGATCGCATCGGGGCAAGATAGGCGACATAGCCAAGGTAGAATTGAACTTCGCGTTCGAATCGTGCGATCCGCTCGTCGAAGTAGTCGCCGTGACGCTGGGCGTAGCTGTCGAGGGCCTCGAACTCCCCGGGGAAGAGCTGCGCGACGAGCTGGAGTACCCGTGCCTCCACCGGGTTCATCTCGAGCCAGTTGTTGAACCCCAGGAGATAGCTCTTCGAGGCACCCTGTCGGAACTTCTCGAATGTCTGAAGCACTTCGGCACTGTAGTCGGCCTCCCCCTGGTATCGGCGGACCGTGGCGCGGTCACCAGCGATTGCGAGGGAGTACGTGATCTTCGACAGTGCATCGACGACCTGGTCGGCCTCGGCAATGAGCGCGCCGAAGGCAGGTGAACCTGAGTAGCTGACGACGAAATCGCGAAACAAGCGGAGCCCCCGGGAGGCGGGGTGCGCGCCGATGAGCTGGTCTCGAAGCACGACGACGGCGTCGGTGTAGCTCTGCACCACGTCGAGAAAGTAGCGCTCCCTCTGATAGCGCTCGTGGAGCTTGCCCATCTGAGCAGTCTTTTTGCGTATCTCTTGCATACTTTCTTCGAACGTCGAGATACATGCGAAGATCGCATGATCCTCGAGATCGCGGAAGACCTCGTGGCGGTAACGGATGGTCTCGAGGTCCTCCGGTCCACGGTGGAAGTACGACTCGAGGTGGTAGTCATCCCGTCCGACCGTGATCGAGGAAACCACCTGGTCGAGGTTGAAGTCGGCGAAGTAGTCGGGCTGCAGCGGCTCGTCGGCTCCGAGAGGGCTCGTGGGCATCGGAAAGAGGATCGAGTCGAACGTACTCGGCTGCCCCGGGCTGTCGACGCGCTCGAGGTGGCGAGACTCCACGCGCTCCGGTTGGACCTCTGGCACAGCGCCACTCCCATCAGGTAAAGCGGTCGTGGTGGTCCCTGCTCGCTCGACAGTCGCAGCCATCGGTTTCTCCTCATCTCTTCTCGATGAGCAGGAACCATCAGCGTCATGCACGTTCGACCCAGAGGTCTCGGCGGGATCCATCACCGAACGGAGCTCATCCGCAGAAGCCACCCTAGCGCCGAGCGCTCATGCCGCGGCCGCGTCGAACGACCCTCGAGCGAGCGCAGCCGTGGAAATGCCGGATGCTCCGACCCGTCATCATCGCGCCTCGCGACATCGGACCCGTTCCGCAAGCCGGACCCTCGTCGATCGCGAGGAGCGACCGGACCTCCCCGCCCGGCATCTGCGAGTGGTCGTCGGGTAGCTCCGCGACCACTCCGGTGAGGCGTTTGCGCCAGTTGTTCCATGTAGCTCACTCTCTGGACGACAACGAGGATGCGACAAAGGCGCAGCAAAGCGACGAGGGGCCGCGAGACGGCGACCGCGGCTCGGCAGGAAGCCCCGTCAACACTTTCCCGGACGCCGCGGTGTACGTGATCGGGCGCGTGGCAATTCGCTCCGCGTGCGCCATGACTCTCGCAACCGTCTGCTGGAGGGTCGTCCCAGATAGCTCGAGCGATCGCGCCACGGTCACGGCGCGCGTTGTCGGTCAAGGCATCGCTCGTCGTGACGAGGTTGCGTCGCCCGGCAGCGGCCGTCGGCGTGCCGGGACCACCAAGCTCGCCGACCCGCCGATCTCGGTTCGACGCGCGTCCTTTGGATCGGATCCCTGCTCGATCTCTAGCTCACACCCGACGCGACCTCCCGTCCTCTCAGACAGGAGCCATCAGCCTCGCGGCGCTTCACCAGCTCACGCTGGTCCGGCGGGACCCATCGCCGGCGACGTCATTGACGCTTGCTGCTATGTTAGCCGAACCTAAGCTTGCGATTAAACCCCTCCATTCCTCGATTCGAGGGCGAGCTCGATCACTTCCTGAGCGGCGCCCCGTCGCTCGTCGATGAGGGCTCGCAGGTGCCGATCGTTGGCGATCCACTCGCTGTAGGCCTG